>ENA-OQHD01000117-OQHD01000117.1-human-gut-metagenome-genome-assembly--contig:-NODE-117-length-34738-cov-22.941406_pt1 | contig 34738 bp, 27 predicted proteins | sample MGYA00242560_ERZ504711 | MGnify/ENA primary metagenome ERZ504711 (study PRJEB26092, sample SAMD00036198) | human gut metagenome | host: Homo sapiens | study: EMG produced TPA metagenomics assembly of...
AACGCGTCTCCTCGATCACCGCTTACCGAACTTCAATTGTCCGGCTTGCGCCACACGAACCGAATTCTTACTGGCCTTGGGCGCGGTAGCGGGCTTCGGTGGCGGCTTTGGCGGGCTCCCACCAGGCGCGGTTGGCAGCATACCAAGCGATGGTCGCCTGCAAACCGGCTTCGAAATCGGTATGCACGGGCCGCCAGCCGAGTTCGGTACGCAGCTTATTGGAATCGATCGCGTAACGTCGATCATGCCCAGGACGGTCACGCACCCAGTCGAATGCGTCCTCCGCACACCCCATAAGCCGCAGAATCATACGCATTACGGCAATGTTGCTCATTTCGCCGTCCGCGCCGATCAGATACGTTTCGCCGATGCGACCGCGCGTCAGAATCGCCCATACCGCCGAAGAGTGGTCTTCCGTATGAATCCAGTCGCGCACGTTCTCGCCGGTGCCGTACAGTTTCGGCCGCGCGCCTTCCAGAATGGATGTGATCTGTCGTGGAATGAATTTTTCCACATGCTGGTATGGCCCGTAATTATTGGAACAGTTGGAAATGGTGGCGCGCAGGCCGTATGTGCGCGTCCACGCGCGCACCAGATGGTCGGACGCGGCTTTCGACGCGCTGTACGGGCTTGACGGGCGGTACGGCGAGTTTTCAGTGAATTTGCATGGATCGTCGAGCGCGAGGTCGCCGTACACTTCGTCGGTGCTGATGTGGTGGAATCGCACGTCATGCTTACGGGCGGCTTCAAGCAAATGGAACGTGCCTTCCACGTTTGTTGTGATGAAAGGTTCAGGATTGGCGATGGAATTGTCGTTGTGCGATTCGGCCGCGAAATGCACGATCGCGTCATGACCAGGCACGATACGTTCCAGTAACGCAACATCGCAAATATCACCTTGCACAAGTTTGACTTGCGATTGCGGAAGACCGGCGATATTCTGCGGATTTCCGGCATAGGTCAGTTTATCGAGCACGGTTATGCGCACGTCAGGATGGTTACGTGCCACATAGCGCACGAAATTGGCTCCGATAAACCCGCAGCCGCCGGTCACGATGATATTGCGCGGCTTGAAAATCTCACTACTCACAATTTCAGAGTACCGGCAGGATTGCATAGCCATAAAGCGATTCCACAAACTGGCTTATATATGGCAGATTTGGAAGGCTGACCGTTGAGCTAGCGGCCAAAATGCACGGTAAGACGTCACTTCCACAACCGCACCATCCGCACCGACCAGCACACGGTTCCCCGATGCGATCACGGTTCTTCTAGAGCTAAACCGATCCGATGAGGAAATGAAACAGCACTCATGATTCTCCCACACAGTTTCGCCCCACCTCAACATACTAGTTTCTGAAAACCGACAAGTTGTCATTTTTGTCAGAAACTACACTTATCCCCATTATCAATTGCAACATGCGTGCATTTGACATAAAATACACATTAATTGCACGCAAAATTAGGGCAGGTGATTCAGGTGGGCAATATTACCATTCGTATGAACGACGATTTGAAAGCTCGAGTCAACCAGACACTCGACGCCATAGGCATGAATTTCAACACTTACGTAACCATGGCAAGCATCCAGCTCGTAAATCAGCAACGCCTGCCTTTTGACACTTCCGTGCGCGCCGCGGAGCCAAACGAGCAGACCAAGCGAGCCATGCTCGAAGCCGAAGCCAAGGAACGCGGTATCCTCCCAGACGACGCGGCCACCTTCAACAGCGCGCAAGACGCCATCACCTGGCTGCACAACAATCACGGCTGAACAGGCAAAACGCCATGATTACCATCAAATTCGACCAACAATTTCAGATCGACTTCAAACGCATCTCACGACGGATACCTCAAATCGTCACGGAACTCGAATATGTGATCGAAGCCATTGAGGAGTACGGACGCGTTCCGGAATCATATAATCCTCACATGCTTGATCGCCCACGAGGAATCTACTCGGGATATGCAGAATTCCATCTTGCCGAAGGGAAAATGGATGTGTTGGTGATCTACTCGGAGCGATCGGAGGCGTCGACAATCCGATTCATTCGCTTGGGATCCCACGACGAACTGTTTGACGGTCCGTTGCTTTAGATGAAACCATCGTAGGCTCCAACGAGATTCAGCCATCGATTTCCGCCTAATAAAACATATCGAGCTTATATATGGCAGATTCGGAAGGCTGACCGGAGACATCTCGCCTATGTATGGCAGTCCATTCCGGGAAAACCGCAGTTAGAGGGTACACAATTACCCTCTAACCGGTCTGTCACAAAAAACGAGCTGCCACATATAAGCGAAATATGTCCGGACAAACGCCAGAATCTACCATATATAAGAATAAGACCACCTGTCAGAAATCTAATTCAAGCCGATCAGCAAACCGCCATTACATTACCCTTGATTTGGTGTACATACAACACCTTAGTTATCCTTGATTTGGTGTATAAATAGCACTTCGCTTACCCTTGATTTGGTGTATAATTAAGCATGTTATTACCCTTGATTTGGTGTATTTACGGCGGTGAGACATGGAGACTTTCGAACGAAAAGCGTACGAAAAACTGGCTTCCTGGAAGGATTCTTCCCAAGGAAGCACAGCCCTGCTCATCGAGGGCGCGCGGCGCGTCGGGAAAAGCACCATCGCGGAGGAATTCGGACGACGGAACTATGCATCGTATATGCTCGTCGACTTCTCAAAAGCCCCCGATGACGTGCTGGGCTACTTCGTCGACCTGCGCAACGACCTCGACGCGTTCTTCATGTACCTGTCATCCTTCTACGGAGTGGAACTACACAGGAGGGATAGCCTCATCATTTTCGACGAGGTGCAGCTGTACCCGAAGGCCCGCGAGGCCATCAAGCAGCTGGTGGCTGACGGGCGTTACGACTACATCGAGACAGGCTCGCTCGTCTCTATCCGCGAGAACGTCAAGAACATCCTCATTCCATCAGAGGAGGAGTCGATCCGCCTGAATCCCATGGATTTCGATGAATTCCTCTGGGCTTTGGGAGAAAAGCCACTGTCCACGCTCATCGCGGACTCGTTCAAGAAGCGCAGGCCGCTCCCCGATTCGCTGCACAGGAAGGCCATGCGGCTGTTCCGTGAATACATGCTGGTCGGAGGCATGCCCCAGGCTGTGTCGAAATACGTCGAGACCCATGATTTCAGCAAAGTCGACAACGTCAAACGGAACATCCTCCGACTGTACAGGCAGGACATCTCCAAGCATGGCGGCAGCGACCGGATACGCATCACGCGCATCTTCGACAACCTGGTGGGCCAGCTTTCCAAGAAGGAGAAGAAGTTCAACATCACATCGCTGGGAGAGAAAGCGAAGACCCGCGATTACGAGGACGCCTTCTTCTGGCTTTCCGACGCGTTCATCACCAACGACTGTTTCAATTCCACCGATCCGAGCGTGGGCTTGAGCATTAGCGAGGACCATTCGACGGTCAAATGCTACGCCGCCGATACAGGGCTTCTCACCACTCTCGCCCTGGCCGACTCGGAACAGACCGGAAGCAACCTGTACCGGGACATCCTCCTAGAACGCATCGAGATCAACGAGGGCATGCTCGCGGAGAACGTCGTCGCACAGCTTCTCCGGGCCAACGGGCACCGGCTGTTCTTCTATTCGCGCAGCGATCGCGACGACCCGTCGAACCGCATGGAGATCGACTTCCTCATCGTCGAACCGTACGAGAACGCGGCAATGAAGTACAGGGTCAGCCCCATCGAGGTCAAGTCATCGAAACGTTACCGCACGGTCTCGTTAGACAAATTCAAGGCAAAATTCGATAAGAAGGTCGGCACCAGATACGTGCTGCATCCGAAACCGCTGGTCGTGGAAAATGACGTGGTCAAGCTGCCGATCTACATGGCGGGACTGCTGTAGAAGGCTTCATGCAGACAGCGCTTTTTGGTGCACTACCAGCAAATGACGCCCAACACTTGCGCACGCACATGTTGTCCACCTTGAACACATCTGTTTGCTGCCCGTCACCCAGTTAACCTTCCAGCCACCTTTCAGACATCCGCTAGACACTCGTTCGTCCACAGCCGAACACTAAAATGTACCCGGTTTAATCGTACAGAGCCTCCAATTATAAGGGGACTATCTTTTTGAAGGATGCGACGATGCCTATTTTCTCGCCCGACCGTCACGCTTGTGCACCTTCATACGTAAAACTTACTAAGCAGCCGATTACGGGCGGAACGTATCGCCCTCTTGCGAATGACGAAGACAGCAACGCCTGTGCTCCATCCACCCTTTCAGGCCACCACAGTTCAAGGCTGTATACGCAGAAGTCGGCAATTCACGCCACCTCCGACAACACAAGCGTTTTCATTCCCAAAGTCGATGCGCCCCATCTGCCAAAAACAGCTAACGACGAGTCCATTGACGAAGCCGCGAACAACAGTACCCATTCAGCCCCCCCATCTGCTGAAATTCAACTCGCGCAAGCTAACGAGCATCCTCTGATGCAGGCTATCGAGGTCTGCAAACAATCCGTACACACTACGGCAAAAGCACTCTCCACCGCAGGACATGCAGTTGCAAAAGCTGCCAACGCCACCGGCCACGCCATCCATACCGCCGCCACAACGGTAAAGACCGCCTGGCACACATTCACCAGCCTCAAAGCAGTTCAATTCATCATCAAGTTCTTCCAGAGCACGTATCCCCTGTGGAAGAAACGTCATCGCTTCTCCTATTCCTTCTACGCCATCATCATCGCCGCACTTTCCGCATTCGAAGTTATTTTTATTCAATGGGGCATGTATTCCGAACCGGAATATGAAAAAGGCGTAGAAATCGATAAAACCACAAGAATACTTGACAGTGTTGCCGGACAGACGACGAAATTCGTAACACAAATGTGGCTTGAGCAGAAAAATCTCGTTCTGCTCAATTTTATTATTCTGATTGCTATTTATTTGACGCTTATTTTTGTATTGAACAGATTCTGGGTTTCCACAGCAATCTTTGGAACAGTGATGACCACTTACGCAGTGGCAAATCACGTTAAAATGCAGACCCGCAATGAACCTGTGCTTCCTGCTGATCTGAACTTCATAACCGGCGGCAATACCAGCGAACTCACTTCATTCATTCCCAAATCCAGCCAAGGCTTAGTTAACAGCGCGGTGACAGGCGTTACTTGGCTAGTAATCATCTGCATCATTATGCAGTTTATCGATGGCCGCAATGGAATCATACATTGCACGTGGCGCCGTCCCTTCGCCAGTGTCAAGAATTTCACAGGCACCCTCACTCGCATCGCAGCGGCGGTATGTAGTGTCGCTTTATGTTTCTCCTTTGTATGGGGATTCGGCAATGACGGGTATTGGTCCACTCAGTTCGCTCAAAGCATGGGTGACAGCCCACAAATCTGGAACGGTCTCGCCGATTCCACCAGCAATGGCCCTGTTGTGAATTTCCTTCGCCTGGCACATACGAAAACCATGGATAAGCCAGAAGGCTATTCACAGGAAACCATGCAAGCAATCGCAAAGAAATATGCGAAACAGGCGCAACAAATCAATAAGACCCGTAATACCAATATGACCGACAACACGGTCATCATGATGCTTTCCGAGACTTTCTCCGACCCAACCCGCGTCCCCGGCGTCAGTTTCTCCGAAGATCCGATACCGAACATCCGTCAGATCAAGACGCAAACCACTTCCGGACTCATGCTTTCACCGGGATACGGCGGAGGCACCGCGAATATTGAATATCAGGCGTTGACGGGCCTTTCCATGGCGAATTACAGCCCGACGCTGTCCATCGCCTATCAGCAGCTCGTACCTTCGCTTAAGTGGGCGCCAACGATCAACCAAGCTTGGAATGCAGCCAATGGCAGCAAAAAATGCTTCCATAGCATTGCATGCCTTCAACCGCAATATGTATTTCCGAGATCTGAATTACAAGAAGTTCCAGTTTTTGCAGTTCTTCGCAACGGACGGTAAACCGCAGCTTACTGGTCTTCACGCAATTGATTCCGCTTGGTATGTCTCAGATGAGTCCTTTTATTCGGAGGTATTGAAAAAAGTCACGGACTCCAACGAGAACAGATTCTATCAAGTCGTCACCATGCAAAACCACATGCCATACGAAGACCTCTACCAAAACAACGAATTCAAAGAAATGGATGCATCGAATCTTCCAGCAGATGAAAAACTAAATCTGGATACCTATACCAAGGGACTGAACTACACGGATCAGTCCACATTCGTTTTTTTGAGCCAGCTTAATGAGATTAACCGCCCAATTACCGTGCTGTTCTACGGCGACCATTTGCCAGGCTTTTATTCCACCGCATATTCCGATAAAAAGAACATCCTCGGATTGCATGAGACTGACTATTTCATTTGGTCCAACCAAGCATCACGCTCGGCTAACACAAAGCTTGACGCTGTTTCCAGCGACTACACATCATCAAACTATTTCTCCGCTCAGCTCGCCGAACATCTTAATGCAAAAGTCAGTCCGTATCTTGCGTTTCTTACCGAAATGCATCAGGCAATTCCGGCAATGTCCGTGCCGGATTCTTCAGGCAGCAGCAGCGCTCCGACCTATCTGGACGCGAACGGCAATCTCATCAAGAAAAAGAATCTCTCGAAGCAGGCCAAGCAATTACTCCATGACTATCAGCTCATTCAATATGACATGAGTATCGGCAAGAATTACCTGAAAGACACCGGCTTTGTCGATCTGCCGGAGTGACTCGTCTACAATAGGTTAGGATTACGGCAGAAACGGGAAAGGCAGTTTGGTTATGAAGATTGCGGTTGCAGGAACCGGCTATGTTGGATTGTCCGTCGCGTTGCTGCTTTCCCAACATAATGAGGTGCATGCGCTCGACATCATTCCGGCGAAGGTCGCGTTGCTGAACAACGGCAAGAGTCCTATCGTCGATCCGGTAATCACCGATTTCCTGATGGGGAACGCATCTGGCGAGCGTCCGCTCGATTTCCACGCCACCATCGACGCGCAGGAAGCGTACACGGATGCCGATTTCGCTGTAATCGCCACGCCGACGAATTACGACGAGAAGAAGAATTATTTCGATACTTCTAGCGTCGAAACTGCGATTGAGGCAGTCCGCCAGTATTCGCCACACGCCTGGATTGTCATCAAATCGACGATTCCCGTTGGCTACACGCAGCAATTGCGCAAAACCCTCAATGACAATCACATCCTCTTCTCCCCCGAATTCCTGCGTGAAGGACATGCGCTGTATGACAATCTGCATCCAAGCCGTATTGTGGTGGGTGCTCCGCAGGACGATGCTGAATCCGCCAAGGCTGCACGTCAGTTTGCGCATCTGCTTGCCGAGGGAGCAGACCCAGTTGAAGCCACCCGCGCCAATCATGATGGCAGTACCGGCATTCCCACGCTGGTGGTCGGCACCACCGAGGCTGAGGCCATCAAACTGTTCGCCAACACCTATCTAGCGCTTCGTGTGGCATATTTCAACGAATTGGACACCTATGCGGAAAGCCGCGGATTGAATACCCGTGAAATCATCGACGGCGTATGTCTTGACCCACGCATCGGCGATGGCTACAACAATCCCAGCTTCGGCTATGGCGGCTATTGCCTGCCGAAGGACACCAAGCAGCTGCTTGCCAACTACAATCAGGTGCCGCAGAACCTTATCGAAGCCATTGTGGACGCGAACCGCACACGCAAAGAATTCGTGGCTTCCGAAGTGATGGAACGCATCAAGGACGTTCAGGACCCTGTTGTCGGCATCTACCGGCTGACCATGAAGTCCGGTTCCGACAATTTCCGTCAATCCGCCATCCAGGACGTGATGAAGCAGTTCAAAGCCAATGGCATTCCCGTGCTCATCTACGAACCCACGTTGGACAAGCCCGACTTCCAAGGCAGCGAAGTCACCCATGACCTTGCCGGTTTCAAGGCCCGCGCATCCGTGATCGTCGCCAACCGTTGGAACAACGACCTTGCCGATGTAAATACCAAAGTCTACACCCGAGATTTGTTCCGCAGGGATTAAATCCGTGCATTTAATCCCTATTTCATGCACCCTTGTACATATTGCTAACGGCAAAAGAACAGTGGCAATCGTCAACAATAATAAAAGCCTCCAAACAAAATGTATCCAGAGGTCATTTATTTTCTATATTCCAGCAACATAACGTAGCATAGTTATTAATACATACCATTCACTTCGTTTTTGGAGCCTAGGGAAAACATGTCCAACACAGAACCACTTGTTTCCGTCATCGTTCCTGTATATAACTCAGAAGAGTATCTACCATATTGCATTAAGTCTATTCTCAATCAATCATTTAAAAATCTCGAAATAATACTTATTGATGACGGTTCCAAAGACATATCACCGCAAATTTGTGATTCTTTTGCTGAAAAAGATTCCCGGATTAAAGTAATTCATCAAGAAAACGGAGGAATTGCCAAAGCCCAAAACGCCGGTTTGGATGCTGCACAAGGTGAATATATCGCTTTTGCCGACAATGATGATATTCTCAACAAAAATAACATCGAATACTTATTGTCTGCCCTGCAGAACACCGGAGCAGATATGAGTAAGGCACGGTGGCAGCAATTCGGGATTTCTCATCTGGACGATATTGTTCGGCAAGCCTCGCGAGGTGCCACTAGTCCCAACACGATAAACGTATTCAATGAACCTTTAAGAGCTTATCAAACAGTGTTCAGCAAGATTCTACGACTAGTTGGCGAACATACTGGGCATAACACAGAAGCACGGTATTTTAATGAAGCAAACTGGTGCCGCTTATACAAACGTGAATTGTGGAATGACATCCGTTTCCCCGAAGGCATGTACGCTCAAGACGTAATGGTTGCGGGCAAACTCTATGCTCGTATGAACAAGGTAGCGGATGTGGATCGAATACTCTATTACTGGTTGCAGTCTCCAAATTCTGTAACGCACAAGGAACGTAGTTTTAGTTTCTATCACGACAACGTAGTTGCCGGAATAGTCAACTTCGAATATGCGTTAAAACACGGTATACTGCCAGCGCGCAGTTACTACACGCTAGTCGGCTCCATTAATGAAGAAGCAACGGCTCCAGATATTACCGAACCTGTAAATCAACTTCAGTATGAAGCTGATCTGCAAAAGAAGAATAGTCTTCTTGCACGTCTGACTCGTCATCAACGTATGCAATGCGCAGTGTTGCATAAAATACGTTTATTCGAAAAAGGGATATACGATCGTAAGATTAAAAACATGGCATAACAAAACACCATCCATATACAGAGTCGCCGCCGAAAACGGCGGCGACTGGGAAACAATGTATATCCAATTGCGTTAACTATTTTCGTCTGCCTTGGATTGTGTTTACTATCAAATTCTTCGCTCTACGTATGGCATTAATAGGAAACCAAACAACACGATAAGCAACATTCTGCACTGGTTCCGGCATCTTCTTAATTGTTCCCGAAGTAATAAACTGTAATCCTGTATGCAGATGACGTTTTATTGCCGGAATAAATCTCAATGGATTCGTCGCCTTATACAGGCCATACATATTGCTCTGTAATGACTCGCCCTCATGCGCACGAGAGCTTGCGCCCATCAGCATGGCACTGGAATAAACCAAGGAATCAACCTCAATGCGGGCATACCTATCAGACATGACCCATGCAGGATAATATCCTTGTGACTGACAAATATATCCATTTGCACGCTCAATGGCATGTGAAATCGTACCGTCTTCACCCATTTCTCCTTCCGGTAGGAAATCCTCGTATTTCCACTCATAATCGAATAATGGTTTCAGTGCTTTCACACGGAACCAATAGCACGATCCAATGGCCGACGCCGACGGCTTCCCAGGACTCAAAGGCACATGAATATTAAATCGGTCTTCCAACAATTCCTTAGTAATTTCGAAATTTGCACCCCAATCATGCGGCAACGTGTGCGCAAAATACAGAGCATGGAATGGTGGTGGCGGAGCAACCTGGCCTAATCTTGGCTCGTTAGAAAACAGTGTGAGGATGTTTTCCACATAATCACGACTGCCAAGAGTGTTTTCCATAAGTTTGTATGCGAATCCTTGGCTTTCGGTTCCATGATGTCCATTTTCCTGGTTTTGACTCGACTTTTTATCATGAGCAAATCCAATAACATCATATTTCCCGCTTAATACAACATCACGCGAAGCAACCAGCAGTGCAGATACATCACGCCCTCGATTCACAACCGGAATAAATGTGACTGGATGATTCATACCGTGCGCTGCCATATAGTCACGAATTGGGACAATCTTGTCTTCCGTGGTCGTGATGTACAAATCAGTCTCATCCGGAAGCGCCTTAATGTAACGGCAAGTATCATCCAACAAATCAAGAAAATAGATGTGATAAATAAACGCAGAACGCACGTCAGCGCCATTCCTCGGATTACGAGTTGCAGCTGGTAACACATAATCGAGATGCAGTGCCTTACGAATATCATCAATGTTGTAGTTCGGCAGAATAGCGTCCCAAATCAAATCGACATCGTAATCAGTTTCGTTCTTCAGAAAATCATATAGGTCCAACGCTGGTTGGCCAGCGGTCTGATCGAAATAAGCACTATAGTCCACAAAGAAAGAGCGTCTTTTGAACACAGGGCATCGATCATCGCGTAACAGCTGCATCGGCATGTACAACAGCGGATAAGATGAGTATCCTTTATATTTGCGCCAATCGATATACGAATCCCATTTGAAGCCAAGCTTAGCGAAATGCTCAGTAAATGTCATTTCATGCTTACGAGTGACCTCAGCATAATCGCTCCACAACGGCATGTTTTCCCAGTATTCATGGAACGCTTGAGAGGAAACCATATCACGACGATATGCATGCCAGTACGCTTGCAGATGAGTGGGAATCTTTTCACCATTCACGGTCTCGCCCGCATACGCTGTGATACCCCAGAAATCCACATCTCTGTGAGACATGGTTTCAAACATTTCGTCAAATGGGTAAACCGGTCCCATGATTGTATCATTTAGGCACAAAACCTCATCATAGGTTTCTAGTTTCTCCCAGCCTATTGTTAGTAATGCTTGCTTGTAAGCGGCGACATCAAGACCCTTATTTTCACGGACCATAACAGTATCCGTATACTTACTGAACAACTTGCGGGTCTCATCATCGATTTTCCCGTTCACAATGATGACAAGATCCGTCAAATTTTGGGTTAAAGCAGCAAGGAAACCATCAAGGAAACGCGCCGCATGACCATTTTTATCATAAAAGCAAAATATGCCTAATCGTTTAATTACCGAGTTATTCAGAAGAGTCATTCTTTATCTCGTTTCATACCACTGAGCCTAACTTTGTCATGGATTTTAGGACAAACGTTCAATATGCATAGCCTGATCATTCAGCAATGCATAGTCTCTGCTTCCCTCATTATTAACAACAAACATGCATGAGTTGTCATCACTCGTAAATGCCACCATATCCGTACGCTCCGGGTCTATCTCATTAGGAACACGCAGCGACACTAGAATACGGAATTTCCCACTATTAAACAGGTTTAATGGCATCTGGAAACTAGCAATATGGCGACCTTTCTCCATCTTAAAGGTCTTTCCACCTGAGTCATAAGGAATGCCACCACGCTTAATATCATGCAACGCAATAGCCAGATAAAAATCTTCATCTTCATTGAACTCATATTCAATGTCGAATTTAAAATTTTCTGTATTGCTAATCAATAACGGAGAACGCGGAATAATGCGTAGTTGAGGCACACGTTCATTCAACCCAACCGGATAGGCGTCCTTGTCATGGGCACCTTCTTTCGCATTCAATGGCGTGAAGTTTTCGACGGTATAGCGGTCAGCAACATCATCCTTATTCCCGTTAACAATGATTTCGCCGTCTTTGATAAGAATTGCCTTATTGCAATACTTCTTGACGGAATTCATATCATGTGTAACCAGGATGACCGTTTTAGTCGGATCTTTCTTGATTTTCGTAAAGAAATCATCACACTTGCGCTGAAATGCCTCATCACCAACTGCAAGCACTTCATCAAGCACCAAAATATCGCCTTGTGCTTTAATAGCTACAGAAAACGCCAAACGGACTTGCATACCAGAAGAATAATTCTTCAACTTTTGGTCCATAAAGTCTTCTAGCTCAGCGAATTCGACGATATCATCGTACATTCCATCAATCTCTTCACGAGTGAACCCCAATAGAGCACCATTAAGGTACACATTCTCTCTACCAGTTAACTCTGGATTGAATCCGACCCCAAGTTCGATGAATGGTACAAGCTTGCCATTAACAGTAATGTTGCCTTCATCAGGCACATAGATACCTGAAATCAACTTCAGCAACGTGGATTTACCGCTGCCATTACGCCCGACAATACCGAAGAAATCGCCTTTTTCAACTTCAAACGATATGTCACGCAAAACATGCTGTTCTTTATAGCCTTTTATCCCCTTTGTCCAGTTGATAACAGCTTGCTTAATACCGCTCGCCTGCTCTGTAGGCAAACGGAACATCTTTGCAACATGATCGACTTTAAGTGCAATATTGTCTTGCTTAGTCATTATCACAGTACCTCCGCGAACTTCTTGCTATATTTGCGGAATACATGGATTCCCAAAAATAAAATCAACGCAGTTAATCCGATGGGCACCAAAGCATAGAACCAGTGATTGAATAATGTCCATACAGTTGGCGTGGTTTCTGGCGCAATAAGATTATGACGAATATCTTGAATTATCTGAGCTGGCGGATTCATCAGCATAACCTTTTCCACAGTTACCGCCAAATTGTAATTTTCCGCACCAAGACGATCTACAACCATTGACAGAGGATAAATAATTGGCGTTGCATAGAACAATGCCTGCATCAACACTTCCCAGATATGCTGAATATCTCGGAAGAACACATTCATAGTGGCTAACAGTAGTGCGACGCCCAATGCCAAACAGTAGAATTCAATAAAGTTCAGCGGCAATAACAAAACACGCCACGTAAAATGAACGCCAGAACCGATGCAGAATAACAAGACAACACACAGATTAATCGCCATACTAATCAACGAACCAACCGTCGCAGACACAACCACGATATAGCGCGGAAAATTAATCTTACGCATCAAATCACCACGTCCGGTGATAGCATTCAACCCCATAGTGGTAGCTTCAGAAAAGAAATTCCACATGCTAATGCCTAGCAGCAGCACCAAAGGGAATGTAGGTGTCCCGTCAGTGAATTTCAGAAATCTAACGAACACTACATACATCACACAAAACAGCATCAACGGTTTTAAAACTGACCATGCAATACCAAGAAATGACCCTTGATAACGTAATTTGAAATCAGTCTTCACTAATTCTTTAAGAATGACCAACGAATAATGGTATTTCTCACTTAATTTTTTTATGAAATTCATATGACTGACTCCATTTGCTTCACAATATCAACATTCATCATAGTTAAGCAGCAACTATTTCCTTCGATGAGCGACGATAACATTAGCGAGATCTCTCCGAAGACTATTTTCCGGCAAACATGCGTCTGATAGTTTACGCATAAATGTTCCCTTCTTAAAACGCCGCTGACTTTCTTTTTCGAGTTCTTCCCGTTCTTTTTCAAGTTTTGCCTCAAGCTCACGGCGCACTTTTTCATCATGAAATTGCCGCCCATACTCATGTATCCGGCTACGTTCTTCAGCGAGGCCTAAACTTTGAACATATTCGTTCTCCAAAGTAGTCAGCATGCCGAGCCAACGATAAAAATCATCTGTTTGCTCTGGAATTTGCTTCTGCGCAACAAACCATTTTGCTCTCGCATCCAATGTATCTGACAAAATCCGATAAGCAGTATCAATTCCCCATGTTTCAACAACATTTAGAATCGTAGCCTGCTGATTCTCCGCGTTCAACCGTATGACCCAATCGTTGCCGATAATACGCACGTACTCTTCTTCTAGCCACTGCGCACATTGCTTAATAACCACGGAATCCGTCGAATCGGCAAATTCCGCAATATGATTATTGAGCTGCTTGGCTGACAACTGCATGGCGACAAACTGTTGAGCGGTTTCTTCAGTATTACCAGAGCAACCGTTACCAAAATTATAATGTAAGCCTTGAAAGTCGGTTATCGTTTCAAAACGTCGAGCACATGCGCATAGCACAAACATCTCATATGAATCTTGCATTCTGCCCAGATGATCAGATGTCATTTTCTGAAAACAAAGTCGTGCAAAATCGCCCTGAAGAACCACGTCAATAATGCTCCACGTAAGTCTTGGAACACGCTCATCCGAAAAAAGTGCAAGGAAGAATGGAACCATCTTCCATGGTACAGGGCAAAGCTACATTGAACATAGCCTCATTCGAAGCAGCAGCCGCGTCATTTTCAAAGCGCGTTGAAATAACGCGCCTACCAAAACGAGTTATATCAGACTGATGAGTAACAACATACGGCCCCATAAGTTCGCAAAACGAAGGGGAAAGCTCATCATCACCATCGACGAATACAATAAATCGTCCGCTGCTAGATAGCACACCATCTCTTCGAGCAAGATGCGCGCCACCATTAGTCTTCTTATTAATCACATGGAATCTGGAATCATCAGCAGCACACCTGTAAATTGTGTCAAGAGTATCATCTGTACTAGCGTCATTCACGACAATAATCTCATATTCCGCGCCTTTCTGCTTTTTTAAAGCTGTCCAGACACGTTTCAATATATGCCGAAACATTATACGCAATAACTATAAAGGAGAACAGTGGCACGACTGGTCCTTTCTTTAAAGACTCAGTCGTTGTTCTTCGACTTGACGATAATTTTATCATCAGCAACATCTTTGAGATGTTGGCCGTACGGGCTCTTGCCGTAACGCTCCGCGGACTCCATGAGCTGGTCGCGCGTGATCCAACCGTTCTCATACGCGATCTCCTCCACGATCGCGATCGGCAGGCCCTGCGCTCGCTGGACCGTGCGCACGAACTCGCCAGCCTCGAACAGGGAATCCATCGTGCCCGTGTCCAGCCACGCGTAGCCACGCCCCAGCGTGCGCACGTTCAGCATGCCCGCGTCCAGGTACATGCGGTTCAGATCCGTGATCTCCAACTCGCCACGCGCGCTCGGCCTGACCTGTTTCGCATATTCGACCACATGCTCGTCATAGAAGTACAGGCCCGTCACCGCGTAATGCGACTTCGGACGCGCGGGCTTCTCCTCGATCGAGACGGCCTTCTTACGCTCGTCGAACTCGACCACGCCGTAACGCTCCGGATCGTCCACGTAATAGCCGAACACGCTCGCGCCACCGCCGTTCTCGGCCTTCGCGACGGCCTTGCGCAGGGTCGTGCCCAAGCCGTTGCCGTAGAAGATGTTGTCGCCCAGCACGAGCGCGCACGGCTCGCCGCCGATGAACTCCTCGCCCAGCAGGAACGCCTGCGCCAGACCATCCGGGCTGGGCTGGACCTTGTACGAGAAACGCACGCCGTAATGCGATCCATCGCCCAGAAGACGCTCGAAGTTCGGCAGGTCCTTCGGGGTGCTGATGACCAGGATGTCGCGGATGCCCGCCATCATCAGCACGCTCAACGGATAGTAGATCATCGGCTTGTCATACACCGGAAGCAACTGCTTCGACGTGACCGTGGTCAACGGATACAGCCTCGTGCCCGAACCACCGGCAAGAATAATGCCCTTCATAACCCGTCCTGCTTTCTGTCCGTGAAATCGACAACCAAAAAAAGTAGGCTTCTCCAGCTTAACCGCTCCAAAAGAGATAACGAAACCGCGCAGACAAGTCTGCGCGGTTTCACCGCAATACGCACGATCCGCCCTACCTGTCGAGTTCCTTGGCGACGTACGTCTTCAGGGATTCCTCCCAGTCCGGGACATTCAACCCGGTCGCCTCGATCTTCGACAGATCCAACGCGGAATACGTCGGACGCGGGCTCACCGGGTTCTCCGCGTTGGCGAAATACTCGGACGTCGAGATCGGCTCGACCCTGTCCCCGTTGCCGTTCGCCAGATCGAACACCTCGCGCGCGATGTCCGCCCAGGACTTCACGGCACCGGAACCCGTCAGATCATACGTGCCGTACGCGGCGTCCGAATCCAACAGGTGGAAGATCGCATCCGCCATATCCCTGGTGAACGTGAGACGCCCGTACTGGTCGTCCACCACCGTCACCCGAGGCAGATCACCGTTCGCGACCTTGTCCGAGAGGGCCATCATGGTCTTCACGAAGTTGTGTCCTTCGCCGATAACCCAGCTCGAGCGCAGGATGTAATGGCGCGGCGCGTTCGCGACCGCGATGTCGCCCGCGGCCTTCGACTGCCCGTACACGCCCAACGGGGCGAACCCCTCCGACTCGTCATGCAGCTCGCGCGTTCCGTCGAACACGTAGTCCGAGCTCACGTGCACGAGCGTGATGTTGTGCTCGCATGCCACACGGGCGAGCAGGGCCGGGCCCTGCGCGTTCGCCTTCCACGCGGCCGCGCGGCCCTCCGGGGTCTCGGCCTTGTCGACCGCGGTGTACGCGCCCGCGTTGATGATCGTGCCGTACAGGCTCCAGTCGAATTGGTCGTACTGTGCGGGGTCGGAGAAGTCGAACGTGTCGATGTCGTTGAACTCGAACCCCTCCAGACCGTGGGATTCCACGTAGGCGCGGATGGCGCGGCCCAGCTGCCCGTTGCAGCCCGTAACCATCGTGCGGCGCGGGGCCATGGGCTTGGCGTCCCTGAGCATCGGATGGTGCAGGTCCGCCTCGGACCGTTCGGACTCCTCCAACGGGATCGGCCACTGGATGTGCAGGTCCGGGTCGGCGAGGTTCACGAACGTGTACGTCCTCTTCTGCTCTAGGCTCCAGTGCGCGTTCACGAGGTACGTGTACACGGTGCCGTCCTCCAACGCCTGGAAGCTGTTGCCCACGCCACGCGGCACGTAGATCGCCTTCGATGGATCCAATATTGTCGTGTACACCTGGCCGAAGCTCTCGCCCGGACGCAAATCCACCCACGCGCCGAACACCGAGCCGGCCGCGATGGAAATGTACTTGTCCCACGGCTCCGCGTGGATGCCGCGCGTCACGCCCTTCTTCGCGTTGTAGCTGATGTTGTTCTGCACCGGCCCGAAATCAGGCAGGCCCAGGCTCGTCTGCTTCGCGCGCTGCCAGTTCTCCTTGAACCAGCCGCGGTTGTCGCCATGCACCGGCAGGTCGAACACCACCAGGCCCGGGATGTTCGTCTCCACGGCCCTCAGATCTTTTTCGAAATCCATGTAATCCATCCCCTCACTGGCCCTGCTGCTTGTACCGGGCTTCGGTCGCGGCCTTCGCCGGCTCCCACCACGCACGGTTCTCGGTGTACCATTCGATCGTCTGCGCGAGGCCCGACTCGAAGTCGGTGTGCTTCGGCGTCCAGCCGAGCTCCGTGCGCAGCTTCGTCGAATCAATCGCGTACCGGCGGTCATGGCCCGGACGGTCCCTGACCCAGTCGAACGCGTCCTCGTCCTGTCCCATCATCCTCAGGATCATGCGCAGCACGTCGATGTTGTTCCTCTCGCCGTCCGCGCCGATCAGGTACGTCTCGCCGATACGACCCTTCGTGAGAATCGTCCACACGCCCGAGCTGTGGTCCTCGGTGTGGATCCAGTCGCGCACGTTCTCGCCCTTGCCGTACAGCTTCGGACGCTGCCCGTCCAGGATGTTCGTGATCTGGCGCGGGATGAACTTCTCCACATGCTGGTACGGGCCGTAGTTATTCGAGCAGTTCGAGATCGTGGCGCGGATGCCGTACGTGCGCGTCCACGCGCGCACCAGCATGTCCGACGCCGCCTTCGTCGACGAATACGGGCTGGACGGATGGTACGGGGTATGCTCCGTGAACTTCGCCGGATCGTCCAGGGCGAGGTCGCCGTACACCTCGTCCGTGCTCACGTGGTGGTAGCGGATCCCATACTTCCTGACCGCCTCGAGCAGGCGGAACGTGCCCTCCACGTTGGTCCTCAAAAACGGTTCCGGATCCGCGATGGAATTGTCGTTGTGCGACTCGGCCGCGTAATGCACGATCGCGTCATGCCCCGGCACGATTTTGTCGAGCAGGTCCGCGTCGCAGATGTCGCCCACCACGAGCTCCACACGGTCCTCGGGCAGGCCCGCGATGTTCTCCGGATTGCCCGCGTACGTGAGCTTGTCCAAAACGGTGACATGCACGTCCGGGTGGTTCTCCACCACGTAATGCACGAAATTCGACCCGATGAAACCACAGCCACCGGTCACGATAATGTTCTTGGGAATAAACGTCTCTTCAGCCATGGCTTCTATAATAGACGATAGTCTATATGTGACGTATCTCGTCGCAGTTATCCCCTCAAAACACATTAAGTATGCATCCGCTCATGAAACCATAACAACCGTGACGTTTCGCGAGCAAACAATATAGAGAATATTCCAAGGGGAAAATCAATCCAAGTGACATAGCAAAACAACCGCTCTGTTTGAAACTTGACTAAGGCGCAATGTCCTTAATTAATCATTATTTATCTCACACTAAATTCGAAACTACAAAGTTGCATAAGTCATATGTAAAATACCACGTATGTCAAGAAACGCCATCAAATTTCTTCTTAAGTCACCGCACCTGACCTACCTCATATTGGCAGTCCTATTCACCGGGTTCTTTCTTTTTTCAATACCCCCAATGACCACCCCTGATGCGCCTAATCATTTTACAAGAGCGTATGCAATCAGCACCGGAAAACTGTTCGCTTCAGAGACCGGCCCCGGAGCAGAATCTCAGACTGACACTATAGCAGGAAAAGAAGTAGGTATCAAAACAACAAATAAAGGATACTGGCTGCCACGCAATATTGTCGAATACACGAAAGGACCAGACTACTGCAACAATAAAATAGCCTCTGACACGAATCATCCAGGTATGTGCTTTTACTACCAAAATCAAACAGAAGGCAACAGTCCAATCGCTTATTTTCCACAAGTATTAGCCATTCGGATTGCTCGAATATTCACGAACTCGCCATCACTTTTAGCTTACGCTCAAGAATTTATCTTAGCCTCAATATGGATTGTCTGCATTTTTTTCCTCTATTCGTGCAACACCATTCGGAAAATGGGCAATAGTATTTATTGCGCTTTTACCCATGCAAATTCAAGTATCTTTCCAACTTGGAGCTGATGTAATGACGATAGCTCCCGCAACCCTCCTCACAGCAATCTTTATGCGCAGAGTTTTTTCCTCAGCAGGCAGTCAATCATCAAAAAAGAATTATTCTTTCTAAGCTTTTTATTACTGCTTTCTACGCAAAGTAAAATAGTAATGATCCCTCTTATCTTTTTACTTTTATGTTATCCACTCGACTACACTCCGTTAAACTACCGTAAGGGGTCATTTACTCACGCATTACCAGTCAGAGGATTTGCAGCAATCATCCCAATCATCTTTCTGTTTTCTTGGTCATTAATTGCCAAGAAAACAGAAAGATCACTTGCTGATGTTTTCTCTACAGCCCAGGATCAAATACAATATCTTTCATCAGAACCTTTGCATTTTATTCTTTCATGGCTTCTCAATTGTTATCATTGGTTAATTTTCCAAATTGATATTTCAACCATTATCGGAAATTTAAAAAGCATGCATGCTCCACTCCCTATCGGATTTATTATATTTGGATTCGTTTTCTTATGCATTGTTCTGGCTTCCACCACCAACACAGAAATGGAACAATGGAACTCAATAAGCAAAAAAACGCTATTCAGCTCTGTTCCTAACATCTTTGCTTTGCTTTGTCGCTATCAGTATTAGCGCCGCTACTTTGCTTGCTGAGAATATAATTTGGACTCCAATAAATTCAGACGGCATCTTCGGAGTCCAAGGACGATATTTCTTTCCCGTCCTCTATTTATTAGCAATGCTTCCACCAGTGAAGCCGATTCTGATCAAGGACGACAAACTAAGGAACGCTATATTAGCTGCTTCACTTATTTTATTTCTCGCCTCATCCAGATATGCCATCTAAATATGGAAAGAGAAATATGGTAGTTTTTCAAGCGGCCAGTCAGGAAAAACAGAAACGTATTGCATTTTTAACAACGCTGATAAACCCGAACTTACCGATCAGCATCTGGATTCTTGCTTATTTAGAATCTCATCTTTGCCGCATGAAGACACACCACGTCCTGCATTTTTCCGCGCTGCGAACCGTTTTTATCGCACATTCATAGCAAAGTGAAATAAAAACGGTTCCTCTTAATAATTTGTAGGTCACTCCTCTACATCCGGCATGCAAGCAACTATCAGAAATATATCTATCAAGTCTATCGAGTCAAAAAACTTTTATCAAAGTTCTGCCCACCTTACGCAATCAAGCAAAGTCCAGATTCTTCGTGGTCCACTCAATCACGCCCTCGCTTCCGGCAGATATGTTCCATGTCACTTCAAAAAAATCTAAGAGTTCTCTTCTTGAATCTATTCGCATTTCTCATATTCTTTGTTTTCACCATTGATATGGCCTGATTTTTGTTCCGCCCTTATAGTGGGACGGCTTGCGCCGCTTGGTTTGCATAATACTCGGTTTCGGTCCGTTCCGGTGTCCTGTAGCCCAAGGACCGGTGCAGACGCTTCGAGCCCCCACCACGAGATCCACCGGAACGTCGCCAATTCCAGGTCCCTCAAATCCTGGAAGGGCTTGCGTCGCCAGACGAGCTCGGTCTTGCACGCGCCGTCGGCGCTCCCGGCCATGGCGTTGCCGTACGAGTCGCCGACCGTGCCGGCCGAGGGAAGCATGCCGAATTCCCCGACCCCGGTGGTGTACACGAGGCCGATGCACCGCGCGCCATGGTCGGAATGGTGCACGAGACCGTCCGTGCCGCCATGCGAGGCGGCCCATGATATCGCCTGTTCCAGCGCCTGCAGCAGCAGCTCCCTGGTGCCCATGGTGGTGGCGCACGCCCATCCGACGATCCTGCGGGCGAACACGTCGGCGGCGAACGCCGTGTGGCCGAACGAGCCGTTGGCCATGCGCACGTAGGTGATGTCGGCCACGTGCGGCCGGTTCGGCGCCTCCGCCTCGAACCTGCGTTCCACGAGGTCGGGCCTGCCGCCCGTGCCCTTCGCCGGTTTGGTGGTGACGGGCGTCCTGCCGCGGCGCACGCCGCGGATTCCCGATTCCCGCATGACGTTCATCACCCGGCCGGATCCCGGCCCCGCGCCGACGACCGGGCGTGCGTCTTGCGGTACCCGTACACGGCCATGAAGGAATCGGCATGGATCTCGAGGATGCCGCGGGCCGGCGCCTCGTGCCTGGCGGCCATGCGGCTGACGGGCCTGGATCTGAACATGCGGTAGCCGCGCGGCGTGACGAGCCCGCAGTCCAGCGAAGCGGCCGGCACCCTGCGGATCGGCCCGACCCTGAAACGGTCCTTGAATTCGTCGATGTAAGCGACCATCAACGCCGTGTCGGGTCGAGCCGTGCCGCGAAAAAAGCCGACGCCGTCGTCAATATCTCGTTCGCCCGCCTCAATCGCGCGACCTCGGCCCGCAAACTCCTCAACTCCGCCATCGCGTCTTCGGCCGACTGCTTGGTCTCCGCCGCGACCGTGGCGTCCGTCTTGTTGCGCCGACGGCGCAGCGTCTCCGGCGCGACCCCCAGATCCCTGGCGGCCTGTTCGATCGCCTTGGTCTCCGACGAATACGAGCCGCGCGACTCGGTCAACAGCCTGACGGCCTTCGCCTTGAACTCCGGCGTGTATCTCGTTCCTTTTGCCATGGTTCCATCATCTCCCATCGAGTTAGGGGAAATGCGGAACAAAAATCAGTTCATATCAATGCAATGAATCTGCCTCACTTCGTTACGCATAATTTGAACGGCGTCTCTCCATTAATCGTCTTCCCTATACGCACAAAACGATAACCGTCAAATTTTTCTTTATCTAAATCGTTTGTTGAAAGCACATACGTCACATCAAGCCGTTCCAATTGCTCAGGCGTAGCATTTATTTTGTATGCATCGTTGGCAGTTAACTTAAAAAGATGTTTCGCAGGCTTATTCACAACATTCATCTCAATGAAAGCATACCTGTTATAGATACGCTTCCAACGTTCTCCCGGATCGATTCGTTTCATCTTCTGGAGGTCAGGCGTAACTGCCACAGCATTGAAAGTTTTCACACCGTTAGCCACTAATAGATTCGCCAAACGCGCGGAATCATTCCCTTCGGTAATCCAGACGCCAGGCTCCTCATCTTGCAATGCCCGCACTTGATTAACTACCGGTTGATCAGTGAGAGGACGAGTGGAGTACTGCACAGGATTGACTGACAAACCGGAAAAAGCAATCGCGAATATAGCAACAAAAGTAATGCATCCATTAACTTTTGCTTGTTGTGAAAAAAGAGCAGCAACAAACGAAATCACGACCAGTAGGCAAATTAAAGTTAATAAATTTCCAAGGTATGGCCGAAATACCAAACGCGCAGTCGCCACAGCGAATGCAACATAAACACACGCTACAACAATTTTGGAAGTTCTAGTGTGGTTTTCACACCACTTTGCCGCACCTCGAACCAGCAAAAGGATGTTGCACACACCGATAGCAACAGTTGTCCTACTACTAGTCACAGAAGACATGAATGTAAGCTTGGATAGCCACGTAGGGAAACCGATGATTGCAAATATCGAAAGAAAAATGACGATCGCGATAATATAACAATCAAGGAAATCAGCTTTCCTGCTTTTAATCATATTAGATATCGCAAAAATAACACCTAATGGACACAAATCAATAAAAGCCGCTACTTCAACATCATTCCCAGTAAGCATTGCACTCTCAAAAAAAGTCTTTGAATGGAAAGCAGAACGTAGCTAAAGAAGAGAACATCAACCATATTGAACGGCCTCCGCCCTTCGACATCCGAGAGCCTGGATAAGACGTATTCAACATCGCTTGAATCGTACTCGACGATTCCTTAAAAATTAAACCCATAAGAATCGCAAAAATCAGAAATAACGTGACCATCCCCACAACCTGGGCATGAGTAAAACGTATTTTGCCCCAATACCTGAGAATATTGGCAACAATAAGCCCCGCAAGAACAAACCCTAAAGGAATCTGCCATGCAGGATAAAGCGATAAAATAAACATACCTGCACACTGCAGAATCACCGCGCAGGACAGCAGTCTAATCCAGTTTTCTTGTCTACGAAGCATGCAATCAAAACAACAAATAGAGACAAATATAGAAATCAGCATTTCAGGTAAACTATTAACGGCAAACCACCACTGCGTAAGCGGCGCAAAAGTAATGAGAGCTGCGCCAAAAGCCGACAAAGCCCGAGTTTTCCCATTGCCTTCCTTGTCGCTAATGCACAAGAAGAACTGATAGGCGGATAAGAACAACACCACTAAACGAGACGCCCAATAAAACGACAGTCCCGCAGAATTCCCTAATAACAAATAACCCCAATGAAATGGGCGAAAAATCTCAGAGGGAAACCACACCGGTGCATCTTTGATTATAAACATATCGGCAGGCCTATCACCGATTAGAGCATTAAAATAACCATAATCGTTATACGACTGTGCAAAAGCTAACGGAGTCCCTACTACATATTCGTCCGTTCTAATAGGTCGCAAAACACCAAATACGAGATCTTGTGTACCGTCTCTGCCTAACCAAAAATTCCATGTGCCCAATGATGAACCACTAATGTTCAGTACTGTCGCGCCCAAGATAATGCCTATACCGATGCAGAATCGATTGCGGTGCAGCCAATTACCTACTTTTGCCAAACCGAATGCGAAAAAAGAGCAAATAAGCCCCCATATAGGTAACAAAATAACAAAACGCAAGAGTTTGATATGCAGTTCATTTTTAGATAAATGAAGGTCAAGAATTCTTTCCGAATAAAACGGATAGATTTTGACACATCCCCAACTAATGACGGCAGCGCTTAACAATACCAGTGTTAAACGAATCAGGTAAGAGAAATCTCTCATTTTTCGGATTTTCATAGTTTGGGCCTTCGTTCCCATAATCTCCTCCGCTAAAGCTTTCCAAATACAGCGTCTCTTTTTTAAAAACTTCTATCAGCTATACGCTATCCTCCATATAAAATATGGCACAACACTTGTTATTCATTTCTCATTAGGCTCAAGGGCCGCAGCCGTTTTTTACAAGTACATCAAATACAAAAACCTATTTCTTAGACCAACCTGTTCAAACTGGGCTCAACTATGAATGGTATCCACAAGGGTATAGTAATCATTATGCCAGAGACACAGAATCCAACTATCGCGGTACTTCTTCCTTGTTACAACGAGGAAGTCACCATCGGCAAGGTGGTACGCGACTTCAAAGCGACGCTTCCCAACGCCGATATCTACGTATACGATAACAACTCCACTGACCGTACTGCTGAAATCGCAACAGCCGAAGGAGCAATCGTCAGAAAAGAGCCGCGTCAAGGCAAGGGAAATGTGATTCGCGCCATGTTTGAGGACATTGATGCCGATATATACGTCATGGCAGATGGCGATGACACCTATCCTGCAGATGCAGCGCCAGCCATGGTAGATAAGGTGCTCGAAGGCTACGATATGGTGATTGGCGATCGCTTGAGCTCCACCTATTTCCAAGAGAACAAACGTCCATTCCACAACTTCGGTAACCGTCTGGTACGTGGATCCATTAACGGCTTATTCCATGCGAACGTTACCGATATCATGACTGGTTACCGAGCATTCTCGTTCACATTCGCCAAGACTTACCCAGTACTTTCACGCGGTTTCGAAGTCGAAACTGAAATGACCATCCACTCGTTGAACAACAATCTGCGCCTGTTTGAAATGCCAATTCAATACCGAGATCGTCCTGCAGGATCAGTCAGCAAACTTAACACCATAGGTGACGGCATCAAGGTAATGAGTACTATCTTCCGCATGATTCGTGAGTACAAACCGCTACCGTTTTTTAGGCGGTTTTGGCACAATCCTAGGCGTTATTGGCATCATATTATGCACCAGCGTGACCATGGACTTCTGGCATACTGGCATGGTAGCGCGTTTCCCCACACTCATCGGCGCAGTCATGCTCGTCATAGCAGGAATACTATTATTTGCGACGGGCATCATACTTGATGTCATGGCTAAAAACGACCGCAAGGCGTTTATCGTCGATATGAACAAATTCGCCATGCTGCACCGGAACAAATAGACAATTATTATTTATAGGTCAGATGGAACATACCTCTATCTGACCTGTTTTTCTTATCTATTTTTCATTCAAAAGTGTGTTAAAAACGAAAACTTTGATAATAACATATTCCACAATGCGTTAAACCATGCGCCACGGTGACGATCAAGCGTTAGTCGAAACAGGAAGCTCCGTAGCAAATCCAAAGCACCTGCTATCACACAAATCAACATTATTGAAATAAGCGCGTAAAAAATAGCATATTTTGCATCGTAGAAATCTGAAAGAACAACACATTTAGTCCATAACTGTTCACGGAAAAATGGTTGTTCTGTAAAAAGATATATGCCAAGAGCGCTAGTAGCTAGGTAGTTCACCACCCTGCTTTGCCATTTTATACTTCTAAACAACTCAAATAGTCCAAAACTAATCAACAGAATCGGAATGGACCATTCTTTTTCCCACGGTGAAACATATTCAATTAGTAAAGTTGCATCATGAATAATTAGCGAAAGAAAAACATTCGCCACTACGATTACGCTCATACCAACAGCCAAGATTATCCATGCTGCCCTCTTTGATATTCTTGGCAAATACCATCTGTAATAAGAAATAAGAACAAAAATATAAATAAAGCCAACAACATTAAGACCAATATCATTCCCAGCGCCGGGGACCAGACCGAGAACAGCCCACATGAATAACATGATTAGGCAACATTCTCCGTGCAATGCTTTACCCATATTTTTTAAATTCAATAGAACAAAAGGAAGCAAAAGCAAGAATATGGCATAGCTGGTCACATACCACCACTCATTCCTCGTAAGAGGGAAAAATAAATCAAGCCAAGCATGGCCCATTGCATATGAGGTTTCTCCATTGGGATCTAGAACAAGCCTAGCCACCAGCGCAGCAAGATTCCAGAACAACAATTCACGCCATAATAGCCATATCTTTCTAAAAGCTCCTTTAATTGTCGCCGGCTTATCAGCAAGAAACCAGACAGAAATAAGCAAGAATAAAGCAATGCCAATTTTCCCTGGAGCTAAATACAACAATTGGAAGAAAAGACGCTTAACACAAAACGTTTGATCAAAAACATTGATATCCGAATGAGCGACTTCATGATGAGCAACAATAAGTATCACTGCGATAATACGCAACAGCTCAAGACCCGATTTTCGACACTTTCCGTCTTCAGCCACACCGCACATCCTCAATATCGGCGATACCACGTCAGTTCATTTCTGGGCATCCGCATCATTAAACTACACCTAAACATTAGCACTATTGAAGAAGCCGCTACTGAAAAGGAAACAAACACAAGAATCTGTAGGTACGAACAAATCCGTTATGTCCTATCAAAGCAAGCAACTCATTCACTTAATTCAATCTTTACAAGCGGAAGATGATGTCGACTCAGATCTTTCATTTCACGCTCAAGCGAAAAATACCATAAAAACTATATCGTCCATTTCTGCGCATTCGTATTATTCGATTTATACAACTGAACATTGGCACCATTGGTAGAAGAGCCACCAGAAATATCCAATACCATGTTCTCTACAAGTGCAGATTGAAAAACATAAGATCCATCAGGATTCCTGACAGCAATCCATTTCTGAGCATATGTGTTATTCGAGGCATACTGCTGCACATTGGCACCGTTAGCTGTACTCGCGCCATAAACATCCAAAACTTTACCAGAATTCACGCTGGTCAATGTCACATAGCCATTAGCATCATGCGTCACTTTCCACTTCTGAGCGTTCGTTCCGTTCCCAGCCCAAAGTTGCACGTTGGCACAATCCGAACGAAAACCCCCATAAACATCCATCTTCATACTCGTCTTTAGCTTCGAGCCAAAAGAGTACGTGCCATTCGGTAAATCTTGCCTGTGCTTCGCCGCTTGTTCATTCAACCGATCACGCATGGTTCTAGACTTCTCAATAATCCACTGCTGAGCAGCCGCATCATTAGACGAATACAGTTGCAACGCAACGTCAGGAGAATAGTTCGCACCCGGTACGTCAATAGCCTTATTTGCATTTACAGAAATCAGTGAAATTTCACCATTCTCATAATGTCGAATAGCCCACTGTTGCGCAGCAGTCCCATTGTTACCATATTGCTGCAATATCGCACCGTTAACTGCAGAAGCCCCATAAACATCTAGAACCTTGCCAGAATGTACATTAACAATGCTATATGTCCCATTGCCGACCCGCTGGAAACAGAATTTTTGAGCTTCCGTTCCATTAAATGAGTACAGTTGAATCCGAGCACCGTCTGCAGTAGAAGCCCCCGGCACATCAAAAACAAGACCGGACCTTCCAGCAGATTTGATGTTTACCGCCGTATTTACCGGCACACTAGCTTCACTAGAGGAAACAATAAACCGTTGAGCCGAAGTACCGTTAGGCGCGTACAAGCGAATCGCGGTAGCGTTGGCGATAATGCCTCCGCTCAGATCCAATACCCAATTGCCAAGAGCAGATTGCAAATAATATCCAGCCCCTGAATCACGAATAAACCACCGCTGTGCATTTGACCCATTCAATGCATATTGTTGCACCACAGCATTGTTACCTGCAGCAGCGCCTCTAACATCCAAAGCTTTGCCGGATTTCACATTAGCAATCACATAGCTACCATCCTGCTGCTTGGTAAACCTAAACTGTTGCATCTTAGATTCATTGCCAGAATATAGCTGGATAACCGTAGAATCAGACATACTGCCATTGGGGATATCAACACTGAAAGCTACTTTAGAACGAACATTGATGTAGTAATTTCCATTGGGAATACTTACTGCAGGCATCCTGCGCACATCAATTGCAGACGAATCCTGCGCATACGTTTTATTTCCAAAAGCATTCATATCCACGGAACCGCTGATGCCGTTGATACGGCCGGAACTGGTGTATTGCCAGCCGCGGTCGTTGGTGCCAAAGGCGTTGTATCCCATTTGAGCACCATACTGGGCCACCCAACGGGTCTTTGCGTAGATGTTCGAATTGTTCAACGGGCCTTGCAGGTAGCTCGTATACGAATACACACCGAGATTCTTGTATCCGGCGGACTGCAGTGCGCCATACCAGGCGTCGGCCATACCGCTATAAACATTCGGATTGGTCGGCGGGGTATGACCAGCCCACGTCCACTTTTCAAGGTCGTAATACACAGGGTATTTCAGATCGTTCGGGCTCACGCCCATCTGGCGGAGTTTGGCAGCCACATCATTGCCTTCCGCACGTGCGCAGTTCGCATCGTATGCATACGAATACCAGTAGATGCCAAAAGGAATACCAAGACGTTTGCATTCGTTGATGTTGCGTTGCGCTTTGGCATCGGCATAGTTGCCCCAGCCATAGCCCAAACGAATGATTGCGCCTTCCACACCGTCGGCTTTCGCCTTGGCCCAATCGACGTCACCCTGCCATGAGGAAACATCAATCACGCCCTTGGCCTGCTGGGCGAACAGGTTGTTCCTATAATCGAAAAACGCCTTTGTTCCGTTGTAGGTTCCCCAGTGTGCTCCGTATTCGTTGCTCTCGAATTTAGCAAGCCGGACAGTCGAGCCACCCTTCAAGGACGACTGCTCCACAGACTGTTTCACAGATTGTTCCACAGCATCTTTCACATCCGAGGCACTCACCGGAATGAATGATTCGCCATCCGTTTTGGCCAGTGGATCAGGTTGCTGCGATTGCGTGCCGACCAGCTGAGCGTCCGTCACGGTTTCGCCGGTCTCAATGTTCTGTACATCACCTTCCGGCGTAACCGCAAGGTTCTCCGAAACCACAGTGGAATCGTCCGAAATGTTTTCGCTTACCGTTTCCGGCAGCGTCGCGTTCGGATTGTCCGGCATGCTGTTTGACGAATCCTGCGCATCATCCACAATCGCGGCAAAAGAACTTGGCGTATCCTCAATCGCAATATCCTGCATGGCGTAAGCCGGCACCACGGCAACGGAAACCGTCATTGCAACCACGGAAGCGGTGGTCGCAATCTTCATCAAGCTTTTCGGCGATATCATCGTCAGCCTCTCTCACAAAACGCATTTCACGCGTTGACGCAATTGCACACGCAAAACTTAAGTGTATTCTGAGATGTCCCCACTTAAAATAAAGCAGCTGGATTCCGGACCAAACTTCACATTTACCGAATATGCCACAACATGAAGTGCTGGCATTCGGAAGTGGAACGGGTAACATACCTTATGTATTGTCATTTGGGAATAGAGGACCTTGTCGGACCACCTCCAATAGACAACATCAGAACGGTATCACGGACTCCTGGAGGGAAGCATGGCACGGCACGAAAGGCAGCCAAATAAAGCTGACAGTCAAGCAAGTAACGTCCGCAAGCCCCGGACTTTCAGCAGTACCGCGACCGTCGGGACCAGCAAATCCAACAATTCCGTCAATGCCACCAATCGTGACGAAAAGCTTAGAACAAAAGCACCGGGGACTTCCTGCCGAACGGCTCCCGAAGATCCGTTCCAAATCGCCATATCGCAAGGCGTGCAAGATGGCGACACTTGGGTGCATAACCATGTCAAGAACTTGATTCGCCGTTCCATCATCGTAGCCGTTATCGTCGTTGCGGTATGCATTGTGGTCTTCGGCGTCATGGGCGTGAGAACATCGCAGAAAATGCGCGAACTGAATGCCATTAACGACTGCAGAGACGCGGTTGCCGCCATGAACGCTTCATATTCCAAGGATTTCCAGCTCAAGGGAAAGATTGTCGACGCATTTTCCAGCATGGATTCCTCATATGATCTGGAAAAGCTCAGCACCTTGTATCAGGAAGAAGTCAAATCGCCGAAGGCGCTTGACTGCAAAGCCGACCCGTCCGGGACCACCAGCAAAGCCAACACCGAACGAGCCGCATATGACAAACAGGCCAGAACCTTCGAGCGGGCGTTGACAAAGAACGAGGCAAATCAGAATTGAATACGAAACGATTGGCAAGAACGGCACTTGCCGTTATCGTAACCGTAGGAATAGTCGTTGCCATCATCGTCGGGTGCGGCCCCAAATGGGGCAACGGAACGGCAACCGGTAAAACCGGATCGCAATCCACCGCCACCGCCCATACTGCGGCCACTGTTGATGTGCAGCTGCCCTCATACTACATGGACAATATGGTGTTCCAGCGCAATCAGCCAATCGTAGTCAAAGGCAACGTCAGCTCCACGGAAAGCAACCCCATCGACGTTTCGAAACTGTCAGCGACACTTACGCAAGGCAAAACCTCCGAGAGCGTCAAGGCAAAGGTAGCGAAAAACGGCAGTTTCACCTGCACGCTGAGCGCGCAAAAGGCAAGTCTCAATCCGTATTCGCTGCAAGTGCAGTACGCCGGCAAAACCGTGCTGAAACTGGCCAAAGTGTATGTGGGAGACGTCTTCGTAGCCGCTGGCCAGTCGAATATGGAACTCAACTATGTGCAGTATTACGAAAACGCTACTTACAATTTTGGCAATGGACTAATCACGACAGGCGATTTGCCGAAACCGCTCGTAGATGACAACGTGAAATTTGTCATCGCAAATCATGATGTTGAAGACACTGATTTTCCACTGTCCGCTGTTAATCAGAGCGCCGATGCATGGCTGACTGCAGATTCCACGAATTCACTGCACCTCAGCTATCTGGCTCAGCAATTCGCCATGCAGTTGCGCGCCAAGCACCCCAATGTGCCGATTGGCATCATCCAGACCGCGTGGGGTGGCACGCCTATTCGCCGGCATGTACAAGGCGGCGATATTTATGCGAACCATATCGCGCCGTTGAAGGGATTCCATGTGGCGGGCGTGCTGTGGTATCAAGGTTGCGATGACGCCAATAATTACGGAACTGCTTTGCAATACGAATCGCAGATGACCACGCTCATCAACCAGTACCGTAACGCGTTCGGACGCAAGGACCTGCCGTTCCTGTACGTACAGCTCGCGCGCTGGCCAAACTACCAGTACACGCAAAACGTGCGAGAAGCGCAACGGACCACGCTTGACAACGCGAATCTGCGAAACCGTTCCAATGTGGCTATGACGGTTTCCCTTGATACCGACAAGGGCACATCAGCGCTGATCCATCCGCTTGGTAAGGATATTCTCGGGGCGCGCATGGCCGCGCAGTATCTCGCCATGGAAGACGGCACCACCGTGCCCAACGGACCGCTTATCGAACATGCCCGGCACACTGCGAACGGCGCAATCGCCTTGTCTTTCCAAAACGGCACCGCAAGCGGGCTGAAAGCCATGCAGCCGAACTATTCGAAGACCGCGAGCGCAATCGCACCAAACTATAAGAGCGTTCCGAAAGCGACCCCGTTAAGCGGTATCAGCAATATCGCCGCTCCCACCACTACGGCATTGCAGGGGTTTGAGGTCGCCAATTATTCCGGTCAATGGCAGGCGGCCAATGCCACTATCAGGGGCAATCAGGTGTTGCTCACCGCAGCCGATGGTTCAACACTGAACGATCTCAACGCCATGAGCCAGGTTCGTTACCTGTTCAGTGGCAATCCGAAGTGCGCGAGCATGCTGTACAACGGCTTTAATCTGCCGGCTAGCCCATTCATCACTATTGTCGAGTGATCTTTGTTGGGGGCCGCCGCGAGATAAACCAATACGGGCGGGATAAGTACGGGCGGTCTGAGCCGTTGCTTGGCCTGCTTGGTCATGTTTTGAGCAGGCTGTTCCGGATTCTGGTTTGGTTTCTGGTTTCCTGCTTAAACTATGAAGACTGCTGCAGCATCGCAGAAACTAGACAAATGTCATTTTTCCACCGGTTTATTTAGGCACATTCCCCTCCTACTATGGCATACGGAATGAACGCGAGCGCACAATCACAGATCGAATGCAAACGTGCGCAGGAGAGGAACCACCATGAGGAATCGTATTGCAGCAGCTGCAGCGGCGGGAATATTAACCATCGGCATGGCCGCCTTGCCTTCCGCGGCTTCGGCCAGTGAAGTCGCACCGTCTACGGACGGATTGGCCGGCAGCACCGCCATCAGCGGGCAGATCGACCAGGATATGGCCGTGTGCACCGACAAAGCGTGCGATGCCGTACAGCATGTGCGCAAAACCAACCAGCAGATCAAGTCGGATATGGAAACCGCCAAGCAGCACGCCGAGCAGCTGCATCAGAACGCGCACGAGGACGCCGACGCGCTTCGCCAGTACGGCGAGCAGGCCTGGAAGAACTATCAGCAGGACCGTGAGGATGTGAAGAATGCGATTGACGGCGCGGTCAAGCGCGGTCAGGAGCGTCACGACGCTCTGCATCAGGATATGCAGGACACGCAGGCCCACCTCAACCAGATGCATGCCGATATGAAGGAGACCCACGACGAACTCAAGACGAGGCATGATGCGTTCGCGGCAAGCAGCCACCAGTGGCATCAGTCGTTCATCGCGGCGTTGAAGGACGCGAACTCCAAGACGGGTCAGCAGGGCGGCTCATCCGTTGCTACCGGCACGCATGGCATCACGGCTGGAACGAATGCCGGTACGACCGTTACTGGAGTCAACGGCACCACTGGCACTGTGCGCACGGCTGCCGACACTGGCGCGAATGGTGCTGCAACTGGATCCGTCACAGCTTCCGGCGATCAAACCGCCGCGTCCACCGGCGCGCTGACCAAGTCGGAATATGGACAGCTTGCACAAACCGGCATCGGCATTTCCCTTGCCTGCGCAGCCATTCTGCTGCTTGCCGGCCTTGCCTACGCCATGAAGACGTTCGTGCAGTATAAGCGCGAAACCAGCGAAGACTGAGCCGGCTCGCTGCCGGACAGCGTTTGCTTCATCGACTCATGAAAAACGGTCTCGAATATATCGGGACCGTTTTTTCATGCGCGTTTTTCGTATGTGCTTTTCATCTGCTATACGCATCGTTGCGATTCAATTGGAATGACGTAGTACAGCGACGTACAATGCAGCGCGAAGCGCGCGTACCGTGCATGAACCGCGTGTATGTCCAGTATTCCCACTGATTTGTTACGTTGGCCGTTCTGATCAGTCCACTGGTCAATTCGCATAATGGGGAGCACTGCTGGCGATTCGCGGCGACGGCGTATCGCCATTCCCCGCCGTCCGTCCGGTACTACCCGCGCTCCCCACACCGCCGGCCTTTTCAGCATTGCCGATGTTGGTTCTACGCAACGACCCCGCGGCCAACGAGCGGATGGATCGCCTGCGCTGCGCCTGTTCCGTCTGCGAAGCGGACTGAACTGCGGGAAAAGCGCCCGTTACGGGACGAATACGACCGGTTGCGGTCGGAATAAAGCTTGGTGGCAAAACCTGCGTTGTGATGGCGCTTATGGATGCCATCTGCGGCTGCTGCGTATTATCAGGACCATCCGCAGCGTCTTTTTCTTTCACGGTTTGCGATTCTTCCGCACGATTCGCGTCATCATTCGCATCCTCGCCCGTTTGCAAGGCAGACCCAGCTTCGCTCTGCTTTTCTTGTTTTTCCTGCTTTTCCTGCGGAGCGGCCTGCACATCACTCTGCAATACGATTGGCGATGAATTCGAACGGCGTCGGGCAAGCGCCGCCAGAGAGTCACGAGTATCAGCATCGCGTTGGTCAGTCTGCTGGCTGCCGGCAGCCGTCTTGTCAACCATCGTCGTGCTTCTTTCTCTCAACGTCACGATTTCGAGCGTAACGTAGCGCAGCGCAAAAGTGCGCGTAAAACGACGATGTACGCAACTCCCCCACCGAATCGCAATCAAATATCGACATATGAGGGCAAACAATCCCATTATTGAGACCACAGACTGGCACCAATAAGCCGCAGCATGGCAATCAGAGACTTTCCTGGATACCGGCCCGTACACGCGAGACTTGCGATACGGGACGATTCAAAAAACCGAGGCCAACGAAAGAAGCATTCGGAGGGAATCTGGAAGGAACCGGAAAACGGAGTGGAAAAGAAGGAACCCCAGAAACCGAATGATTCCAACGGTTTCCGGGGTTCCAATCCGGGCGGAGAATACGAGATTCGAACTCGTGAGGCTGTTACACCAACACGCTTTCCAAGCGTGCGCCATAGACCACTAGGCGAATTCTCCAATTATGCAACACTTTCCGGTGTCTATCCGTTAAGCGCAACTTGACTAGAATACAACAGGAGCAGCAAAAAGCCAAATCGGCGTGTCGCACTGCTAGTTTGCAGAGTTGGGCATACGTGTCAAGGTTGTGCAACAGGTATGAGCGATCGGCTGCCTTTACTACGGATACTTCTTATTTCGCACACTGTAGATGCTATATTGCCGCCGATGGAATCCAATAGGCAACGGGATTCGGTAAGCATGGGAAAAGATACGAAAAAAGGGTTCCCGGAGCGACGCCCGCCGGGAAGCCCGGAAACGAAAATGGGCCTCCCGGGAGCCAAAGGCTCGACCGGGAGGCCCAACATGTGAAGCGGCGGCGTGCTACTCTCCCACACCCTCTCGAGTGCAGTACCATCGCCGCGCCTGGCCTTAGCTACCGGGTTCG
>ENA-OQHD01000119-OQHD01000119.1-human-gut-metagenome-genome-assembly--contig:-NODE-119-length-34296-cov-4.265914_pt1 | contig 34296 bp, 37 predicted proteins | sample MGYA00242560_ERZ504711 | MGnify/ENA primary metagenome ERZ504711 (study PRJEB26092, sample SAMD00036198) | human gut metagenome | host: Homo sapiens | study: EMG produced TPA metagenomics assembly of...
TGCCGCTGAGGCGTTGCCAAAGGTTCTGATTCAGTAAGTATTCAAGGCACTTGCGACCCACAGAATGAGAAAAAAATCCACGCGTACCGTGGTAGTCAGCTTGTCTTCGCATACCGTTACAGCCATTGAAAATGGGCAGACCGTCCGTGTCATGCATATGTCTGCCGGTCAGGGCAATGATTATCAGACGGGCCAGTGCCAGCCGAGCGGCGACTTGTGCACGCCAACCTACTGCGATCCGAACTCCTACGACAACTGCACGCCTGACGGTGACTTCAAAGTGTGGCTCAAGTACCAGTCCCAAGATATGAGCGGCACCCTTACCCTATCGGATGGAAACACCGAGAAGTGGGATGTCAAGGATGTTGGATTCGTCAACTATTTCTCGAAAACAGGTTGCGCGATTCATCGCATCGCCACTCAAAGTGCGTTTAACGACAGCAGTATTCAGGCTATGGGGAAGAACACGTCCCATGGTTGCGTCGGCGTCGGCTGGGATCAGGCTGAATGGTTCTACAATTGGTGCCTGATGGGAACGACGGTTCACGTTCAGGCCTGATATGCGGGCTAACGGCAGAAAGACGCAAAGGCGGAAGACTGAATGTTCGGTTTCCGCCTTTACGCTATGTAAGATAAATCACGACAAATCATTGCCGAATAGCGAAAGGGGCGCTAGTGTTTAGCCCCACGTTCTGTTAGGTTGTCATAGGTACAAACGAGTGATTGGAGGCAGCGTACGGTGGCAGAGAACCAAGCGCCCAACGCCGCGGCTGACGTGGAGATGAGCCAGTATGTGGCTGATCGCACGCGAGTGAATGAAGACAAGATCAAGCAGGATGACGAGATCATCCAGCAGTTCGGCGACTATACGTACGGATGGCATGACACGGATTTCGCCGGAGAAGCGGCAAAAAAAGGCATTGACGAGAATGTCGTGCGCGCTATTTCCGCAGATAAGAACGAGCCGGAATGGATGCTGGAAAAGCGATTGGAAGGGTATCGCGATTTCATCAACCGTCCGATGCCTCAATGGGGTGTCGATCTGAAGGATTTCGACGCCGACGATTTCAAGTACTACGTCAAGCCGATCGACAAGCAGGCCACGACTTGGGAGGAATTGCCTGACGAGATCCGTGCGACGTATGACAAGCTCGGTATTCCCGAAGCGGAAAAAAGCCGTCTTGTCTCCGGCATCGCGGCACAGTACGAATCCGAGGTCATCTACAACTCAATCCAGAAGGATCTTGAAGACCAAGGCGTGATTTTCGTCGACACCGACACCGCGGTGCAGAAATATCCGGAAATCGTCAAGAAGTATTTCGGCAAATGCATTCTGAGCAACGACAACAAATTCTCGGCATTGAACACCGCCGCATGGTCGGGCGGCTCGTTCGTATACGTGCCGAAGGGCGTGCATGTCGATATTCCGTTGCAGGCATACTTCCGTATCAATACGCCGAATATGGGTCAGTTCGAGCGCACGTTGATCATTGCCGACGAGGGATCGTACGTGCATTATGTGGAAGGCTGCACCGCACCGATCTACTCGACCGATTCGTTGCATTCCGGCGTGGTGGAGATTTTCGTCGAGCCGCATGCCCGCGTGCGCTACACCACTGTGCAGAACTGGTCGAACAACGTTTACAATTTGGTGACGCAGCGTGCCTACGTGCGTGAGGCGGCACCATGGAATGGGTGGACGGCAACATCGGCTCGAAAGCCACCATGAAGTATCCGGCATGCATCCTCGCCGAGCCGTATGCGAAGGCCAGCACCATGTCGCTCGGCTTCGCAGGCAAGGGCCAGTATCAGGACACCGGCGCGAAGATGATCCATCTTGCCCCGCATACCAGCTCCACCATCGTGGCGAAGTCGATTTCCCGTGGCGGCGGACGTTCCGCATACCGTGGCCTCGTCAAAATCGTCAAGGGTGCCGAAGGATCGTCCAACTCGACGGTATGCGATGCACTGCTTGTAGATGAGTTCAGCCGCTCCGACACCTACCCGCATGTGGACGTGCGCGAAGATGACGTTTCCATGGCACATGAGGCTACGGTTTCCAAGGTTTCCGAAGACCAGCTGTTCTACCTGATGAGCCGCGGTCTTTCTGAAGACGAGGCCATGGGCATGATCGTGCGAGGCTTCGTGGAGCCTATCAGCCGTGAGCTGCCGATGGAATACGCGCTTGAACTGAACCGACTGGTGGAATTGCAGATGGAAGGATCGGTGGGCTGATCACCATGGCACAAACTCAGGAAATCAACATTCCCGTTGCGGATCCGAACGATCCGTATGCGAATCCGGCAGCCATGCCCTCTTCGGCGGAATCGCTCGCCGCGGTCATTTGATGTGGACGCATTTGAAGTGCCCGACCGCAAGCAGGATGATTGGCGTTATACCCCTGTGGAACGTGTCGAAGAGTTCTTCAACGCGTTCACGCCGTCGAACGAAACCCAGATTGCCGTCACTATGATCGACGGCACGGCTCTTACTGAAGGCGTGACCTATAGCGAGGGCAAGCCGGGAGACGCCGATACGGGCATCGTTTCCAAGCCTTGCGATCGTGTGTCCGCAGTGGAATGGAACTCCGCCTCCCGTGCCGGAATTCTGCGTATCGACGGTGAAATCAGCCAGCCGATACTCGTTAAGATTCATGGTTCCGGAACGGATCTGGACGCATTCCACCTGGTGATCATTGCCGCCGATCGCGCCCACGCTGACGTTGTGGTAGAGCATGACGGCGATGCACGTATCGCCGAAGGTGTGGAGATTCTCACAGGTAGGGACTCCCATGTGTCCACCACATTCATTCAAGAGTGGAACAAGGGCTCCAAGCATGTGGGCAACCAGCGTATCCACTTGGGGGAGGGTGCGTCCCTGCGCCATTCCGTGGTCACGCTTGGCGGCGATGTCGTTCGAATCCGTATGGATCAGGATTTTGGCGGCGATCAAGGCGATCTCAACATGCTTGGCATCTACTTTGTGGATCCGGGCGAGTATATCGAACATCGCACCATGATTGTGCACAACCATCCCGAGTGCAAGAGTCGTGTGGTATATAAAGGCGCTCTTGACGGCAAGGGCGCGCACTCCACATGGGTCGGCAACGCGCTGATTGCTCCGACCGCGCCGGGTACCGACTCGTATGAGCTCAACCGCAATTTGGTACTTACTCCGGGCGCGATCGCCGATTCCGAACCGAATCTGGAAATCGAAAACGGCAACATCATCGGAGCCGGACATGCCTCTTCCGTCGGGCGCTTTGACGATGAGGAGCTGTTCTATCTGCAGTCCCGCGGCATTCCGGAAACCGAAGCCCGCAAACTTGTGGTGCGAGGCATTTTTTGGCGAACTCGTCGAGGAAATCGGCATTCCCGCAATCAGCGAACATCTCATGAACGTTATCGACAAGCGCCTGGCACGTGGCGAGAACGACGCGATCGCCCAGGTGTTGGAAGAGAAGTAGAACGTAGGAGCGAAAACCATGTCAACTCTTGAAATCAAAGATCTGTACGCGCACGTCGAAACCAAGGACGGCATCAAGCCGATCCTCAAAGGCGTGAACCTGACCGTCAACTCCGGTGAAACCCATGCCATCATGGGGCCGAACGGATCCGGCAAATCCACGCTGGCCTACACGCTGGCGGGCCACCCCAAGTACGTGGTCGATTCCGGACAGGTGCTGCTCGACGGCGAAGACATCCTCAAGATGACCCCGGACGAGCGAGCCAAGGCAGGCATCTTCCTAGCCATGCAGTATCCGGTCGAAGTGCCGGGCGTGTCGATGACCAACTTCCTGCGCACCGCAAAAACCGAAGTCGACGGCAAGGCTCCGGCCATCCGCACGTGGACCAAGGAACTGTCCGAGGCGATGAAGCGCCTGAAGATGGATCCGAAGTTCGCCACACGTTCCGTGAACGAGGGGTTTTGCTCCGGCGGCGAGAAGAAGCGTGCCGAAGTGCTGCAGCTCGAACTGCTCAAGCCGAAGTTCGCCATCCTCGACGAAACCGACTCCGGCCTTGACGTTGACGCGTTGCGCATTGTCTCCGAAGGTGTGAACCGCGCCAAGGAAGCCAACCAGTTCGGTATTCTCATGGTCACGCACTACACGCGAATCCTCAAGTACATCAAGCCGGACATCGTGCATGTGTTCGCAGCCGGTCACTTCGTCAAGACCGGCGGCCCTGAACTGGCCGATGAGCTCGAGGAATCCGGCTATGACGCATACCTGCCGGAAGGATCCGATTCCGAAAGCGCGCTGGCATGACCGATTTTGCAGCGATTCGCAAGGAATTTCCGATCCTTGATCAGGAGATCCACGGCCATCCGCTCGTGTATTTGGATTCCGCGGCGACTTCTCAGAAGCCGCAATGCGTGATCGACGCCGAAAGCGATTTTTACCGCACCATCAACGCCGGCGTGCATCGTGGAGCGCATGAGCTTGCCGCACGCAGCACCATGGCGTTCGAAGAGGCACGTGCCAAAGTCGCACGTCTTGTCGGCGCCAACTCCGCTGAAGGCGAAGAGGAGATCGTTGTCACCTCCGGCGCCACCGCAGGACTGAATCTGCTAGCAACCGCATTCGGCAACGCATCCCAAGGGCGTGGGGGAGAAGCGGCACGACGTTTCGCTGTGAAGCCGGGAGACGAGATCGTCGTATCCAAGGCTGAGCATCATTCTGTGTTGCTGCCATTCCAGGAGCTTGCCGCACGTACCGGAGCGACACTGAAATGGTTTGATCTGGACGATGAAGGACGAATCCTTGCCAACACCGCAGATGAGGTAATCACCGAACGCACAAAGATCGTGGCCGTCACCCATGTGGGCAACACCACCGGTGCCATCACCGATATCGCACCGATGGTGAAACGTGCGCACGAGGTAGGCGCGGTGGTTGTGCTCGACGCATGCCAGTCCGTACCGCACCTGAAGATCGACCTCCACGCTTTGGACGTTGACTTCGCGGCATGGAGCGCGCATAAGATGTACGGCCCGACCGGTGTCGGCTTCCTCTACGGCAAGCGCGACATGTTGGAGGCGTTGCCACCGGCGAATTTCGGTGGATCCATGGTGGAACTTGCCTGGATGGATCAGGAAGCCCAATACATGGCTCCTCCTGCGCGTTTCGAGGCGGGCACGCAGCCGGTCGCGCAGGTCGTTGCTGCCGGTGTCGCAGCCGAATGGCTGATGAATATCGGCATGGAGAATCTCGAAGCCCACGAGCGCGTTATCGCAGGCGAACTCCTCAAGATGGGGCAGATCGACGGCGTGCGCATTCTCGGACCGCAGACCAACGAGCAGCGCATCGGCACGGTGGCTTTTGAAATCGACGGCGTGCATCCGCATGATGTTGGACAGTTCATCGATGCGCAGGGCATCGCCATTCGTGTCGGACATCATTGCGCACAGCCGGTCCACCGTCACTTCGGCGTGTACGCATCCAACCGCGCATCCAGTGGCATCTACAATTCCGTCGAAGACGCGCAGGCACTGGTTGAGGCGTTGAAGAAGGTCCGTCCGTTTTTTGGAGTTGAGTAACGCATATGAGTGATTTTGCAATGTCTGGCGACGATCTCGAGCAGATGTACCAAGAGGTCATTCTCGAAGCCTCGAAGAATCCGCATGGCAAGGAGCATTTCGCTCCGGATCTGGCTTCCGAAAACGCCTCCCAGGCGGGAAAGACCACGGTTCAGGCAACCCACGAGTATTGCACTCCCGGCGAGTCCCACCAGTTCAATCCGACCTGCGGAGACGAGGCCACCGTGCATGTGGAGGTTTCCGACCAGGAGCCGCACGTTATCGAACGACTGGTGTGGGACGGTCACGGCTGCTCCATTTCACAGGCCAGCCTTTCGGTGATGGTGGATCTGGTGGAAGGCAAAACCGTGGATGAGGCCATGGAATTGGCCGGAACGTTCCATAAGCTCATGGAATCACGCGGCAAAGGCTTGGACGATGAATCCGCCGAGGAATCGTTGGAAGACGGCATCGTGTTCCAAGGAGTGTCCAAGTATCCAATGCGTATCAAGTGCGCGCTGCTCGGATGGGAAGGCATGAAGGACTCCGTGGCCAAGGCATTGGCCGCGAAAGCCTGACAAGTATTGTTCTATGGTGGGAAGCAGGATGTCTCCCGTGCTTCGTGCGCCGCGTTCTACAACGGGCGAAACACGTGAGACAAACTCCAGCCAACGCGATAGGCTACTCAACGGAACATATTCGAATCATATATGGAGCGACAATGAGCGATACCTTGGTACCTGAACCGCAAGCCTCGATTTTCGATTCCGTGGCCAAGGCATTGGGCAATGACGAGGCCGCGGCGCGTCGCGTCATGCTTAACCCAAATCTCGCCAAAGGATTCAAGGACGGCAAACCAGTGGAAATCGAACACGAAGACACCAAGCAGGACGCTTGTGGCTGCGGCAATCAGGCTGGAGCATGCGGTTGTTCCGAAGAACAGGATGACGGCATCGCGTTGAAGGCTATTGACGACATTGGTCGAGCTACTGCGGCCGACGTGAAGGAAGCGTTGCATCAGGTCATTGATCCTGAACTTGGCATTGATGTGATTGATTTGGGATTGGTGTATGGCATTGAGATCGATGAGCTTGGTCGCGCCATTATCACGATGACATTGACCACTCCGGCATGCCCGTTGACTGATCTGATCGAAGACGAGTGCGCGAGCACGCTTGCCGGCCTCGTCGAGGAATTCCGCATCGACTGGACGTGGCAACCGCGTTGGAGCATGGAAAAGATCACGCCGGAAGGTCGCGAGCAGTTGGCTGCGCTCGGCTTCAATTTCGACAATCTGCCAAAATACTGACAGAAAGTCTGTGATATATCAACCTGATATTGCTGATATGTTGATTCCGCAGCGAAACTGCATGTTCGTTGCGGAATTTTTTTTCGTAAAACAGATTTTGATGATATTTGATTGGATATCATCATCAAGAAAAATGGCACAGAAAAAGCGTGCTCCCGACGCCGGGAAGCACGCTTTTGTTCTGTGTGCGGCAGAACGTCAGTCGTCGACCACGGTACCCTTCGGCACCACGGTGATGCCTTCCGGCGTGACGGTGAAGCCACGGGCCAGATCATGTTCGGTATCGATACCGACGGTCGAATTCTCGGTAAGCACAACATTCTTGTCGAGGATCGCCTTGTAGACGCGTGCTCGACGATTGATGGTCACGCCGTCGAACAGAATCGAATCGACGACCTGGGACCACGAGTGGATACGCACGTTCGGCGAAAGCACGGAATGATGCACTTCACCGCCCGATACGATGACGCCAGGGGAGACGATCGAGTCGGTGGCGTGTCCGAGACGGTCGCGACCGGCATGGACGAACTTCGCTGGCGGCAGATTGCCGGATAGCGTGTAAATCGGCCATTCGGTGTTGTACAGGTTGAATTCCGGCACATACGAGATCAGATCCATATGCGCATCGTAGAACTGCTTCAGAGTACCCACGTCGCGCCAGTAGGCATGATCGGTCGGCGTCGCTCCCGGAATCTCGTTGGAGTTGAAGTCGTACACGCCAGCCTCGTTACGGGCCGCGAAGTACGGTGCGATATCGCCGCCCATATCATGCTTGGTGTCTTCGGCCTTCTCGTCAAGCGCCAAAGCTTCGAACAGGGCGTCGGTGTTGGCCACGTAGTTGCCCATGGAAGCAAGAATGGAGTTCGGATCATCTGGCAGGCCGGTCGTGGTCTGCGGCTTCTCCTGGAAGCTCTTGATCATATTTGGGTGCTCCGGATCAACCTCGATCACGCCGAACTGGTTGGACTGGCTGATCGGCTGACGAATACCCGCTACCGTGAACTCCGCGCCGGATTCGATATGCTGCTGCACCATCTGCTGGAAATCCATGCGGTAGACGTGGTCGGCGCCGACGATCACCACAATATCCGGCTGCACGTCCTCGATGATGTTGATGGTCTGGTAGATGGCGTCGGCAGAGCCGAGATACCAGTGCTTGCCAAGTCGCTGCTGAGCCGGAACAGGGGAGACGTAGTTGCCGAGCAACGGCGAAAAACGCCACACCGTGGAAATATGACGGTCAAGCGAATGGGACTTGTACTGGGTGAGCACCACGGTCTGCATATAGCCTGAATTGACCAAATTGCTCAGCGGGAAATCAATCAGACGGAACACGCCGCCGAACGGGACGGCGGGCTTTGCCCGGTCTCTGGTCAAAGGCATTAGACGAGTGCCTTCGCCTCCTGCAAGCACGATGGAAAGAATTTTCGGATTCTTTGCCATGAGAACTCCTCTCCTAGAGCGTCGTTACGACACCGCACACATTGGTCGGTCTGCATCATCGCAAACCACTTACGCACTCAATAATTGCATATTTTTTGCAACATGCAAGGAGTTTGCATCGCGAGTCTTGAAAATTTGCTGACTGTTTCAGTGAACAGCTGTTGAATAGAAGGCCACGGCGCTCGATGCGGCGACGTTAAGACTGTCCACTCCGTGGCTCATGGGAATCTTCACCGTAAGGTCGGCGCGGGAGATGGTGTGATGCGACAGACCGTCGCCTTCGGTGCCGAAAATCAGCGCCAATTTGTCGATATGGTCCTTTTCGCCGTTGTCGTTGTTCAAACGACGAACAAGCTCCTCCAGCGAAATGGAATCGTCTTCAAGGGCCATCGCAACGGTGGTGAACCCAAGATCGCGCAATTCCTGCATGCCGGTGAATGGCCAGTAGTGTTTATCATCTCCGCCAATACGAGTCCACGGAATCTGAAACACCGTGCCCATCGACACGCGGGCGGCGCGTCGATACAATGGATCGCCGCAGGAGGGCGTCACCAACACTGCATCGACGTTCAACGCGGCGGCTGATCGCATGAGGGCTCCGACATTGGTGTGGTCAACGATGTTTTCCATGACCGCGATGCGTCGTGCGCCGCGACACACCTCCTCGACGCTGGGCAGTGGCCAGCGTTTCATCGCGGCCAGGGCGCCACGATGCAAGCGGTAGCCGGTCAGCTGCTTGAGCTGTTCAGGGGATGCCACGTACACGGGAATGTCGGTGCCCCAACGTTGGTCGATGCGTGCGAAGGTTTCCGACATGCCTCCGATCCACGGTTCTTCGACAAGCAGGGAAATCGGTTCCCGGTCGGCGGTCAGCGCGCGATCGATGACTTTCGGCGATTCCGCGATGAACAGGCCCTTGCTGGGTTCAAGCTTGTTGCGAAGCTGGATTTCCGTGAGATTCGTGTATGCCGACACGCGCTCGTCGTCAATGGAATCAAGATGGATGAACTGCATGTGATCGATCTTTCGCCGAATAGCTTTCAGATACAAGAAAACCCCTTGTTTCCAAGGGTTATTCCGGTGTCCGGAGCGGGACTTGAACCCGCACGCCTGTATAAATAGGCACTAGCACCTCAAGCTAGCGCGTCTACCATTCCGCCACCCGGACAGGTGCGTTGCTCAGCGGCAACAAAACGAAAAACTATAGCAGATGCTCGGTGTGATGCAAGTCTCGGCGTGTCGCGCGGAATTACGCCATTGGTATCCGAGGTGCTGGTAGGCTCTGAAACTATGACTGATGCCCTTTCCTGCTTGATACGGAACATGATGATGTGCCGGTGAACAGTGACGAATTGAACGCCGGATGGAAATTGACGTTGGCCCCAGTCGGTGCGTCGACATGCCATTCAGGCCATGCGTCTGAAAGACGGTGACGAATTGCAGCTTTCCGACGGTAAAGGGCTACGTATCCACGCGGTGTTGCGCGATGCGCAACAAGGAATCGCGGAAGTGTCGAGCTTCGGCAAAGAACCGCAGCCTACCACCAAACTCGCTTTGATCCAAGCGCTGGCGAAAACAGGACACGATGAGCAGGCCATCGACACCGCAACGCAGATCGGTGTGGATGAGGTGATTCCATGGCAGGCTGATCGTTCCATCGCCAAATGGAAGGCGGGGCGCACCGATAAGAAGTGGCGGCAAGTGCTTGATGCCGCCACTGAACAATCCCGACGCTCCTGGACGCCGGAATTTGGGGGAGTGCGTGACCAGCAAGCAGTTGATTGCCATTTGCAAGCGTGCCTGTGTGCACGGCGACATGGTGATTGTGCTGCACCAGGATGCTACCAAAACTTGGAGCCAGCTGGAGGAAGCGATCGCGGTGCTTTCCGACAAATGCTTGCAAGGACGGGCGCCAGCGCACCGTGTACGTGGTGGTCGGCCCGGAAGGCGGCATCAGCGATGCTGAAATCGAATCCTTCACCAATGCGGGAACTGAAGCATGCGTGCTTGGAAGCAATATTCTGCGAGCGTCGACAGCTGGTCCCGTCGCGTTATCGCTGCTCGCACGGGCGTTGGGACGATTCATCTGACGCCACACGCCGGCGAAATGCGGCGGATTATCCCGGTTGCGCAATAGCATGGGTACCGAAGGACAACCAGCATTAAGGAGCATTATGAGCGACAAGGATTGCCTGTTCTGCAAGATCATCGCAGGAGAAATTCCAAGCGAAAAAGTGTATGAGGACGATACCACCTACGCATTCAAGGACATCAATCCGAAAGCCAAAGTACATGTGCTCGTGGTGCCTCGCAAGCATTATGCGAACGTGGCCGAGCTTGCGGCGGCCGATCCCCAGCAGCTCGCCCACATGGCTCAGGTCGCGCAAAATATCGCCGACCAGGAATTCCACGGTGCCTTCCGCCTGATCTTTAACACCGGAATTGATGCTGGCCAGACGGTATTCCACGTGCATGCTCACGTGCTGACCGGCGAAAAGCTTGACGAATAATCTTCCCTTTCCCCCATATATCGACGTCAGAAGAGGTTTTGTGGCCACTACTACACGTACCATCGCGATTCCGCAGCAGCTTGACCCGGTGACCGTGCTCGGACCGGTCGACGAGGTCCTTCGGGAAGTGGAACGTGCGTTCCCCGACTTGACCATTATCGTCAGAGGCAACCGCATCGCGATCATGTCACGTTCCAGCAAATCCGAATCCCAAGCCGCACAGGCCGAGCATGTGATCGAAAACATCATCCAAGCCGCATATACGGCTCCGATGGACGCCGATACGGTGCGACGCATGCTCGATCAAAACGTGTTGAAAATCCTGTGCGTGCTACTCGCCCGGGCCATGGACGTGTAGTGGAGGAACTACGGCTGGCCGATCGGCAACAGGAGCATACCTCCAATCGCGAGAATCATGCGGACCGACGCAAACCGCATGTGCCCGGAGTGATCACCTTTGCGCTCGGCAAGCCGGTGCGTGCCAAAACGGCTGGTCAGATCACATATGTCAATGCCATCGAATCACATACCATCACATTTGCCATCGGACCGGCAGGCACCGGCAAAACATACCTTGCAGTGGCGAAAGCGGTACGCGCATTCCAAGATAGGCAGGTGCGCCGCATTATCCTGACCAGACCAGCCGTCGAGGCGGGAGAAAGCCTTGGTTTTCTTCCCGGCACATTGAACGAAAAAGGTCGATCCATATCTGCGTCCGCTATATGATGCGCTTTCTGACATGCTCGGGGCGGACCAGCTCAAGCGCTACATGGACGACGGCACCATCGAAGTCGCACCGCTCGCATACATGCGTGGACGCACGCTCAACGATGCATTCGTGATCCTCGATGAAGCGCAGAACACCACCGAACAACAAATGAAGATGTTCCTGACCCGACGGGATTCAACACCAAAAGATTATCACCGGCGACGTGACGCAGGTCGATCTGACAGTACCGAAATCCGGGCTCGCCACCATCGAACGCATCCTTGACGGCATTGACGACATCGCATTCGCCCACCTCAAACCGGAAGACGTAGTGCGACACGCGCTTGTCGGCAAAATCGTCGCAGCGTACGACCGGCACGCGGCCATTGCCGGCGACCACAGCAGACACGCCACGGGCAAAACCACATCCAGGCAAACAAGCGAGCAAATCGAAAGGAACGCTGAATGAGCGTCGAGGTAACCAACGAAACCGTCTGGCAAATTGACGGCAAGGTGTTCTCCGATCTTGGCATATGGGTGATGGACCAAATGCGGGTCAGCACGCAATCCGACCTGACCATCATGTTCGTAGACCCCGATCCCATCGCCCAACTGCACATGCGTTGGATGAATCTTGAAGGCCCCCACCGACGTGATGAGCTTCCCCATGGACGAGCTGCGCCCAGGAGACGGCCGAACTGTGATGGAAGGCGTGCTTGGAGATATCGTGATTTGCCCGTGGGTGGCTGCGCAGCAGGCGCTCGCGGCCGGACATAACACCATGGAGGAAATGATGCTGCTGACGATTCATGGCATCCTCCACCTACTCGGATACGACCATGCCACCCCAGAACAGGAGCGTCAGATGTTCGGTCTGCAGCGACAGCTGCTACTCACCTTCTTCGCGCTTCGCCAGGGAGCGGGGACGCAGGCCATCCTTCCGCCGGATACGCCGGACGCGCTCGCCGAATGGGATAGGCAGCATGGCACGGGACGGCAGATCGCCAAATAATGATTGACGTTGCCGGTAGCATATCGTCCGGCATGATGGGGGCTGAATTATGCAGGCAACAATGATTGCGATGATCGTGGTGCTCGCCGTGGTGGCGCTGCTGTTGGTCTGGCTGTCGCTTTCAATGGCCGCGACTGAAGGCGCTGTGGGACGTGTGACCAGGGCGAGCCTGAATAACCTTATTCTCGAAATTCAAACGGATGCCGAGCTTTCGCAATTCATACGCGACAAGAAAATCAGGCGCATTCATAAGGTTCAGCGGTTGGTGGCCGATCGCTATGCCACCGCCGGATCGTGCGCGTTCTTCCGCATCTGCTGCAATGTGGTTGATGGTGTGCTCGTGACGGTGATTGCGGGCATGTTGGACGCTCCACTATGGGCCGAATTGCTTGCCGGATTTGATTTTTGCCATCGTCATTGCGGTGATTTCGCTGTTGGTGCGTCCGCGTAGTGCCGGGGCATCCAAGCCAGTCGACATTATGCTGCAGCATGTGGATGCTGTTTCCATTGCGGTTCTATTAACCCCATTCGCAAAAATCGGGGGGCAAAAAGGGCGCGAAGCGTCGCGGCAGTGATCTTCCGACGACGAGGAGCATCGAAAAAGTCCGAAGATCGAACAAGGACGGGCAACCATTGACCGTCTGGTCGAAGCCAACGATTTCGATCCTGAAGTTTCCGAAATGCTGCGCAATGTGCTCACGCTTTCCGAAACGCTGACTCGTGAGATCATGGTGCCGCGCACCGACATGATTTGCATCGAGCGAGACGAAACGTTGGAGAATATGCTTAAGCTTTGCTCCCGTTCCGGATTCTCACGTGTGCCGGTCATCGGCGACGATGTGGACGATCTGGTCGGCGTGGCTTATTTGAAAGATGCCGTGCGCGCGACGGCCTTCAACCATGCGGCGATGACACGCGAAGTCGAATCGATAGTTCGTGACCCCATGCTCGTGCCGGAATCCAAGCCGGTCGACGATCTTTTCCACCAAATGCAGCGCACACGCCAGCATGTCGCCATTGTGGTGGATGAATATGGCGGAATCGCGGGCATGGTCACCATCGAAGATGCCATCGAGCAGATTGTGGGCGAACTGGAAGACGAACATGATCGCACGCAACATGCCGATCCGGAACGGATCGGTGACAAGAAATGGAGCATGCCCGCACGCACGCCTATCGCCGACTTGGAAGAGATTTTCGAAATCGACATTGACGAGGATGATGTCGACACCGTTTACGGCTTGCTGACCAAGCTGTTGGGACGTGTGCCGATCGTCGGATCCTCCGCAGTCACTCGAGGCTTGCGCATGACCGCGGTCGACTCCGCAGGACGCCGCAAAAAAGTGTCGACCATTGTGGTGGAGCCGGCCCACGTCGAGGGCGTGGACGAAACTGAAACACGTAACGAAGAACATGCGGATGATGCCGAAAAGGCATCCGACAACGATAAGGATTCCAAAGACAAGCATGACTGACGCAGCAACAACCGAGACGACTTCCGACCATTCCGATTCCGCCACGCCCGTTCCATATCGGTCCGGTTTCGTTGCCGTGGTCGGGCGTCCTAACGTGGGCAAGTCGACGTTGATCAACGCGTTGATCGGTACGCAGATCGCCATCGCATCATCTCGCCCGGAAACCACTCGTAAAGCCATTCGTGGCATTTTAACCACGGATAATGCGCAGATCGTTTTGGTTGATACGCCTGGCATCCATCGACCGCGCACACTACTTGGGCAGCGTCTGAACGATGTTGTGGACGAGTCGCTCGCCGACGTGGACGCCGTTGCTTTCCTGCTGCCTGGTAATCAGGAGATTGGTCCCGGCGACAAGCGCATTTTGAGCCGTCTGCGTTCTGATTTCGCAGTCAAGCGAGATGATGGCACATTCAAATGGAAGGTGCCGCTGGTTGCCATCGTTACCAAGATTGACGAATTAAGCCGTGACGGGCTGATCAACAAGCTCATTGAAATCAACGAATTCGCCGACTTCACCGATATTGTGCCAGTCAGCGCGCTGAAGCATGACAATCTTGCGGAAGTCAAGAACGTGCTTATCGAGAACATGCCGGAAGGCCCGCAAATGTACCCGGCCGAGCAGATCACCGAAGAGCGTCCGGAAGAAACCATTGCGGAACTGGTCCGTGGCGCTTTCCTGGAAGAATTGGATGACGAGTTGCCGCATTCACTGGCCGTAGTCGTGGATTCCATCGAATATCCGGAAGACAACGATAGTGGCGAAGCTTACGATGGCAAAGCCCACGTGATTGTGTCGATTTATGTGGAACGCGATTCCCAGAAACCGATCATCATCGGCAAGGGAGCGGAACATCTTGTGCGTGTCAAGAAGAAGTTGCGTACGCCGGTCAACCGTATTGTTGGACAGAAAGCCAAACTCGATTTGCATGTCAAGGTTGCCAAGGGATGGCAGTCGGATCCTAAACAGCTCGAGAAGCTAGGCTTCTGATCTGTTTAGGATCCGCTTCGCAGCGAAGCTGCTCACTTCACCTAAGGACAGTCCACTGGACTGTCCTTTTGACGGTTCAGCCAAACAGCTCGAGAAGCTAGGCTTCTGATCTGCTTAGGATCCGCTTCGCAACGATTGCGTGGAAAAATAATAAATGAGGTCTGATTCCCGTAGGAGTCAGACCTCATTCTGCTGTTTCGAAGACTACTTCTTCTTGGTGTACATCTGCGTATTCAGCAAAGTGGCATAACGCTTGATGACCTTGGGACGAATCACCTTCATGGAAGCGGTCATCAAACCATTCTCCTGAGTGAATTCCTCCGGCAGAATGATGAACTTACGTACGGACTCCGCACGGGAAACACCTTCGTTGGCCTGATCGACCCACTTCTGCACTTCCGCACGGACGGCGGCATTGTTGGCGGCCTCCTCCATGGGTATGTCGCGATTCAGCCCCTTGCTTTCCAACCACGGACGCAAGGATTCCTCGTCAAGCGTAACAAGTGCGGAAATGAATGGACGCTTGTCGCCAAGCACCAAGGCCTGGGAAACGAATTCGCAACGCTTGATAACCTCTTCGATCGGACCGGGCGAGACATTCTTGCCGCCTGCGGTGATGATGAGATCCTTCTTACGTCCGATGATATACAGGAAGCCGTCATCGTCGATACGTCCCAAATCGCCGGTACGATACCAGCCGTCTTCAGTGAATGAATCCTCGGAGGCTTCCTCGTTCTTGTGGTACTTCGGGAACACGGCGGTACCCTTGACCTGAATCTCCTCATCTTCGGCGATACGCAGCTCGAAGCCAGGGAAAGCCACGCCGACGGAACCCTGATGATAGGGCACACCAAGCGGATTGAACGCGCAAGGAGCCGTGGTCTCGGTCAAGCCATAACCCTCATACACGGGCACTCCGGCGCCACGGAAGAACGCCATAAGTTCCGGGTCAAGAGGAGCGCCGCCCGCCACGATCCACTGGGCACGTCCGCCGAGCACCTCGCGTAGCGAAGCGTAGACCACCGGGTCGAACGCCATACGGCGAGCCTTGGCCAAAGCTCCGGCCTTACCCTTCGCACTGACCTCCTTCATGTAATTCTGGGCTGCCACAACGGCTGCGGCGAACGCCACGCCCTTAGCGCCATGACCAGCCTTCTGCGAGGCCGCGTTATACACCTTCTCAAGAACACGCGGAACAACGATCATGACGGACGGCTTGGCGACCTGAAGATCGGCGATCAGCGTCTTGATGCCCTGCGCGATGTAAATATGCAGTTCGCTGGCTACGCAAATGTAGTTGATGGCACGTGCGAAAGAGTGCGCCTGTGGAAGGAACAGCAGCACGCTGTTCTTCCTCTCATGCAGCAGTTTCGGCATATACGCCGGAAGATTCAACGCGGTGGTGCAATAATGCTCATGGGTCATCTCCACACCCTTCGGCGCGGCGGTGGAACCAGAAGTATACACAATGGAGCACAGGTCGGTTTTCTTGATGGAAGCGATGCGCTCGTCAAGCTCTTCGTCGCTCACGCCGGAGCCGTAGGCCATGATTTCGTCGAGACCGCCGTTCTCGAAGCAGATAATGTGTTCCAGTGCCGGGCATTCCTTATCGGCACCATCGGCTTTGGCGCGCATATCGGTGGTCTCGACCACCAGCAGGCGGGAATCGGAATTATTGACGATATTACGGATCTGCTCCGCGGAATCCGTGTCGTAGATCGTGGCGAGCACACCACCACATGCCATGACGGCCGCGTCGAACACATCCCACTTGTACGAGGTACGGCACATGAACGCCACGCCGTCGCCCTTCTTAAGACCGTAATGCATCAGACCCTTGGCGATCTGACGAATATCGGCGAGCACCTCGTTGCCGGTTTTGGTCACCCATTCGCCGTTCGTCTTATAGGTGTAGAGCGGCTCGTCACCCATACGCTCGGCTCGATCGGCGTAAATATCGTAGATGGTGGTGCCCTCGTCCAGCGGCGGCTTGCCCTCGGTTTTGGTGGTCAACAGACCGGTTTCCGGATCGAGGAACGTGGTGGATGGGAATCCTTCGCCCCATTCGACGGTGTGCGGAAGGTCGATATGGCCGTCGGGGGAGATGATGTTGTTCGGATCGTTGTAATCCGGAGTGTTGCCGGAATCGTCGCTGACGGGGTGAACGAAGTCACCTCCCAAACGCAGTGCCTTCTGCGCAAGATTTGCAGCTCGCTTGTTCAAAGAGGTGATGACGGACACGTGACTCTCCTACACATTTAAATCCAATATCTGTAGGAATGATAGACCCATGAATGCGACACGTCACCTTACGGTAGCGTAGGGAAAGTGCGCATCCAGCGGGGCCTGCGTAAAGGAATTGCCATGCGATGCCATTCAATAGGTGAACTTTTCTTCATACAAAGGTGTGACCTACGTTACACTGGTGCGCTGTATCTGTTCATTTTGATTTCTTTAACGAGGAAGAAAGGGCACCTATGGCTGAAACAGCTGAAGCCACCGTGGTCTTCGGAGTTCTCAATGAGACCTCCGAACACGAGTCTCGTGTTGCTCTGACACCGGATATCGTAACGAGGTTGCGTAAATCGGGTGTTAACTGCCTGATCGAATCCGGTGCGGGCGTCGCATCGCATTATGTTGATGAGGATTATAGTAAGGCCGGAGCGCAGGTCGTCTCCGCCGATGAAGTGATTGCGCGTGCCGACGTGCTTGGTTTCGTCGATCGTCCGAGCAGCGCGCTGCTCGGACGCGTTAAGCAGGGTACCTGGATTATCGGTATGCTCGGTTCGTTCACCGACGCCGATTATGTCACTGCGATTGAAAAGGCCGGTCTGGTCGGTGTTGCCATGGAGAAGCTGCCGCGTCAGTTGAGCTCCGCGCAGTCTATGGACGAGATGACTTCTCAGAATTCCGTAATGGGTTATAAGGCGGCCATCGTGGCGGCCAACGCGTACGGTTCGTTCCTGCCGATGATGACCACCGCCGCTGGCACGATCCGCCCGGCCAAGGTGCTTATTCTTGGCGCAGGCATCGCGGGTCTGCAGGCCATCGGCACCGCCAAGCGTCTTGGCGCGGTTGTCACCGCGTACGATGTGCGTCCGGCTTCCAAGGGCGAAGTTGAATCCTTGGGCGCGAAGTTCCTGGATCTGGGTCTTGACTTCTCCAAGGGTCAGGGCGAGGGCGGCTATGCCCGTGCGCTGAGTGCCGAAGAGCAGGCCCAGCAACAGGCCGCGGTCGATCAGAAGGCCGCCGGCTTCGACATCGTCATCACCACCGCCAAGGTTCCCGGCCGCAAGCCTCCGGTTCTGCTGACCAAGGCTGGCGTGGCCGGACTGCACCGTGGCGCTGTGATCGTCGACTGCGCGGCAAGCGACCTCGGCGGCAACGTCGAAGGTTCCACCGTCGGCACCCAAGTCACTGAAAACGGCGTGACCATCATCGGCGCTCCGTACCTGTCAAGCGGCGTTTCCACTACCGCATCCAACCTGCTGAGCCGCAATGTGGCCGATGTGCTTGCGCATTTCGTACGTGACGGCAAGCTGGCCATCGATCTGAACGAAGAGCTTGACAACGCCATGGTCGTGGCCGGCCGCGGCGAGGAAGCCAAGAAGGAAGGGGAGTAAGCAATGGATATCGTTGTTGCGATTACTCTGTTCGTCCTCGCGCTGCTGATCGGCGTTGAGGTTATCGGCAAGGTGCCGGCCACCTTGCATACTCCGTTGATGTCGGGCGCGAACTCGATCCACGGCATCGTCATCGCCGGCGTTGTTATCGTCGCCGCGCATGCCACCAGCCCGCTCGCCTGGGTGTTCATCTTCCTGGCTGCAGTGCTGGGCACGATGAACGTGGTCGGCGGCTATGTCGTCACCGACCGCATGCTGGAGATGTTCAAGTCCGACAAGGGCAAGAAGAAGGAAGAGGAGGCCAAGTAAATGGGTACCATGGCTGAAATGCTGAGCACGCCGCTCGGCGTCATCGAATGGTTCGTCTATCTGCTGGCCGCCGTGATGTTCGTTATCGGCCTGCACTTGATGAACTCTCCGAAGACCGCTCGCAAGGGCAATATGGTCTCCGCTGTCGGCATGATCCTTGCCGTGGTCATGGCGTTCATTGTGCTGTTCGCAGGTGAGATCTCCAACGGATTCCAGCATGGCGTTGCCGTTGTGCTGCTGATAGCCGGCATCATCATCGGTGCCGTCGCCGGTGTGGTTTCCGCCAAGAAGGTCAAGATGACCGACATGCCGCAGCTCGTTTCCGTATTCAACACCGTGGGTGGCGGCGCCGCCGCGCTTGTGGCTTTGAACGACATTCTGACCTCCGAGGGCACGCCTTCCATCGTGGTGTTGATCACCGCTGGTTTGGGCATCATGATCGGTTCCGTCACGTTCTCCGGCTCTCTGATCGCAGCCGGCAAGCTGCAGGGCATCAAGTGGGTGAAGAAGCTGAACTTGCCGGGCAAGGGCTTCTGGAACATTCTGTTCGCCGTACTGACCGTCGTATCCTTCGTCATGCTGTGCGTGCAGCCGGGCCAGCGTCTGCTGTGGTCCGTGCTCACCACCGTGTTCGCGCTGTGCTACGGTCTCGTGTTCGTCATCCCGATCGGCGGCGCCGATATGCCGGTGGTCATTTCCGTGCTCAACGCCTGCACCGGTACTGCAGTGGCCATGTCCGGCTTGGCTATCAATAACATCGCTCTGATCGTGGCCGGCGCACTGGTTGGTGCCGCCGGTGTGACCCTGTCCATCGCCATGTCCAAGGCTATGAACCGTCCGCTGCTGTCCGTGCTTGCAGGCGGTTTCGGTGGTGCCAATGCCGCCGCTGGCGCTGGTGAGGGTCCGGAAGGCAGCATGAAGGAAACTTCCGCGGACGATCTGGCCGTACAGCTCGTATACGCCGAAAAGGTCATCTTCGTGCCGGGCTTCGGTCTGGCCCAGGCTCAGGCCCAGCGCGAGCTTGCTGATCTTGGTGTGCTCCTCAAGAACCACGGCGTCGAAGTCTCCTACGCCATCCATCCGGTGGCAGGCCGTATGCCTGGCCACATGAACGTGCTGCTCGCCGAAGCCAACGTGCCGTACGAGGAGCTCGTCGATCTGGATGACATCAATCCGCAGTTCCCGCAGGCCAACGTGGCTCTTGTGGTCGGCGCCAACGATGTGACCAACCCGGCCGCACGCAAGCCGGGCACCCCGGTCTCCGGCATGCCGATCCTCGACGTCGACAAGGCCCAGAATGTGGTGGTCATGAAGCGCGGTCGCGGTACCGGTTATGCCGGTATCCAGAACGAACTGTACTTCGAAGACAACACGCAGATGCTGTTCGGCGACGCCAAGGCAAGCCTGCAGGCCGTTATCGCGGCAGTCAAGGAGCTCATCAACTAACAGCTGAAACGTTGCGTTGATGCTTTTCCTGAAAGGTCTCTTCCGGTGAGGGAAGGGACCTTTTTGCATATGGTGATTTTCGTAAGATCAGGTCTGTTGCATGCGAATTGTGAGTTATCCACAGTCGTTATTCGCCTGTGGATATGGGTGGAGTTTTCCACATATCCACAGATTTTCAAGGTTCGGTGGCGCAAGATGATTTGAATATGAGACAGTAGGCGCACCCTACAACAAAGGAGTTGCACATGGCGGAAATAATCACTGGCCCGTTCCATATGGATGAACAGGGAATTTTTGGCAACGATCGAAGAACTTATCAAGCGGTTTGATGGATACAGTTCTGGCAAATATCTTGCGGAATTGGGAAAAATCCACGATGAATACGGTGAGATCGGATCTCTTTCGCTTTTTGACGAAAAAGTCTGTGAACTGGGGAAGGAATTATTCTGCAGCACATCATGGGTGGCGAATCTGGCGTGGGCCATGATTTCGTTCGATTATGATCTGGTTGAGCATGATGCGAATTTTCTTGATGGATGCCGTAACATCGTGCGTAAGTACGGTATGAGCGTTTGGCTCTATGAAATGATCAATGACGCTTCGATAGCGGTGGCTTTGCAAAGGCCCAGCAGCAGAATGCCATTCCAGATTGGATTGACCTACACCAAGGATGTGTTTCGGAGAAGCAAGAAAAAGGGTGGAAAATACGCTACCAGCAAAAAGAAGAGACTGGCCTGCATGGCTGAATATTTGCAGGAAGTATATTGGCTGGCCGCGTACAGTCTGCTACGTTGGGGTGAGGAAGAGCCGCGTGCGGCCGATGTTGCGTTGATGGTGCTTGGATATGGCGGTATCGGCATGTGCATGCTGAGGGACGATCCGAAAGTAGTGGATTCCGGATGCGATGAAGACTTCTCCTATCGAAATCTGTGCGACCATCTGCGCGATCTTAGAATTCAAGCCGATCTGGACTATGCTTGCAATGCCGACCTTGCCGAATCCATGTTGCTTGAATATCCCGCGTGTATGGATGCGCGATATCTGTACGATGCGGGGAAAATCGTGGAAGCGTATCGTGCTTTGTGGAACAAGCAGACTGAATCAGCTTCGCAAATCATGGAACGCGTTTACCAGAAGGGCGCGTATCAGGTGACGAACATTTGGGAGGATCCGCTGTACCTGCATGATCTTGCCCTGTCGCTGTTGGGGGCAGTCGGCTCGCGGCCCCTTACTGAAGGGTTCCGGACTCGTGATGACAAGATGTTCCAGCAGGGAGTGGAAAGTCTGAGACGAACGACTGAATCCGTTAAAGGGATGGGGTTGGCGATGACATTGGGAGGGTATATCTGCTTCCCGGAACCGGAAAGTAGGGATGATGCGCTTTTCGCACCGCGAAAGGAGAAGAAACGATTAATGGACGCCTGTAACGGGCTTAGGGATTTGTCGGCAATGGTTGCGCTCTACCGTTTTCCAAGGGATATCGAATCCCTGCGTGCAACGCGTGCGCTTCTCGCTCATGACGCGAAGGGATATATCGATCTGATGGGTCCATACATGGGAAGCGCGGATGAGACGGGAGGAAACGAGGGGAGGCCGGTTTCAATCGGCGACTGATCGGCCTCTCAGATCGCGAACGTCAAAGCGTATGCATCATGGTTGTGCCGAGATTGAATGGCGGAACGTTCAGATGAACTTTGTCTCTTCGATCTCGGTGCATGCTATGCCGTATTGCTCCAACAATTCGCGAAATGCTTTTACGTATCTATCTGTGGCGAACTTCTGTGTGAATGACAGACAGAAGTTCTCGTTTACGTAATTCACTTCCACCAGCGTGGACGTCCAATCCGCATAGGCGTAACAATTTTGGACATGCCGTGCCAAAGAACCCCGATCGAACATTCCTGTATAACTGATGTCAGCCGTTGAACATCGCATGCTGATAACTTGTCTGCACATCTGTTTCTGGGCTTCCAGATTCGGCAGGCTCTCAAGATAGTGATTCAGCCAAGTGGTTCCTGCCAGCTTGGGAATCAGTGTTTCAATATCGCACTCGTCTACCTGTTCATGGGGCATTTTCAGCTTGGTCCGGCAGATGCGGTCCTTGGCACAATCTTTGCACAGACCATCAGTGTGATCGTCGCGCTGGTGGTGATTCGTTGCAAGCAGAAAGGCATTCGTTTAAGGAAGGCTGATTTCAAGCCGAATCGCAATATGTTGGGCGGCATTCTCAGCATACGGACGTTCGTATATCGGCTTCATTACCCTGCCTTACTTGGAAATCGTATCGTCAAGGTGCGCAAACAGTGGGCGAGCCAACCATGCCAAGGGTAGTGATGCCAGTGCTGAAATCAGCAGTATAAGCCAAACCGTGCAATGTGCGTGCAGCCATCCGTAAAGCATTTGCCCGAGTGGCTGGGCGCATATCGTCAATGATGAAATAATGGCCATGACCTTGCCTGTAAGCGCGGTTGGTGTCCTCATCTGAATAGATGGTACGAGAATGAGGTTCAAGAAATCAACGGCGATTATGACTGCCGCAGTGCAGAGCACCAGCATGATGAGCTTGGTTTGCGTTGAACATGGAAGCAGGAAGGCGATGGCCGGTGGGAGCAGCATAAGACTTTCCACGAACAACAACGAAGGGGCGTTTCGTGATTTCAAACGGTTGGCGAAACAGCCAGCGATGAATGTTCCCGCTATGCCGGCAATGCCGATAATGCCATCGCATAGACCATATGTCGCCGCATCGTAGCCTAACGTAGTTCGAATAATGTAAGGAAAGCTTACTGAACTGAATCCAGTCAGTATCAGATTGATCCATGTGCAAACACCGGCTAATCGTGCTACGGTCGGCTCCTTGCGAAGCAGGAAAGCGGTCGCCGAATGCATATCGCCAATGATGACGTCGAGCAGGCAGATGCCGGCATCATCTTGATTCGATAGGGGCTTTGCGAGTCTGATGAAGCATTCAACCATGGCTGCCGACATAAGACATGCTGCGGTGATGAGCATCATCGGTCGAATGCCGACCAGCCCGTACATCACGCCACCTAGGAAACTCGGGAGTAATTGGCTGAGCTGCTGCACTTGGTTGATGATGGCCGCGCCTCGGCGAAGATCAGTGGAGGACTCTCTTCCGATGATTTGTGGCAGTGCGGATTGCACGACGGGAGTTTCCATGGCATCGAGTACTGCCAACACTACCTGCATGATGGCGATGGCGAGAATGTTGAATCCGGATAGTGCGAAAAACACAGTCGCGAGCAGTGTGACGATTCCTGAGATGATATCGAGCGCCACCATCATGGCACGTTTGCTTACTCGGTCGGCCATAACACCTCCGAATGGGCTAATAAGTATGGTCGGAATGACGGATATGGCCAGCACGGTGGCGAAGGTCGTGGATGATGCGGTTTCGTCCAGTACCCACATGGACATGGCAAATCGGAGCATGGTATTGCCGAACAAGGAAATGCCTTGACCGAGTACAAGCAGGATGAAGTTTGCGGAGCGCAAGCTGGATTGGAGTGTCTTTGCTGACGAGTTTTTCATGACTATTCCTTTCGATACCGACTGACGGTATGTAAAAAAAGGTACAAATAAAGATAGATTGACATTGCCGAGCTTTTATTGCGGATTACTGGCGAGTAGGAAGAAGCCTTCCGCAAGCCGATCTTCCATATCACTGTCGTGATCGATAAGTGGAACTCCGAGCGAGTCCATAATCAATCCAAGACAGTGGATGCGATGCTTGAATTCACTTAGGGTAGTGATGGGGTAGAAGTTTGGGGCTAGCCAGTAATTGAACAGCAGTGAAAAAAGTTCCGCGGCTTCTTGAGGGTATTCGGTTGTGATTGAACCGTCCCTTAACCCCTCCTGGATGAAGTCGTACGCGATTTTGGTGCTGTCGGTTCGCCAGATGCGAAGATTTTCGGCGAGGATTTTCGGGTCGTTCAGCAGGGGAAACGCATCGCGCATGAGGGTCATATGTTCGGTGTCGGTAATCTGCATCATGAGCGAATTGCGTAGTTTCTGCAATCCGTTTCGTGAGCCATCCTCTTGATTTGCCTGGGGAAGAAGTCGTTCGTTGTCGGAATCTACCAGCGCATGCAGCATCGCTTCTTTGTTTTTGGAAATGATGGTAGATAGCGCCTTTGCTGAGGTCTTCGAGCTCGTCGAGAATATCTTGAATCGTGGTGCGCTCATACCCCTTTTGCGCGAACAGCTTTTTTCGCGGCGTCAAGGATTCGCTGTCGCGTCACTTCAGGGTGCGCATTGCGCGCCATATGCCTCTCCTTCGATGATGGGGTCGAATACACCGACATTATACATACCGTTGGTCGGTGTGGTATGTCGGACACTTCCCAGCTCGGTCGAAGAGGTACCGAAAGAATCTCTGCAGATTTCTGCGAAGAAACCTGAATCTGCGTTGCCGGGGTGCGGGATGTCTGTCTTTTCTGCGGTTGGTGCATGATTGGGTGTCCAAGGTCAACTTGAGTGAGTGACGGCTGGGTTCCCGAAGGGAATAAGACCCTGGTTCCTATATGCCTTTTTATGGCATGGGGCTTTCGGTGAAGAACGATTGCATCCGATGTGAAAAATCCCACAAATCCGGCCCACGTCCTGCTCTAGAACTTCAAAACTGTTGCCAATACTGGAAACACGCCGTATATAGTGTTTGAAAATGTGACGAGACACTGTATGTTGTGGTCTTGATTTTTATTTCGTTCGGATAATGTGTGCCACATACCAACGACGTACGGTCGTGAAAGGACGTGGAACATGAACATTACGTTATACACCAAAGCAAACTGCCCGCAATGCACGGCGACGAAACGCCAATTGGACAAACGAGGCCTTCCCTATACGACTGTCGACATTACGGCCAACGCACGTATTTCCGACAGATTGCGGAACGAAGGATGGCGGCAGATGCCAGTCATCATCGCAGACGACGAATCCTGGTCCGGGTATCGTCCCGACAAAATCCACGAGCTGGAGGCTCGCTGCCGGTGAGTGCGTTGGTGTACTTCTCGTCGGCATCGGGCAATACGACACGCTTCGTCGAAGGATGCCGATTGGATGAATTCGGCATTCATACAATGCGCATCCCGCTGCGGCCGGACGAGCCGGAGCTGCATGTGGATGAGCCCTACGTCTTGCTGACACCCACATACGGCGGAGGAACAATCGGCAAAGCAGTGCCCGTGCAAGTCAAACGATTCCTCAATGATGAACGCAACCGCAGTGGCATCATCGGCGTCATCGCATCGGGTAACACCAACTTCGGCGAAGCCTACGGCATCGCAGGCGACATCATCGCGGCTAAATGCCGCGTGCCGCTACTCTACCGGTTCGAACTGATGGGCACTTCAGAAGACACCGCGACCGTGCGCGAAGGACTGCGCAGATTTTTCGACGAATACACACAACAGGAACAACGATAACCATGCCAGAAGATTCAACGACACCACACGCAGTAACCGACGTCATAGCCTCCTACGATCGCGCCCATGACTGGCACTCGCTCAACGCGATGCTGAATCTCTACGACAAGCAGGGGCGCATCCAATTTGATAAAGACATCCAAGCCGTACGCGAGTACGTCGAAAAGCACGTGCTGCCGAACACCGTCCGTTTCAACTCCACACAAGACAGACTCAGCCGGCTCATCGCAGACGGCTATTACGACGAATCCGTATTTGCCCAATATGATGCCGAATTCCTTGACAGGTTCTACCGCAACGTGGATGACTGCGGATTCGAATTCGATACATTCCTCGGAGCTTTCAAGTTTCACCGCTCATACGCATTGAAAACCTTTGACGGCAAACAGTACCTGGAGAACTTCCCGCAACGTGCGGCCGCCGTTGCGCTCGCGCTTGCCGCCGGCGACCATGCGGCCGCCGAATCGTATTTCGAAGAACTTATATCAGGACGTTTCCAACCGGCGACGCCCACTTTCCTCAACCTCGGCAAAGCGCAGCGCGGAGAGGCGGTCAGCTGTTTTCTCGTACGTATCGAAGACAACATGGAGTCCATATCGCGTGGCATCAACGCCGCATTGCAGCTGAGCAAACGAGGTGGAGGCGTCGCGCTGTTGCTTAGCAATCTGCGCGAGGCCCGGCGCGCCCCATCAAGCGCATCAAACACCAGTCCAGCGGCGTTGTGCCTGTGATGAAACTGCTTGAGGACTCTTTCAGCTACGCCAACCAGTTGGCGCTAGACAGGGTGCCGGTGCGGTGTACCTCAACGCTCATCATCCGGACATCGTGCATTTCCTCGATACCAAACGCGAGAACGCGGATGAGAAGATCCGTATCAAATCTTTGGCTCTTGGAGTAGTGATACCCGACATCACATTCGAGCTGGCGAAGAGACACGAACCTATGGCCCTGTTCAGCCCATATGACGTCGAACGCGTCATGGGTAGACCCTTCGCCGATGTCTCCATCAGCGAAAACTACCGGAATATGGTGGACGATGAACGCATCGGGAAAACCTACATCGACGCACGAGAGTTCTTCATGACTTTGGCCGAATTGCAATTCGAATCCGGATACCCGTACATGGTGTTCGAAGATACTGTGAACCGAGCCAACCCGATCGACGGACGAATCGCCATGAGCAACCTGTGCTCGGAGATCCTCCAAGTGCAGGAGCCAAGCACCTATCATGAGGATCTGTCCTACAATCACGTGGGACGTGACGTGTCCTGCAATCTTGGATCGCTCAACATCGCCAAAGCGATGGACGGTGATTTGGGACGAACCGTGGAACGTGCGATTCGCGCATTGACCTCGGTGTCGGAACATACGGACATCGCGTGTGTGCCATCCATCCGACGCGCCAACGACGAAGGTCATGCCATCGGCCTGGGACAGATGAACCTCCATGGATTCCTTGCCAGAGAATCGATCATGTACGGTTCGCCGGAAGCCCTCGACTTCACCGACATGTACTTCATGACCGTTGCGTACCATGCCTACCGTGCCTCGCATGAGCTCGCAGTCGAACGCGGAACACGGTTTGCAGGCTTCGAACGGTCCGCCTATGCGAAGCCTGCAGGCGCAGGCAACTATTTCGACAAATATACGAACGGCGAGCGCTCGCTGGCGCCGAAGACCGGGAAAATCGCGTCGCTGTTCGCACGGCGGGGCATCCATATCCCCGACGAGCATGATTGGCGTCGTCTGCGTGACGACATCATACGTGACGGTATCTTCAACCAATATCTACAGGCCGTGCCGCCCACCGGGTCAATTTCGTACATCAATCATTCCACGAGCTCCATCCATCCTATCGCCTCGAAGATTGAGATTCGCAAGGAAGGCAAGATTGGACGGATCTACTATCCAGCTCCGTATATGACCAACGACAATCTCCAGTATTTCGCGGATGCGTACGAAATCGGATGGAAGGCCATTGTTGATACGTATGCCGAGGCAACGCGGCATGTCGATCAAGGCCTGTCGTTGACCTTGTTCTTCCCCGATACGGCGACTACCCGAGATTTGAACAAGGCGCAGATTTATGCATGGCGCAAAGGCATCAAAACGCTGTATTACATCCGCATTCGTCAGCAGGCGTTGTCTGGCACCGAAATACAAGGCTGCGTCAGTTGCATGTTGTGAAACCTGTGACTTGAAAGGAAAAGAAAAGACATGTCTCGTTTGGTTTACCGCGCGATGCTTCGTCTGACGGCTCCGGACGAATACAGGCGGTTATACGGCCGCGACGATAAGACGACGATTAGAAAGGACGACCATCATGGCGCCGATATCCGTACCTCGACAGAGGATTAAGCTCATTGACCGTGTGAGTGCCATCAACTGGAACAAACTTGAGGATGACAAGGACCTTGAGGTATGGGACAGGTTGACCGGCAATTTTTGGCTGCCGGAGAAAGTGCCCGTCTCCAATGATTTGCCCGTTTGGCGCACAATGAGCGAGGCCGAGCATACGTTGACCATGCGCGTGTTCACCGGTCTCACCTTGCTTGACACCATCCAGGGAACCGTTGGCGCGGTCAGCCTCATACCCGATGCGCTTACCCCGCATGAGGAAGCCGTCTATACGAACATCGCGTTCATGGAGTCAGTGCACGCCAAGAGCTATTCCTCGATTTTCTCCACCTTGTGTTCCACCCGACAGATCGACGAGGCGTTCTCTTGGAGTGAGGAGAACGAGTATCTGCAAAGGAAAGCGCGCATCGTGCTCGACTATTACGAGGGGGATAGTCCACTCAAGCGCAAAGTGGCCTCCACGCTGCTGGAATCGTTCCTGTTCTACTCAGGCTTCTATCTACCGATGTATTTCTCCGCGCATGCCAAACTCACCAACACCGCCGACGTGATCCGTCTTATTATCCGCGACGAAGCCGTGCATGGTTATTACATCGGATACAAATATCAAAAAGGGGCTTGAGCTGGTCAGCGAGGACAAACGCGGCGAACTGCGCGACTACACCTACGACCTGCTCAACGAGTTGTATGACAACGAGGTGGAGTACACGCGCAGCCTCTACGAGCCTGTCGGATTGACGCAAGATGTCGGAAAAGTTCCTGCGATACAACGGCAACAAGGCGTTGATGAATCTCGGATATCCAGCGCTTTTCCCACAAGAGATCTGCGACGTGAACCCGTCGATCCTTGCCGCGTTAAGTCCGAACGCCGATGAGAACCATGACTTCTTCTCCGGTTCGGGAAGCTCGTACGTAATGGGCAAATCAGTCGAGACCGACGACGATGACTGGGATTTCTGACTGTATCCCAGACAACCCCGAGGAAAGCAGCTATGGGAAACCGTCACGGGCGAGTTCGCGTCGGATCATCCACGCAGATATCTGCCCGTGACGCTGTCAGGACAGGCACGGACCGTTTCCGGTGTTCCCTCGCATACGATGCGACCGCCGGCCATGCCTCCGCCCGGACCCATGTCGATGAGATAATCCGCGTTCGCGATTACATCAAGATCATGTTCGATTACTACAACTGTCGCCCCAGAAGCCACCAACGAGTCGAACACGCGTAGTAATACCAGCACATCCAACGGGTGTAGCCCGATCGTCGGCTCGTCGAACACGAATACCGAACCGGACTGTCCGCGTCCCATTTCGCTGGCCAGCTTCAGCCGTTGCGCTTCGCCGCCTGATAACGCAGGAGTCGGCTCGCCAAGTGTCAGATACCCCAGGCCAAGCTCATGCAGTGTGGCCAGTTTCGATCGAACGGGGCGTAGGAAATCCAATAGAGGCATCATCTCGTCGACGCTTAGCAACATCAATTCCGGCAGTGAACGGGCGACGCTGTCCGCGCAAACCAATCGAATGTCATCGGCGGTCTGTGCATACCGTGTCCCATGGCAATCGGGACACGTGACGTCAACATCGGGCAGGAACTGCACGTCCAACGAAATGGTACCGGTTCCATCGCAAGTGGAGCAGCGCAACTTGCCCGTGTTGTATGAGAATGCGCCAGGTTTGAGATTCTTCTTATGGGCATCGGAAGTCTTCGCAAACGCACGACGCAGATCATCGTGAACACCGCAATATGTCGCCACGGTCGAACGGATGTTTGCTCCAATGGGCGTGGCATCGATCAGTTCCACTTTCGAAATGCCATCCGCGTCAATCAGACGAATCGAGCTCGGGGAAACGGTACCATCAGCGGCCGAGCGCAACGCAGGGACCAGTGTCTCCAATACCATCGTCGTCTTACCGGAACCCGACACGCCAGACACCACAGTGAGACGTCCTCGCGGAATGTCCACCAATAACGGATGCACCGTATGCACGGTATTCGTCTCCAAATGAATCCGACCCTTGGCGAACATCGCATCTAAGTCAATCTGCGGCCGCGCCCGCTCATGTATTTTGCCACCATCACGCAGAAAAGGCGCTATCTGAGAACCAGGTGCCGTCATGACATCCGCCACCGCACCCTGAGCGATCACATGACCGCCTTCGGCACCGGCCGTTGGACCCATCTCCACCAAATGATCCATCGCGGCAAGCACACGGGTATCATGATCGACCACAACCACCGAATTGCCGTCAGCCACCAAATCGCGCATCACGCCCAACAGTCCATCCACATTCGCCGGATGCAATCCAATAGACGGTTCATCCAGCACATACAGCACGCCTGTAGTGCGGTTACGCACCGAACGGGCCAACTGCACACGTTGGCGCTCGCCGGTGGACAGTGTCGCACCTGCGCGGTCAAGCGACAAATAGCATAATCCGAGTTCCACGAGCCGCTCGGCCGTATCCTCGAACGATTCGCAGATGGCTGTGGCCATCGCACGCATCTCCTGCGGCAATGACTTGGGTACTGAACGCACCCAACGTATCGTTTCGTCAAGTGTCATCGCCGTGGCTTGTGCCAGATTAATACCGAGAATCTGCGGTTGACGAGCCTGCTGTGAAAGCCTCGTACCGGAACAATCCGGACATGGTTGCTCGCTGAGGAATCTCGACACGCGTTTGATACCCTTCTCATCCTTGGCTTTGGCGAGCGCGTTCTCCACGGTATACACGGCGTTGAAGTACGTGAAGTCAAGTTCGGCGAAATCATTGCCTTTCTTCGGTTTGTATAGAATATGCTTCTTGACGGCCGGGCCGTTGAACACGATGTCCCGCTCGGCGTCGGTCAGCTGGTTGAATGGAATGTTCGTGCGCACTCCCATCGCGCCGCACACCTGCTTCATCAGATCCCACATCAACGATCCCCATGGTAATACTGCGCCGGCGTCGATGCTTTTGGTCTCGTCTGGTACCAGGGAAGCACGGTCGACGGTTCGCACGATGCCTGTTCCGGAGCAGGTCGGGCATGCGCCGGCGGAATTGAACGACAGCTGTTCGGCGGATGGTGGGTGCATGAGTTGATTGCAGGATGTGCATCGTATAGGCAACTCGGCCGCCACGTTCATTGTGGGACGGTTGCGTTCGCCACAATGCTCGCAGACATGTGAGGCGCAACGGGAGAACAACAGACGCAGACTGTTGAGCAGCTCCGTCATCGTGCCGAACGTGGATCGCACGCCGGGCACTGAAGGTCTTTGATGGAGGGCGAGAGCCGCGGGCACATGACGTATGTCGACTACCTGCGCTCGACTCGCTTGGGTGAGACGTCGCCTGGTATACGTCGACAAAGCCTCCAGATAACGTCGGGATCCTTCAGCGTATAGCACACCTAAAGCGAGAGAGCTCTTTCCGGACCCGGAGATACCGGCGATGCCGACTAATTTGTTCAACGGAATGTCGACGTCGACGTCCTTGAGATTATGTACGCAGGCACCGCGCACTTCGATGCGGGACGGCGGGAAAGCTCCAGATGATTGTTCCATACCCACTACAGTACCTGTGTGGCGGAAAACACGCGGGCAGGGGAACCTTGTTCGTCATGGTATTGCTGCAATTGTGGTATCTGATCCATATATTCGACCGCAACGGAGGGGATGCCATTGTTTTTCACGGCTACCGTCAGCGTACGTGAATCGGAAGGCGATGCGGTGGAATACGGGGAAATGGATTGGGAAAGGAAGGAATCATATACATCGTATATATCAATGGGAAGAAGTTCGCCGGGGAGCGGAACCAAAGTCTGTTCCCGGCGCAGGGCGGCTAACAAGCGAATGCCCAGAACATCCGCATAAGGCGTTGATGGGCTCATCCGCCGTGTCAGCGTGTTGAACGATGTATCATGCCGCTCAACGTGATGATAAGGCGTTGGCGCCCTTGCCTTTCGTGGCGAGCGTCACGGCGATGATGGACGCGAGAGCGACGGCGTACAGTACGGTGATGATCGGAATCAGCGCGCTGTATCGGTGGGCCGCATCCGTCGCATGAGAGACGACGAAGGATGCCAACTGGTTGCCGGACAATCCGGCGAACGCCCACGCGCTCAAAGCCAGTCCGTGCACGGTGGACACTGACTTCATGCCAAAGTGCTGCTCAAGCAGCACCGGCAGCGTTGAACACGGCATCGACGGTCAGGATGACGCTGATGCTTCCCGCGATGGCCTTGGCCAGACCGAATCCCGCGACGGCGATGCCGGTGGCGAGACCTTTGGCGAACCACAGCATTAGGTCTTCACCGGCGTCAGATAGCCGACGCCCAATCCAATGCCCATGATTACGCCATAGAAGATGAGCACGCCGGGGGCATCCTGCCGCGATACTGGCTCCGGTACCGGCGAACCTGCAAGCGAAGCAGACCGTTGAGATCAAAGCCGATTTCTTGATGTCCTTTTCGACGAAGGGTCCAAGGAAGGCGGCCGACATGCCAAGGATGTTGATTGGCCATGTAATATTCGTTCCTCTCTGTTGTTTGTTCGCCCTGCGACGAACAAACAACAAGATAATGGTGAAGTATTCCGTGGCCTTGAGCGTGCCGGGAGGCGGCAGAAGTGGGTAAGCCGTTGATTTCATTGGATTTTCCAACAAATGAACATTGTGTATGTTCACCTTGGGGATAAGCATGAGGAAAAACTCATGTGAACCTTGACACAGTTTTCATGGCTCACAATTCGAATGCGCGTTTGATGAAGGCATTGACGGTGTTCCAATACAGTTCGGGATCCACGACGGATGCTTCCATATGGCGTGCGTCGGGAACCATGAGCTTTTCTCGATCGATGCTCGAGCACGCTTCGTAATTGATCTTGAGAAAACGTGAGCTCACGATGTCGTCCTGTTCGCCATGAATGAACAGCATCGGAATGACAGTATGTCTGAGCGACTGCAGACAGGTGGCTTCCGAAAAATCGTACCCTGCATAATGTTTGCAGAACAATCCCGCGGCATCCACACATACCGCGGCAAGCGGTTTCGGCAGACGCGACGAATGCCGAAGGCTGTCGATGAACACCATGCGCGCAGACGTGTAGCCGCTATCGACAATCGCGGACACCACATTGCGCGGCAGACGCGGGTCTCCCGTCGTCATCATCACCGTTGCCGCGCCCATCGAACCGCCATACAGCAGGATACGGGCGTCGGCGTCACTCGACGCGATAAGGTCGATCCAATTCAGTAGATCATTGCGTTCAAGCCAGCCCATGCCGACGTACCGTCCCTCGCTCAAGTCTTGGGCGCGCTGTGACGGAACCAATACGGTGAAGCCCATGCGGGCGTAACGATGTGCCCATTTCGCGGTTTCCTCCGGTACACCGGTATAACCATGCATGCAGATTGCGTACAGGTGTGGCTTTGGCGAAGTGCAATCCGGATCGAACAGCCATCCATGCAGTCGAAGTCCATCATCGCTGGTAATCGTCACAGGCTGTTTGGCTTGCGCGAACCATTCTCCTGCTTCCTGTGCCTCACCCTGCTGAAGTTTTTCGATACGCTCCGGCGCAATCAGCGATTGATGGAAAACGGAACGTTTCCATTGCGTATCGATGCAGAAATGGAACAGGTATTTCGCAGTCGTAGCCAACGATGCGATACAGGCAGCCGTCACGGCTCCCGTGGCGATGCAAATGTCGCGAACGATTGTGTCATTGTCATGCTTCATTGCTGTCTCGTTTCCTTGCGATTGATGGATTGTTCACAATCACTATCGATTGTACGTGCGTACGGCGTTTTCGTGGGCTTTGACAGAATTTTTTCATTTTTGATGTGAGACGTTTTTCGATAATGTCCGCCCTCGCCGTATACTAGTTAACTGTTGTCTTGGCGAGGGAAGCGTATGGCTTCCGTAATCGACTCGGCGTGTGATTGTAGGCTCCTTGTGGGTTGATTCACGGCTCGTTGATGCGCCGAAACAGAATGAACGAATAAAACATAAGGAGAAATAGCCCATGGCTACCACCATTACCCTCGAAGGCGCTGCCCGTACCGAGTTCGGCAAGGGCGCTGCCCGCCGCATGCGCGTCGCCAACCTCATTCCGGCCACCGTGTACGCCGGCGGCGAGGATCCGGTCTTCGTGCAGCTGCCGATGAAGGAGA
>ENA-OQHD01000120-OQHD01000120.1-human-gut-metagenome-genome-assembly--contig:-NODE-120-length-33770-cov-4.852421_pt1 | contig 33770 bp, 44 predicted proteins | sample MGYA00242560_ERZ504711 | MGnify/ENA primary metagenome ERZ504711 (study PRJEB26092, sample SAMD00036198) | human gut metagenome | host: Homo sapiens | study: EMG produced TPA metagenomics assembly of...
GTTCTTTGCAGTTTCCTATATCGTAAGGGAAGAGTTTTGGATAATTTTTTTATCTTGGTAAGGATAATGCCAGATTATTGGGTATCAATGTTGAGAAGAGCAACTCAAATTCTTTGGTTTGTTGTGATTCTAGTAGCTACCTCAACTGCCTTAGTTGGCCCCCTATCCTATCTTGGTTTATTTTGGCTAATTTAACTTATCAGATGGTTAAGGATTTCCGGCATCAAACTCTCTTTATTGTTGGGAGTTTATTAGGTTACGTTATGCTTCTTGTGGTTCAAACACTGGTTGAACGCGTGTTTAATTTTAGTATCAGTGTTCGTACTATGATTGAACTGGGCGGAGGTCTATTCTTTTTCTATCTCTTGTATAAGGAGCGTCGTAAATTATGATTAATATAGATAAGGTGTCAAAATCCTATGGAAAAGATCAAGTTCTTGATGAAGTTGGACTTTCTATAGACAAAGGGAAATTTACAGCTTTTATTGGTCCAAATGGTGCTGGAAAATCTACACTTTTGTCCTTGATCAGTCGTCTCTTGCCTAAAGAGAAAGGCTATCTTTATATTAAAGGACAAGAAATTGAGAGTTGGGACTCTTTGAACTTGGCAAAGGAACTTTCAATGTTAAAGCAAAAGGTTGATTATCAGGTGAAATTGACTGTTGAAGAACTGATTTCCTTTGGCCGTTATCCATACAGTCAAGGGAGATTATCAACTGAGGACTATCAAAAAATTGATCAGGCAATTACCTATATGAACCTAGATACTTTCCGAAAAAGACGCATTGATCAGCTCTCTGGCGGTCAATTACAGCGCGTCAATATTGCTATGATCCTTGCACAAGATACGGATATTATTCTATTGGATGAACCTCTCAATAATCTGGACATCAAACAGGGAATTCTCATGATGAAAACTTTGAGAAGTTTGGTGGACGATTTTGGAAAAACGGTCGTCGTTGTTATCCATGATGTTAATGTTGCCAGCCAGTTCGTTGATGTCATGGTTGCTTTTAAAGATGGTAAAGTTTTTAGTCACGGGAGTCCAGATCAGGTGATGACTGAAGATATCCTAGGCAGGCTTTATGATATGAAAATTACAATCGCAGATATCGATGGCAAGAAAATCTGCTTATATAGATAAGGATGGAATTTATGAAAAAGCGTAAATTGTTTTTAGCTCTTGTAGCGCTTGTATCAGTTCTTACTCTTGTGGCTTGTTCAAACGGCTCAGGAAAAAAGCAGTAGTGCAACTCAAGAAAAGACTGTTACAATTAAAACCTCTACAGGTAATAATAAAGTACCTAAAAATCCTAAAAAATTCGTTGTCTTGGATTATGGTGTAGCTGATACCATTCGAGCACTTGGTAAAGAAGATAGTATTGTTGGTTTACCAATAGATAGGCTACCAAGCTACCTCAGTGATTTCAAAAATAAAAAAGGCATTACTAATGTCGGTAATCTGAAAGAAGTTAATTTGGAAAAGATTGCAGAGCTTGAGCCAGACCTAATCATTCTATCTAATCGTACACAAGGCCAAATGGAAGAATTCAAGAAAATTGCACCAACAGTTTATTTCGAAACAAGCTCAAAAGACTATTGGGGTTCTGTGAAGACTAATATTCAAGAGCTTGCGAAGGTATTTGGCGATAAGGCTGAAGAAACAGCAAAAACTAAGCTTTCAGAGATTGATCAAATCGTTAAAAAATGCGCAAGAAGCCAATAAGGATACTCAGTCAACAACTTTGACAGTCATGCTTAATGAGGGAAATATAGCTGGTGTATCACCGGAAGGTCGCTTTTCATTTATCTACAACAGCCTAGGCTTTTAAACCAACAAGTTTGGAAATTCCAAATGAAACCCATGGTGGAGGAAAACAAGGTAAAAAAGGCAAGGATGAGAAAAATGAGAAGAAAGCTTCAAAAGAACAAAAAGGTGGAGGTTATCATTTATTTTCTCTTAGCTTTGAAAGTATTAACCAAGTAAATCCAGACTTCATTTTTGTAATTGACCGTACACTAGCTATTGGTGGTGATGATACACAGAATTCTGATATTCTAAATAATAGCCTTCTACAAGAAACAAATGCTGGTAAAAATGGACATATTGTTACACTTACCTCAGATTTGTGGTACCTCTCAGGTGGTGGTTTGGAATCAACTAAATTGATTTTTGAAGAAGCTTCAAAATATGCCGGACAATAAATAGTCAAAAACCAAGGAGTAAGAATTCCTTGGTTTTTTCTTATCTATAATCATTCTTATCTGATCTTTAGAATAGTTCTTAAATAGCCTAAAACCGTTGACAGCACTGGTTTCTGCTGTTATTTTAGATTATGTTCTCTTACATACGAGAGATCATAATTGACTTACCATCGTTCGTTCATTATTAATGATAAAACGACGATTCACATATATAACGACAAATGTCGAACACTATCTTGAAAATAGGAGACATTCATGAAAAAACTTAGCAAACTTGGTGTTATTCTTTTAGCATCAGGACTTTTATTGACGGCTTGTGCCAAATCTGGCAATTCAAGTCATTCAAGCTCAACTAGCTCAAAACTCACAGCTAGTGAGCAAAAGCTATTGAAGCAGGCCACAAGTGATTACAAAACTTTCGTGGAAGGCGAAATCGATCAGCTTTTGAAAGATACCGAAGGATTCAGTGAGACCCTCAAGTCAGGAAATCTTGAAGAAGCCAAGAAGCAATACCCATTGATTCGTATGGCTTACGAACGTTCAGAGCCAATTGCAGAAAGCTTTGGTGAGTCTGACGTGAAAATCGACTACCGTTTGGTTGATTACATGGACGAAAATAAATCAGAAGACGGCTGGTTAGGGTTCCACCGTATTGAACGCATCATGTGGCAAGACAACACGACAGAGGGTACAACTGCCTATGCCTATGCAGATCAATTGGTTAACGATATTAAAGAACTCAAGGCTAAAATCGCAACTGTTAAAGTCACTCCAGATATCATGTTGACAGGAGCAGTAGACCTTCTTAACGAAGTGGCCACTCAAAAGATTACAGGTGAAGAAGAAGTCTTCTCACACACTGACCTCTACGACTTCCGTGCCAATATTGAAGGGGCAGAAAAAATCTTTGAACTCTTCAAGCCATTGATCCAGAAGAAAGATGCTAAGCTTGTTAAGACTTTGGAAACAGAATTCAAGAATGTCAACGGTCTTTTGGACAAACACATGATTGATGAGAAAAACTATAAGTCTTATACAGATTTGAGTGAGGCAGATACTAAGGAATTGGCCGAAGCTGTAACTAAACTTGGTGAACCATTATCACAAATTGGTGTTATCCTAGATGGGAAATAAGAAAAATGACTGATGGAAAAATTTTTAGACCAAAAAATGGACCGTCGTGAATTTCTTTAAAAAATCAGGTATTGGAGGGGCTGGGCTTGCACTTGGTCTTTCTGGTGCATCTGCTTTTTTGCTAATCAGGATCGTTCAAGTAAAAAAGCCCTAGATGGGGATGAAGATATTAGCATTTTTTTGGTAAGCACCAGGCTGGGATTACGACTCCCATGCAGAAGGCTTGCTACTTGGTGGTGCTAGATCTTCATACAACCGATAAAAAAAGAAGTCATCCAGCTTTTTAAAGACTGGACCGATTATAGTAGTAAATTGGTCGAAGGAGAGTTAGTCAAAAAAGACGGTTCTAATGCCCTCTTGCCTCCTATGGATACAGGCGAAACCGTGGGACTCAATCCCTATCGCCTTAGCCTGACTTTTGGAGTTTCGGCTGATTTTCTTAAAAAGCTTGGCCTAGAATCCAAGCGTCCTAAGCTCTTCCGTGATTTACCTCCATTTCCAAAGGAGCAGTTGCAGGACAAGTATACGGGTGGAGATATCGTCATTCAAGCCTGTGCAGATGATGAACAAGTAGCCTTCCATGCTGTCCGCAATCTGATTCGCAAAGGTCGTAATAAAATCACTATGAAGTGGAGCAAGTCAGGTTTTGCAGCTATTGGTGACCGTAAGGAAACGCCTCGCAATCTCTTTGGTTTCAAGGACGGAACTGCTAATGTAACGAAGGAAAAGGAATTCGACAAGGTTGTCTGGGCTGATAGTAAGGATTGGATGAAGGGTGGTTCTTATATGGCTCTTCGCCTGGTCCAGATGCACTTGGAAACTTGGGATCGTACCAGTTTACAGGAACAGGAAAATACCTTTGGTCGTTACAAGGAATCAGGCGCTCCTTTTGGCAAGAAAGATGAGTTTGATGAAGTAGATTTATCTAAACTTCCTGTAGATTCCCATGTGCGTTTGGCCAAAGAAGTAAATCTTCCTATCTTACGTCGTTCCTATTCCTATTCAGATGGCATTGATGAAAGAACGGGTCAGTTTGATGCAGGTTTGATATTCATTGCCTACCAGAAGGACCCAGACCGTTTTGTCAAAATACAGACCAATCTTGGAGCTGTAGACAAGATGAATGAGTATATCACCCATATCGGAAGCGGGCTCTTTGCTTGTTTTGCTGGCGTGGAGAAAGGAGGCTACCTTGGTCAAGCACTCTTTGAATAAACTCCTCGTTTTGCTTGGGCTTCTAGCTTTATTCTGGACCTATCCAGTAGCTGCTGAATCCTATAGTGATCTCTATATCAAAATTACAGATGCAACAACAGCTGTTCAAAACAAGGATCAAGCAAAAGCTAAGGAATTGGTTGCTGAGATTAAGACTGATTTCGAAACAAAGGAAAATCACGATTCCAAGGCTGGTTAAAAAAGTTAGCAAGGCTCTTGATATTAAAGGTGACGTGACAGAAGAGGACCTAACCTCTATCTCGTCAGCCCTCCTTAAATTTGAGAAAGAGCAAAATCCTGTTGACTTGGATGCCGAAAAGGAAAAACTTGAGACCCACTTCAATCCTTATTTCAAGAACTTACAGGATGCCATTACGGCTAAAGACTTAGCTGAGACCCGCAAAACTTACGGCGAATTGAATAATGCTTGGACGCGAAATGAAGCTGTTGTCCGTGACCATAGTACTGCCTACTACGGCAAGATTGAGACGGCTATTTCACTTTTGCGAAGCAGTATTGAGACGGAGCCTACTGATTTCACCAGCATCCAGTCGTCCTATGATGATCTTAAGGGTGGGATTGATGACTTTATCAAGGGTGTTCCTCTTGATAGTACAAGCTCAAGTTTAACCCTAAAAGATGGTATTAAGCTCTTGGAAAAGGCTCTAAGTCAATTCCAAGCAGGTGATGAAAAAACGGCTGCGGCATCTATGAAGAAGTTCATCACTATCTGGCCAACCATTGAAGATGACGTGAGCATGACTAACCCTAGCCTCTATGCGAGCGTGGAGAGCGAAACGCCTGTTATCATGGTAAAGGGAAAAGAAAAAGCTTATCGAGACAAACTGCAAGCCTTGATTACAGACCTATCTGCTATCGATACCAGTGCTTCTTATAATGCCTTTGATGCCATGTTGATTCTCTTGCGTGAAGGGATTGAAGCCCTCCTCATCGTCATGGCCCTTGTGACAACTCTTAAGGCAGCTAAGATGCGTAAAGGACTCAAATGGGTTTATGGCGGAGCTGTTGCTGGTGTTCTTGCCAGCGCAGTAATCGCTGTTATCTTACAAGTTGTCTTTCCAGCTGTGACCTCAGGGGCTAACCGTGAAATTATTGAAGGTGGCGTTGGTATCTTTGCAGTTGCGATGATGATTCTTATCGGTATCTGGCTCCACAGCAAGTCTTCAGTCAAACAGTGGAATGACTTTATGGACCGTCAGATGAAAACAGTGACAGCCACTGGAAGTTTTGTATCCATGTTTGCTCTCAGTTTCTTGGCTGTCTTCCGTGAAGGTGCCGAGACTATTCTTTTCTATGTTGGTATTATCCCACGTATCACGACAGCTAATTTTTTGATTGGTATTGGTTCAGCCATTGCAGTTCTTGTTATCATTGCTGTAGCTATGACTAAAGCTAGTCAATATATTAAACCGCACCGCATCTTCTTTATTTTGACTTGGTTGATTTATGCTCTGGCCTTCAAGATGCTCGGTGTCAGTATTCATGCCCTTCAGTTGACTAATATGATGTCTAATCATTTGATTAGTGGTTTCCCAACCATTGATTGGGCTGGAATCTATCCAAGCTGGGAAGTCTTGATACCACAACTTATCTTTATTGTTATAATTGCCTTTGTGACGGTGAAGCAGCATGGCAAGAAGTAGAGATGAGATGACCATTGTTGAGCATCTAGTGGAGTTTCGGAGACGATTCATTGCAGTAGTGTTATGCTTTTTCCTAGTTTTTTGTATTACCTTGTTGTTTGCTGGGGAGATCTATGCTTATCTGACCAGAGGATTTGAAAAGCCCTTATTGGTTCTAGGACCTAACGATATTCTCTGGATTTATATTAACTTAGCCAGTCTCATGGCTTTTACGGTCACCTTGCCTTTTACCACCTACCAGATTTGGCAGTTTGTGAAACCAGGTTTGAGGGACAATGAAGCGCGTGCTATCTTTGCCTATATTCCAGCAACTTTTGTCTGTTTTGTTTTGGGTTTGGCCTTTGGCTATTATTTTGTGAGTCCATCTATCTTGGAAGTGCTTTTGAAACTAGGTGAAGGACTCTTTAATACACAAATTACAGCACAAAACTACCTTACTTTCTTACTGCATACGACAGTGCCTTTGGCTGTTCTCTTTGAATTTCCTGTAGTTGTTAGTTTCCTAACCTCTATTGGTATATTGACACCAGTATTTTTGACACGCTATAGACGCTATGCTTACTTTGTTCTCTTGGTTTTGGCGGTGATTCTGACACCAGCTGACTTTATTAGCGACTTGGCCATGACTGCTCCTTTAATCTTGCTTTATGAAGTTAGCGTAACTCTTAGTAAGCTTATTTATAAACGTAAACAAAGAAAATATAAAGATAAATAGAAAGGAAATCTCATGGGAATTCTACGTGATATCGGAGCTCCAGGACTTATCATCATTGTCCTAGGAGCCCTCCTCATCTTTGGTCCTAAACGCTTGCCAGAACTCGGTCAATCTATCGGTAAAATGCTAGCCGAATTTAAAGCAGCCGTAAATAAGACTGATCATGATCAAAAAAGACGAAGAAGACAAAACTAAAGACTAGGATCTCTACTTAGTGAACATCTTCAAGTTTCTTGACAATTCTAAGCTTTTATGACATAATACACTTGTATTGAATAGTAAGTCTACATTATAGGCAAGTAAAAGACCTCGGGCTAACTTCCAGATAAGCTCGGGATTTTTTTAGCAAGCAGTATCTATTCCTGTTTAGCCATTTGTCTACCAGACGAAGGATAATACTGACCACAATGGGGCCGATGATAGTTTTGAATAGTAAATCCATCATAGGCAATCTCACCTCCCTTCGTAAGCGGTTCCGAGGTGCCAAGGGATATTATATCCTAGTTTGATAGAGATATCTTTAATAACTGTAAGGAGGTAAACGTTAGAATGTATTGCGATCATAACAAAAAATCAGGGCTCTTTGTCAACTGTAGTGGGTAACGAAAAGCTAACATCTAGAGAGGACCGGATAGGTCCCTTTTTTTATGCATGTTCAGTGTGATGAAGACACGCTTCTTAAAGTTGATAAAGTTTCTAAAACCGAAGCCCAAACGTTTGATGTCTTTGATCAACTTATTAGTCGCTTCAAGTTTCGCGTTTGAATAGTCCGTTTACAGTTTGAAAATAATGATTGACCTTGCTCCTATTTTCCTCTATCAGTTCGATGAATTGTTGAATCAAAGAAGGAGTCATAATCAAGAGAATTTGTGGGAAAGTGATACTCTTGAAAATTTGGAATTTACTTGCTCCATCAATTTCAGCTGCTTCAATTTGCTCAGTTGGCAAGTTCATGATGATACCAGTTGCGACCAACATTGTAAATGGAATACCAATCCACATATTAACAAAGATAATAGAGAACTTAGCCCACAATGGGTCAGTCAAGAATGGAAGAGGTCCATTAGTGATATGAAAGGTTTGAAGCAAACCATTCAAAGGGCCATCGTCATTAAGGAAGTTACGCATCAAAAGTAGTGATACAAATTGAGGAACGGCGATAGTGATAACGAATAGAGTACGCCATACTTTCTTGAATTTAAGCCCCTTAGTATTAATCAAGAGGGCCAGGACAATACCGAAGAAGAAAGTAGTTGCTGTTGCGGCAACTGCCCAAATCAAGGTCCAAGTCAAAAGTGGGAAGAAAGTACCAGCCATACGACCTTCTAAAACTTGACCAAAAGTTGCGAAGCCAACCCAGTCGAAGAGTGATTTAGGGGCTGGGTGATTGTGGTCAAAGTTAGTAAAGGCCAAACAGACCACATAGATCAAAGGCAAGATTGTGAAGAACAAAACCCCAATCAAAGGGACAGTCATAATCCCCATGTGAAAACGACCGTCAGCCTTGGTTTACTGCGTAAAGTTTTACACCCAAGAAGGCTTTTTGTTGAACATCTTGGCCACCGATGTTAACTGTTGACTACACAGCGATACCAAGATTGTCCTTACCAACAACTTTAGCAGCAGCTGCGTAGTCCCATGGTCCTGATTGGAATGCATCAACTGAACCATCTCTGAATTTAGACATCATGTTAGCTGAATCGACATTTACAAATCCTTTGCTGTCTTTTTGAACTGCGATGAATTTAAGAACGTTGACACCAGCCTCGTTACCCCAGTTAGTCCCTTTTGGATCTTCACCCTTTGGACCAAAGAGTGTGTTGCCAACTGAAAGGAAGAGAGGAGCAGTTACATAAGGATCAACTTCTTTCAAGTTGCCACCCAATTTAGCTTTAGAAGTGATTGTTTCATATGATTTAACATCTTCTTCATTAAGCTTAGACTTGTTGTAGTAAGTAGCTTGTGTTTCGATACCATATGGGAAGGCGTAAGTTTTACCTTTGTATTGAGCACCTAAAGCAGCTTGCTCAGTATCTTGCTCAGCAATTTCTTTTGATTATTTCTCTGGAATTTCTTGGATAGCTCCAGCATCTACCAACTTACCGAGTTGGTCATGTGGAAGTAAGAAGACATCTGCAGCAGTAGAAGCATCTTTAGTCAAGATTTTCTTGAGCGTTTGAATCTGCCATTTCAACCATGTCAACTTTGTAGCCAGATTTCTTTTCAAATTATGCTACTGTATCTGAATAAGATTTCTTGGCACCAGTTGGAACCCAAAGTTTCAAGGTCTTACTATTCGAACTTGAGTTCTTGCTTGAGCTTGAGCCACACGTTACTAAAAGCGAACCAGCCACAAGAAGTCCAGCACTACCAAGTAATACCTTTTGCCATTTTTTCATCTCTATTCCCTCCAGAAATTTATTTTATGGCATACATTATGAAATCGTTATCATAATATGACAAGTATATTGTTTATAATTACTTTTTTTATAATTATTCTTGTATTTACGACTATAAAGAAATATTATGAGAATGAGAGGGAAATGATGGCTACAATTAAAGATATTGCCAGGAGGCTGGTGTCATCCCATCAACAGTAAACAGGACCTTAAAGGATAATCCGTCCATATCAAAAGAAACCAAAGCTAAAGTAAGAGCGGCTATGGATGAATTAGGTTATGTACCAAACTCAGCAGCACAAATGTTGGCAACAGGCTTAACACATAGTTTAGGTGTTGTTCTTCCTCCTTTAACAGACCGTGAAAATATTAGCCAACCCTTCTATATGGAGATTATAACAGCCATTAATGAAGAAGCTAGTTCTAACTCTCAAGTTGTTAGTATTGCTACGGACGCCCTACTTGAAGAATTAGTTAAACAGGTCGAGCTCATGTATCGTCAAAAATCGAGCTGATGGCTTTATTATTCTCTATTCAGAAACAAACGATCCGGTTAAAGACTACCTATTGAAAGAAAAAGTTCCTTTCGTAGTTGTTGGAGCAGCAGTTGATAACAATGATAAAGTAACCTATATCGATAATGATAATAAAGAACTTGGACAAGAAGCTGTTAATTTTTTTAAAGGGCTAAAAGTCACCAAAAAATTTGGTTTTGTAACAGATGATCTTTTTGGTCAAGTAGGTCAAGAACATTATCAAGGATATATTGAAGCGACTAACGAATTTAATTTAGAAACTTATCCAGAACTTGATTTTTTCATCTAGAGTCATTGATTCATTGATAGAGAGCTTGCAATCTTATCAACTGACTGCCTTAATAGTTAAAGATGACTTGATTGCCCTACGGTTCATACACTGGTTAAATAATCAGGGAATCAGAATTCCAGAAGATTACGCCATTATCTCTTTCAATAATTCAATTTTTGCTGAAATCATGCACCCTTTCCTAACTACCTATGACATTAATATTAAAGAATTGGGTAAGGAAAGCGTCCAAAGGCTATTGGATCTTCTTAAAAATCCTCAAACTAAGGCACAGAAAATAACAATTCCATTTAGACTCATTGAAAGAGAAAGTGTCTCAATGGGATAAAAAAGGTTTAAATATTTACTTTTGGTTGGTAACTTAAGTTAGCAACCATTTTTTATTACCTAGACAATCGTTTTTCAGAAAATCGACAATCGTTTTTCAGAAAATCCAGAGCACTAAATTCTTGACACGTGCAACCGTTTGCATTATAATCGCTAGTGTAAAAAATAATTCGAGGTAAACTTTATGAACATACGAGCAAGCGGTGTTTTAATGCACATCACATCACTTCCAGGTGACTACGGAATCGGATCTTTCGGTCAAGCAGCCTACGACTTTGTTGATTTCTTGAAAGAAACAAAGCAAACATACTGGCAAATTTTGCCATTGACTACTACAAGTTATGGAGATTCACCTTACCAATCATTCTCAGCAATAGCGGGAAATACTCACTTTATCGATTTGGATTTCCTTATTCGTGACGGATTCCTGACTGAAGCAGATGTTGAAGGTTCTGATTTTGGTTCAGATCCAGAGTTTATCGACTACGCTAAAGTTTACGAAGCACGACGCCCACTTCTTGAAAAAGCAGTCAAAGCAATCTTGGCAGATGAAAACGAAGCTAAGAAGTTTGAAACTTTCAAAGCTGAAAATGCTAACTGGTTGGCAGATTATGCTGACTTCATGGCTATCAAAGAATACTTTGGTAACAAAGCCCTTCAAGATTGGGATGATAAAAAAGTGATTAAACGTGATGAAGCAACTCTTGAAAAGCTTCGCAAAGAACTTACTGGTGTTATCACATACCATCAAGTTGTGCAATACCTCTTCTTTAGCCAATGGGCAGAGTTGAAATCCTATGCTAATAAGAACGGTATTCAAATTATTGGTGATATGCCAATCTACGTTTCAGCTGATAGTGTGGAAGTCTGGACTCAACCACACCTTTTCAAATTAGATGCTGAATGTAAGCCACGTTACATTGCCGGAGTTCCACCAGATAACTTCTCACCAACAGGACAACTTTGGGGGAATCCAATTTATGATTGGGATAAACACAAAGCAGAAAACTATGCTTGGTGGGTCTTCCGTATTCAAGAATCATTCAAACTTTTTGATTGCTTGCGTATCGACCACTTCAAAGGTTTCTCTGATTTCTGGGAAATTCCTGCTGGAGATGAAACTGCTGAAAATGGTAAATGGGTTCCAGGACCTGGTTATGACCTCTTCAAAGTGGTTAAAGAAGAGTTGGGTGATCTTAAGATTATTGCCGAAGACCTTGGTAATATTGATGATAAGACACGTAAACTTCTTGCAGACTGTGGTTACCCAGGAATGAAGATTCTTCACTTTGGTTTCTATGATACCACCGGTAACAGCATTTATGTTCCACACGCATACACACAACACTCAGTGGCTTACACTGGTACACATGATAATGAAGTTACTAATGGTTGGTATAATAACTTGACACAAGAGCAACGTGATTACACTGATGCTTATATCAACCGTCGTCAAGGTGAACCAATCACACGTGCCCTTCTTCGCACACTCTTCGCAACAGTAAGTAACACAGCTATTGCGACTATGCAAGATATTCTTGATAAAAATGAAAATAGCCGTAAAAACATCCCTAACACAGTTGGAGGAAACTGGAGATGGCGTATGCTTCCAGGTGAAATCACCGTTGATAAAAAAGAATTTTTGACTGATATTACAGAAAGATATAATCGAGGAAATCGAGGAAATAAATAAAATGTTTACATTTACAAATTTACGTTTGAATCGAAAAAGTAAAAACCCTTAAAGAACTTTCAAACGAAGAAATCTACTACCTTTTGTTAGAATTTGTAAAAGAAGCAGCTGCTTCAAAACCTAAAAATGATAGTAAACGTAAAGTTTACTACATCTCAGCTGAGTTCTTGATTGGTAAACTTTTGTCTAATAACTTGATTAACTTGGGTATCTATAAAGATGTGAAAGCTGAATTAGCTGCTGCCGGAAAATCAATCAGTGAAATCGAAGATATTGAACCAGAACCATCTCTTGGTAACGGTGGTTTGGGACGCTTGGCTGCATGTTTCATAGATTCTATGTCAACACTTGGCATTAACGGTGAAGGTGTCGGTCTTAAATACCACTGTGGTCTTTTCAAACAAGTCTTCAAAGATAACAAACAATATGCTGAACCAGATTACTGGATTGAAGATCAATCATGGTTGGTTCCAACTGACATCTCTTACGATGTTCCATTCAAAAACTTCACTTTGAAATCTCGTTTGGACCGTTTGGATGTCTTGGGTTACAAGAAAGAAACTAAGAACTACCTTAACCTCTTCGATATCAATGGTTTGGACTATGGTTTAATTGAAAAAGGAATCACTTTTGATCAAGATGAAATTCAAAAGAACTTGACACTCTTCCTTTACCCAGATGATTCAACTCGTAAAGGTGAGCTCTTGCGTATCTACCAACAATACTTCATGGTGTCAAACGCTGCTCAACTTTTGATTGACGAAGCTATCGAACGTGGTTCTAACCTTCACGATCTTCCAGATTACGCTTTCGTACAAATCAACGATACTCACCCATCAATGGTTATCCCTGAATTGATTCGTCTTTTGACAGAAAAACATGGATTTGAATTTGATGAAGCAGTAGCAATCGTGAGCAAAATGGTAGGTTACACAAACCACACTATCTTGGCTGAAGCCCTTGAGAAATGGCCTCTTGACTATCTTGAAGAAGTTGTTCCACACCTTGTTGTTATCATCAAGAAATTGGATGCCATCGTTCGTGGCAAATTCGATGATCCACGTGTTCAAATTATTGACGAACACAACCGTGTTCACATGGCCCGCATGGATATCCACTTCTCTACAAGCGTAAACGGTGTTGCAAAGCTTCACACAGAAATCCTTAAGACATCTGAGTTGAAACCTTTCTACGACCTTTACCCAGAACGTTTCAACAACAAAACAAACGGTATTTCATTCCGTCGTTGGTTGGAATTCGCTAACCAAGAACTTGCTGATTACATAAAAGAGTTAATTGGTGATGATTACCTTACTGATGCCACTCAATTGGAGAAATTAGCTGCCTTTGCAGATGATCCTGCAGTACACAAACGTTTGTCTCAAATCAAATATGATAACAAATTAGCTCTTAAACGTTATCTTAAAGCCAATAAAGGTATTGATCTTGACGAAAATTCAATCATCGATACACAAGTCAAACGTTTCCACGAATACAAACGTCAACAAATGAATGCTTTGTATGTCATCCACAAATACTTAGAAATCCAAAAAAGGAAACCTTCCAAAACGTAAAATCACAATCATCTTTGGTGGTAAAGCAGCTCCTGCCTATGTTATTGCTCAAGATATCATTCACTTGATCTTATCACTTTCTGAACTCATTAATAATGATCCAGAAGTAAGCAAATACCTCAACGTCCACTTGGTTGATAACTACAACGTAACAGTTGCTGAACACCTTATCCCAGCGACAGATATTTCAGAACAAATCTCATTGGCTTCTAAAGAAGCTTCAGGTACAGGTAACATGAAATTCATGCTTAATGGTGCCCTTACACTTGGTACAATGGATGGTGCCAACGTTGAGATCGCTGAATTGGTAGGACCAGAAAACATTTTCATATTCGGTAAAGACTCTGATACAATCATCGACCTTTATAAAAAAGAAGGTTACGTATCACGTGATTACTACGAAAACGATGCTAACATCAAAGCAGCTGTTGATTTTATCGTAAGCGAGGATCTTGTAAAAGTTGGGGATAAAGAACGTTTGGAACGTCTTTACAAAGAACTTATCTCTAAAGACTGGTTCATGACATTGATTGACTTGGCCGAATACATCGAGAAGAAAGAAGAAGTATACGCAGCTTACGAAGATCAAGATGCATGGAACAAGAAAGTTGTTTACAACATTGCTAAAGCAGGATTCTTCTCATCTGACCGTACAATCGAACAATATGACAAAGATATCTGGCACACAAAATATTAGCCTAGTTGTATAGAAGGAAAACAAGATCAGAAATGGTCTTGCTTTTTTTGCATGGAAAAAACACAGCCAATAGGATAATTAACCAATTTTTTACATAAATAAGATTATGTTATTTCGCATGATAATTTAGTACATCATTAATATATGCTTCTTTATTTGATGAATCGTAAGTATTAGACTTAGAGTATTTTAGATAATGGATTTCGTCTTTTGTTGTTCTAGATTCTTCTTCTAGGGAAGAATCCGTAATAGTAATCTTAAAATTCTCGTTCTTACCTATTAAATCAAGACTAAGTGGAAAATTTGTAAATTCATCTAGAGTAAAACGACCATACTTATAAAAAGTTATAGCCATCTACCTCTAAAATAATTTAAGCAGAGGAAATGTTGTTATATTGTATCTTCATCCCAAAGATTACCATATTCTCTAATATCGTAGTCATCGAAGAAGTCCTGAATTCTTTCTTTAGTTCTTTCTTTACTAGCATCATCCTTATCAAAGGTAACAAAGAGAAGCCTCTCAATCCCATATTGGAATGTCACCTTCATTTCCATAGATAATATAACTTTTCATTTTTTCCTGACTTAGGATTTTTCCAACTGAAAGTTGTATTCACTTACACCATCTTTTACAGCTCCAGTTTGATATAGGGTATCGCCAGGGACTATCAAAAAGGAGAAAACTCTCTTAGGTACAATTCGAAGTCGGTATCTATTGTTTTCATCATCTAATCCAGGGAAAGCGCTGAATCATTTGTTTGTAATTCTCTGCATTAGAAACCATTCTTTATCAAAGCCTAGACCGACTTCAAAAATCTTTATAATCGAAATTGTTTTCCATACGTTCAGAATAGTTTTCAGTGGAAGTCACCTGTCCAAATGGTAAAGTCATATTGGTATTATCTGTAAAAGGTGATATGCAAAAAAGTCCTTCTCGGATTAATTCCTTTGTCAGTATAATGGCTGTCCTTATATGTAGAGAGATTATCAGGGAAATCGTCTTTTCCAAAGTGTAGAACTTCAATCTCTATATCTTTGACAATTTTCTTTTGAGGTTTTATCTTCTTGACCTTGTAATGATAAGCCTTGTAATAGTAATTGCTCTTATCATAGAGATAAGGTCTAAAAGCTCTATTGTAACCGTTAAAAAAGGAAGAAGACCTATACAAGCCATAAGAAGAAGCGCTAGTATGATTTTGCAGTCTTTTACAATACCTACAAAAGCCTACAAAATTACTTTATCATCCCTAACTCCCATGTTTTTTCACTATTATATCATGAAAATAATTGCTCTCAAGCCATCTTCGTGTACTTTGTCACCGTTTTCCATTATAATATAGGTACCACATTACAAGAGGAGACATCATGAAATATATCGTAAATACATCAAATGATCCTGCCTATAATATTGCTTTGGAAGCCTATGCCTTTCGTGAATTGGTAGATGAAGATGAATTGTTCATTCTCTGGATTAACCGTCCAGCTATCATTGTTGGTAAACACCAAAATACCATTCAAGAGATTAACAAAGAATATACTGATGCTCATGATATTAAGGTCGTTCGTCGTTTATCTGGTGGTGGTGCTGTTTATCACGATTTGAACAACCTCAACTATACTATCATCTCAAATAAGGCAGATGAAGGAGCATTTGACTTTAAGACATTTTCTCAACCGGTAATCGCAACACTTGCTGATTTGGGCGTTAAGGCTGAATTTACTGGCCGTAACGATCTTGAGATCGATGGTAAAAAATTTTGCGGAAATGCCCAAGCCTACTATAAAGGTCGTATGATGCACCATGGTTGCTTACTCTTTGACGTTGATATGTCCGTTCTTGGTCAAGCCCTTAAAGTCAGCAAAGACAAAATTGAATCTAAAGGCGTTAAGTCTGTACGTGCTCGTGTGACTAACATTGTAGACGAATTGCCAGAAAAATGCACTGTAAATGAATTCTCAGATAAGATCTTGGAAAAAATGAAAGAATTCTACCCAGAAATGACCGAATATGTCCTTTCTGAAGACGATTTGGCTAAGATTCAAGAGTCTTATGAGAAACAATTCAATACATGGGACTGGACATACGGCCAATCTCCAGAATACACGGTAGAACGTAATGTCCGTTACCCAGCTGGTAAGATTTCTACCTATGCAAATGTTGAAAATTCAATTATTAAATCTGTTAAGATTTACGGAGATTTCTTTGGTATAGGCGATGTATCTGATATTGAAGAACCTTTTGGTCGGTGTACCTTACGAGTACGAAGATGTCCTGGCAAAACTCAAAACCATTGACACAACGCTTTATTTCTCACACATGACAACTGAGGAGGTTGCAAAAGCTATCGTAGCTTAATCATTGTTTGAAACAATCTGGCAAACTCCAGGTTGCTTTTTGTATGAGTAAATTATTGTAGATGATTAGTAAGTTTTTAATAGCATAGGCCAGCAAACCTAAAAAGACCATAAGAGAAGAACACCTCATAACATCTTTCCGAAAAACTGTAATTTTCTTGAAAGAAATATAAGGGTGTGATATACTTCTATTAAGTAATTTAAGTAATTATGGAGAATAAGATTAATGAAACGTGAACTCTTACTAGAAAAAATTTGAAGAATACAAATCTCTTATGCCTTGGTTTGTTTTGGAGTATTATCAATCTAAACTATCGGTACCGTATTCTTTCACGACCTTATATGAATATCTCAAGGAATATAAACGCTTTTTTAAAGCTGGTTAATTGACTCAGGTATTTCAGATGCTGATGATATTGCCTCAATTCATATCAAAATCCTTGGAGAATCTAACTAAAAAATGATATGGAATCGTTTGTCCTCTATCTACGTGAACGTCCATCTTTAAATTACCTATTCAAAGAAACAGGGTGTCTCTCAAAACAACCATTAATCGTACGCTTTCAGCTCTATCTAGTCTCTATAAGTATTTAACTGAGGAGGTCGAGGGACCTGATGGTGAACCATATTTCTATCGTAACGTCATGAAAAAATTTCGACTAAGAAAAAGAAAGAGACCTTGGCTGCACGTGCTGAGAATATCAAACAAAAATCTTTTTCTAGGCGATGAAACCATGAAGTTCCTTGATTATGTAGAAAATGAATACGAAGTCAAACTCTCAAATCGTGCGAAATCTTCGTTTTATAAGAATAAAGAGCGAGATTTAGCCATCATTGCCCTGCTGCTGTCTTCAGGCGTTCGACTCTCTGAGGCTGTAAATCTGGACCTTAAAGATATCAATTTAAAAATGATGGTTATTGACGTTACTCGAAAAGGTGGTCAACGGGACTCGGTTAATATGGCGAGTTTTGCAAGACCCTATCTTGAAAACTATCTTAGCATACGTAATAAACGCTATAAGGCTGAAAAGCAAGATGTTGCTCTATTTTTAACAGAATATCGAGGCGTTCCCAACCGTATTGATGCTTCAAGTATCGAAAAAATGGTTGCTAAGTATTCTCAGGATTTCAAGATTCGTGTCACTCCCCACAAACTACGTCATACTTTGGCAACACGTCTTTATGATGCTACTAAGTCTCAAGTTTTAGTTAGTCATCAACTTGGTCATGCTTCCACTCAGGTCACTGATCTTTACACCCATATTGTAAATGATGAGCAAAAAAATGCTCTAGATAATTTATAATTAACCAATCAAAACCATTCCGATTTAGGTTGATTATTTTATTATACATAAATTTAATTATGTGATGCTAATTTTTTTGACGATTGTTAGCAGAACTAAAATTATGTAAATAAAAACAAACTCTCCTTCATGGTAAAGCTTGTTTTTTATATTAATAATCTTTAAGAGCTGATTCAACCGCAGCTTTTTCTTTTTCAATTAAGTCTACGCGTGCAGCAATTGTTTTAATTCCCATCAAAATATTACGTTCCAAAGCTTTGTCACTTGTTTGTGGCTCGAAAAATGCAATATATTGGTCAAGACGTTCTTGATTTTTAAAGATTCCTGCTGGGATATTAACAAAACTATCAAAGCTCATATCGCCACCAAGAGCTGCTTTAATCCATTCCCAGTTTTCTTTAGCCCAGTCCCAAACGGTCTCTTGAGCAAAAGATTTGCTGAGGAAGTTCATATACCAGAGATACAAATCTTGCGGTTTAACAACGTTTTTATCTTTTAGCTGACCTAATACGTAGTCAAGACCTTCTTGATTTTTAAGATATGAAAGTGCTTGGGTCAATTGACGACGGAAGTTACTGTCGTTTGTTGCCACGTATGCATTAATATACTCTTCAACAAGAGAAAGACTGTTTTCTTGTTTCATTTGGTTGATGAGGACAAGGCCACGGATACTTGCTGGAATGCTTTCTATGTTTTCTTTATGGGCTTGGAAAACATTTGCGGCTGCAAGGACTGTTGGTTGATAGTCTGCTTCAATCAAGTAGCTAAGAGCTGTTTGACGGACCATTTCATCTTCATCAGACTCCCCTTCTTTGGCATCGAAACCAAGGCGTTCAAAGTCATTTTGGAATTGACGACGTACCAAGGCTTTATAATGCACTTCGGCTTCTGTATCTTCATCGATAAAGCGTTTCAAACCAGCAAGGATTTGAGATTTAGCTTGAGAAATCAAGAAGCTTTCTTCTTTTTCGACAAGATCAAGAAGACCAACTAGGCTTGCATACGAGATACGTCCACTTTCCGCTAGAAGACGGCGTTCTTGTAAGATTTGAAGTTTACTTACAGTATCAAGGTTTGCAAAATCTTCTAAGATATTGTCCAAGAGTTGTCCTTGATAGTCTGTGATGTAATGTGCTGTATTAGCTGTATTAAGACGGAGAACTCCATTATTTTCAGTAGCAAGCTGGCTATAATTTGGAATCTCAATACGCTCTTCTGAAAGTGTATCTGGAAGCCCATTCCAGTTTGTATTCAATGGAATCTCCCAAAGGCGCCCTTTGTCTTCATGTTCACCAATGAAGAATTGTTTTTGACTAAGGATAAGCGTATCATCAACAACTTCTGCACTAACCACTGGGTATCCTGGTTGCTCTAACCATGTGTCCATGAAGCTAGAGACATCCTTACCTGAAGCCTCTGAAAGAGCATTCCAAAGGTCACGTCCAACAGTATTGTTATATTGGTGTTTTTCAAAGTAAGCTTTAAGCCCTTTGACAAAGGCTTCATCGCCTAACCAACGGCGGAGCATATGCATAAGACGGCTACCCTTGGCATAAACAATAGCACTATCAAAGAGGGTGTTAATCTCGTCTGGATGATTGACTTCCATGTGGACAGACTGTACGCCGTCTGTTGCGTCACGTTGAAGAGCATTAGGTACACCAGTTGTTTGGAAATCTTCAAAGATGTTCCAGCTTGGTTCAATAGCATTCACTGAAACATACTCCATCATGTTGGCGAAACTTTCGTTAAGCCATAAATCATCCCACCATTTCATGGTAACAAGGTTACCGAACCATTGGTGAGCCAATTCGTGAGCAACAACAAGGGCAACTTGTTGACGGCTTGCAGCTGAGCTATTTTCATCTACAAGGAGGTAAACTTCACGATAGGTAACAAGACCCAGTTTTCCATGGCACCCGCTGAAAAGTCAGGAAGAGCAAGGTGGTATGATAATGGAATAGGATACTTGACTTGGAAGTAGTCTTCATAGAATTCGATGACACGAACGGCAATATCAAGAGCGAAGTCGACGCTATTTTCTGCTTGTGCAACTGTAGCGAAGACACCAACTTCAGTGCCGTTTTTTGTTTTAGCTGTTTTACCATGAAGAGCACCGAAACCAAAGGCGAGAAGGTATGTAGACATGCGAGGTGTTGTCTCGAATGTCCAAACTCCAGTTTCTTCACGCAAATGGCTATTGATTTCTGGCATATTTGACAAGGCAGTATCGCCCTCTTCAGCGTCAAATTTCAATGAAAGATCAAAAGTTGCTTTTGCTTCTGGTTCATCAACAGAAGGAAAAGCTTCACGGGCGAAATGAGATTCAAACTGTGTTGAAATAATTTCCTTCTTTTCACCATTGTAAGTGTAATATGATGGATAAATACCAGTCATATTATCTGTGATGCGGCCAGAAAATTCTATGAAAATTGTTAGAACCCCAGTTTCTGGAAGTTCAATATGAAAAGCCTCATTGGCATCATCCATTTGGAAGTTCAAGGATTCATTATCCAAGAGAACTGAATTAATGGTAAGGTCTTTTTGGTGAAGAGAGATGTGATTATCAATGGCTTCACCAGTAATGGCAACATTCCCTGTAAAGGTCTTTTCAGAACGATTAATGTCCAAGAAAAGATTGTAATTTTCAGGGATGAAACTTTCGATAAAACGAGCAACAGATGCTGTCATATGTAAATACTCCTAATCTAACTTTTCGTATCGAAACAGACTGATATTTGTTTCGATATCAGGTACTTTAACAAAAGAAATGAGCCTGAATTATTCAATACAGGCTCATTATAACATAGATTTTAAACTTTGCCTATAATTCAATGATTTTTCCAGACTTGAGGTAGACAACCCATTCACAAAGATTACGGGCATAATCACCAATACGTTCTAGGTACACGAGTACTTGGATATACTCTTTGGCAGCAAATGCTGCATCTGGATTTTCGCGGACACCTTCTACTGTCATAGCTTGGATGTCACGGAAATAATTATCAATAATCTCGTCTGAAGCTGCGATTTCATAAGCACGTTCTTCGTCACCATTCAAGTAAACTTCGAGAGCTTCTTCGACCATGTGGCGGGCGGCTTTTCCCATTTTCTTGATTTCAGTTTCAATATCTGTCATTCTGCTTTCACCCTTAATACGGATGGTTGCTTTAGCGATGGCCACCGCATGGTCACCCATACGTTCGACGTCACTAGATGCTTTTAATGCAGTGATTACAGTACGTAAATCACTTGATACAGGTTGCTGGAGCGCAATAAGTTCAAGTGATTTTTTCCTCAAGTTTGGTTTCGTAGTTATTGACGATTTCGTCGTTTTCGATAACTTCCTTGGCTAATTCAAGGTCATGACTAATAAAGGCACGCAGAGAATTTTTTGAGCTGTGCAGCAACTTCAGTACCCATGGCATAAAATTGGTTGTGAAGCTTTTCTAATTCTTCTTCAAAGGGTGTTCGTAACATCATAATTGTTAATGACTCCGTCCTTTCTTAACCTAACTTACCGGTAATGTAATCTTCGGTTTCTTTGTGTTGTGGATTAAGGAACATGTCTTTAGTTGATGAATACTCAATAAGTTCTCCATCGAGGAAAAAGGCTGTTCGTTGAGATATACGGCTTGCCTGTTGCATAGAACGTGTGACAAGCAACAATGTATATTGATCTTTAAGGTTATAGAGTGTTTCTTCAATCTTACCAGCGGAAATAGGGTCTAGGGCAGATGTTGGTTCGTCAAGAAGAATCACCTTTGGTGAGGTGGCAAGTACCCGTGCAACACAAACTCGTTGTTGTTGCCCACCTGAAAGACCAAGTGCTGAGTCATGAAGTCGGTCCTTAACCTCCTCCCAGACTGAAGCTCCTTTTAGAGATTCTTCTACTGCTTTGTCAAGAACCGCCTTATCTTTGATACCATTGATACGAAGGCCATAGACTACGTTCTCATATATAGACATAGGGAAGGGATTGGGTTGTTGGAAGACCATACCAATTTCCTTACGGAGTTCAACAGTATCTGTTCGAGGACTGTAGACATTGTGGCCATTGTAGGAAACTGCACCAGTAACTGTGCATTCAGGGTTTAAGTCCCCCATTCTGTTGATAGAACGAAGCAAGGTTGATTTTCCTGATCCAGATGGCCCGATAAGGGCTGTGATTTCATTTGGATAGAAATCCATAGTCACATTATTAATGGCTTTTTTCTTATTGAAATACACCGATAAATCATTGATTGAAATGATTGGTTCAGTCATAAGTGCTCCTTTCTATCCAAAGCGTCCTGATACATAGTCACTGGTTGACTGTAGAGCAGCATCTTGGAAGATTTTCTTGGTTTCATCATATTCGATAAGATCACCAAGGTAGAAAAATGCTGTATAATCACTGGCACGAGCCGCTTGTTGCATATTGTGTGTGACGATAATAATGGAATAATCTTCTTTCAGCTCAAACATGGTTTCTTCTAGCTGCATAGTAGCTACAGGATCTAATGAAGCTGCTGGCTCATCCATAAGAAGAATCTGTGGTTTAACGGCGATAGCCCTTGCGATACAAAGACGTTGTTGCTGACCACCAGAGAGTGTAAAAGCTGACTTATGAAGGTCATCTTTTACTTGTTCCCAAAGTCCCGCTTGTTTAAGTGATGTTTCAACAATCTCATCCAAAGTTTGCTTATCTTTCACACCATTACATTCATGGGCAAAGGTGATGTTTTTATAGATAGACTTGGCAAATGGGTTTGGACGTTGAAATACCATTCCAATGTGTTTGCGCATTTCATAAACATTGATATTACTTGCATTGACATCAACTCCTTCATAAAGGATTTGTCCAGTAACCTTGGCAACATCAATAGTATCATTCATGCGGTTTAGGCTACGAAGAAAGGTTGATTTCCCACATCCTGAGGGACCGATGAGTGCAGTGATTTTATTTTTTCGAATTGCATATCAATACCATTGATGGCTTCTTTTTGACCATAGTAGACATGCAAATCCTTGGTTTCAAGAGCGAGCTTCTTCTCTGGGAAGGTGATAATATGACGCTCGTCCCAATTGTATTTTGTCATGAAATCTCCTTTAAGCGGATGTTAATTTCTTATGGAGGTAAGCTCCTAAACGACGTGCACCAAAGTTGAAAATCAAGATGAAAATCATAAGCACTGCTGCTGAACCAGCAGACACTGCAGTGGCGTCAGGTGTCGTACCTTCTGAGTTGACCTTCCAGATGTGAACAGCAAGTGTCTCAGCTTGACGGAAAATTGATATTGGACTAGATATGCTAAGCGGATTCCAGTTGCTCCAGTTAAGCGCTGGTGCAGATTGTCCTGCTGTGTAAATAAGTGTTGCTGCTTCCCCAAAAATACGTCCAGAGGAAAGTACTATTCCAGTCACAATACCAGGCAAAGCTTCAGGAATGACAACGTGACATATAGTTTCCCATCTAGACAAGCCTAAGGCAAGTCCAGCTTCGCGTTGAGTGTGGTGAACTGTGCGTAAACTATCTTCAACGGTACGAGTCATTTGAGGCAAGTTAAAGACAGTCAATGCCAAGGCACCTGAAAGGATTGAAAATCCGTACTGGAATTGTACAACAAAAATTAAATAACCAAAGAGTCCGACCACCACTGAAGGCAGTGATGAAAGGATTTCAATACAGGTACGGACAAAGTTGCTGAGCCGGCCTTTTTTGGCATATTCTGATAGGAAGATACCAGCTCCCATTGAAAGAGGAACAGAAATAATTAAAGTAATAACCAACAAAAATAATGAATTGTATAGTTGAACTCCAATTCCTCCGCCAGCTTTGTGAGATGATGACATACTAGTCAGGAATGACCAACTGATGTGTGGAATCCCGCGAACCAAGATATAGAGAATCAGGGCTGCTAGGATTGTTACAATAATGCCAGCAATCACATAGAGCGTGCTGATAGCAATTTTATCGACTTTTTTAGCGTTCATAATTTCTCTTTCTCTCACGAGTGATAAATTTCACCAACATATTGAAACCAAGACTCATCAATAAGAGCACCAAGGCAAGTGACCAAAGGACATTATTTGAAACAGTTCCCATGACTGTATTTCCGATTCCCATAGTCAATACAGAGGTCAACGTTGCTGCTGGTGTCGTTAAAGACGTAGGAATAACTGCGGAATTTCCAACAACCATCTGAACGGCAAGAGCCTCACCAAAGGCACGGGCCATACCAAAGATAACGGCAGTGAAAATACCCGGTTTAGCCGCATTAAGTGTCACACGCCAAATTGTTTGCCAGCGAGTAGCTCCCATGGCAAGACTAGCTTCACGATAATGACGTGGCACTGCACGAAGTGCATCTGTTGTCATAAAGGTTACGGTTGGTAGAATCATGACGAATAAGACAAAGGTACCTGAAAGGATACCAAAACCTGTTCCACCAAAAATGAAGCGAACAAATGGAACCACGACTTGCAGACCAATGAATCCGTAAACAACAGATGGAATTCCTACTAAGAGTTCAATAGCGGGTTGTAGGAATTTAGCTCCCTTAGGAGAAATCTCAGTCATAAAGATAGCAGCACCAATGGCAAATGGCGTTGCAATCAAGGCTGAAAGTAAGGTAACCAAAAATGACCCTATAATCATTGGCAGAGCCCCGAATTTGCCTTCAGACGGTGACCAATCGCCACTAAAGAGAAACTCGACTAAGCTGACTTTATTAACAAAGAAAGTCGCCAAGCCTTTTTGAGCAACGAAAAGTAAAATCAATGCTACGATGAAAACAATCAAGGCCAAGCAAAGGAAAGTGATTGTTTTACCAAATTTCTCAAGGCGTGAATTTTTAGAGGGTGAAGTTAATTGTTTCATCAATTTTTCATTTTTCATGATTACTCCTCACTCTTCTTTGTAACCTTGCCGTCAGCATCCTTAGTAACTTTCATAGTATGAATTGGAATGTATCCCACTTTTTTTAACGATATTTTCTTGAACCTCGTCACTAATCATGTAGTCTAAGAATTGTTTGGTGTAGCTATTAGGTTTCCCTTTAGTATACATATGCTCGTAGGACCAAATAGGCCAATCGTTAGTCGCAACATTTTTCGCATTAGGTTCAAATCCATTTAGTTTCAATGTTTTAACTGAATCATCAAGGTAAGCAAATGATAGGTATGAAATAGCACCTGGTGTCTGAGCGACAATTGACTTAACCATTCCGTTAGAATCTTGCTCCTGGGTACGGATTGGTGATTTGCCATCCATAATCACAGCATCGAAAGTTACGCGTGTTCCTGAGCTAGCTGCGCGGTTAACGATAGTAATTTCCAAATCCTGTCCACCAAGCTGTTTCCAGTTTGTGATTTTTTCCAGTGAAGATTTTACGAAGTTGTTCTGTTGTCAAATTATCAACGGATACTTTCTGATTAGTGATAACTGCAATACCTGCAACTGCAACTTGAAAGTCTACGAGCTTACTGGCATCGATTCCAGATTTTTCCTCAGCGAAAAGGTCACTATTCCCAATTTCAACAGCACCTGATTGCACTTGGGAAAGTCCAGTACCAGAACCGCCCCCTTGGACGTTAACCACAATTTCAGGATTTTTTTGCAGCAAAACCATATGATGCTGCTTCTACTAAGGGTTGAAGAGCCGTAGAACCAACTGCTGTAATGGACTGACCACGGTCAATCCAAGAGGCACAACCAGTTAAGACTAGCATGGCCATTGCCAGTGATAAAATCACTGCAAGGCCTTTTGTTTTTTTCATTTCTATCCTCCGATATGTTGTCACAAAATTTAACCAATGCCTTCAATATATACTGTTAAAAGACATTAAATTAATTATACCAAGTCTAGGTTAATTATGTCATGTTACAGTTTGATTACAGGCTTCAAATATGGAATCTTAAACCCTTAGGATAGTAGTTTTTTAAAGTATTTCCAATAACCTTAGCAAAGCCAAATCCATTACCATCTACCAAAAGTTGATACCAACCGTTTTCTAACGTTTGGTCAAGTGTAACCACATTACCAGAGGCATACTGTGCAAATTGTTCTTGAGTTAACTCTATACTTGAGACTACTTCATCCGATGTTAAAGCAATTCCAAGTGCAAAACTTGGCTCAAAACGTTTTTTCTTGAAGATGCCAAGATGCAAGCCATTGCGTGCGATTTTAACTTTGGAAAGATCTGGTAGTCCCCTAGGAAGTAGATAGAGGTTGTCGCCAAAGACTTGTAGTAAACCGTCTAGAGGTAGCTTAAGGTGTTTTTTAACAAAATCATCCCAGAGCTGTTTTTGCTCCTTATTGAGGTTTGTTTTCCCCTCTTTGATGCATGACTGCTCAGGCATGCGCTTATCCTGGAATTTTGCCACAAACTGACCCTCCCCCTTTGAAATGGTGTGGATACATTCGAGCTGTTTCTGGAAAATCAATCCCATCGCTCATCCCGTTCAATTTAGGGATTGCCACCAATTCAAGGTCAGGGTAATTCTCTAAAATCCAAGCAACAACACCTTCATTTTCCTCAGGAGACCAGGTACATGTTGAGTAAACTAATTGTCCTCCTGGGGCTAACATCTTCAAACCATCTGCTAGGATGTCCTTCTGCAATTGTGCCAGTTCACTAGGATAGTCCTTGTGCCAATACTGGATTGCATCAGGGTCCTTGCGAAACATTCCTTCTCCAGAGCATGGTCCATCAAAGACAATCATATCAAAATAATTTTTCAAAAATCTTTGGCTAGTTTATCAGCTGACGTATTAGTCACAACAACATTTTTAGCACCAAATCGCTCAATATTCTCAACTAGAACCTTGCTACGTTTGAAATTGATTTCGTTGCTGACGAGTAAACCTGTGTTATCCAGATAGCTTAGGAGATGCGTGGATTTTCCGCCTGGTGCTGCGGCTAAGTCTAGAACACGGCTTCCTTTTGATGGAGCTGCCACTTGAGCAACCATTTGAGCAGCTGGTTCTTGAGAATAAACTAAACCAGTCGCGTGGTCAGAAGATTTTCCTGAAATTTTACCGTAATAGCCCCAAGGTGTTCCAGGAATAGGATCAGGATAGTCCTTCTGCTGCTTTTTAAGAGGGTTAATGCGGTAGGCAGACACGGCTTCTTGATCAAAAGATGTAAAGAATTCCTCCGCTTCAGCACCAAGTAAGTCTTTATATTTTTCTATAAAATCTGATGGAAATTTCATAGTTTCCTTTCTATCAAAAAATCTGGACCACCCAAGAGAACTTGCTATTCTGATTTGTCCAGAATAGTATATATTTTTAAAGTTAATTTTCTGAGTTAAGAATATCTCTGATTTCTTCAAGTCTATCTTTAGGAACAAGCATCACAGCTTGGCGACTAGAATAATCAAGTAGCTCTCCAGTAATGGTTTCAAGTTGGTAGTCCAATTTTTTTCCCATAATACTTGCTGCAGCATAATCCCATGGGTAAATAACTGAAAAGTAAGCTAAAATTTGACCAGAAAGGACCTTGGACATACTTAGACCAGCACCACCATACACTCGAACACCCAAAGTTTTGTCAATGAATCCTTTTATACCATGGTAATTTTTAGCGTACATAGCAGCGTTACTACCTACTAGACAACGATCCAGAGGACGTCTCTTATATGGTGAAAGCAATTTATCGTTGCAGTATACGTCAAACTGACCCCCACCATAGAAAAGCTGATCAGCCATAACGTTGTATATTAGGCCAAATTTTCCCTGTCCCTTTTCGTAATAGGCAATCATGACACAAAAATTATCCTGTTGGACGATAAAATTGACTGTCCCATCAATAGGATCCAAGACCCAGACGTTTCCATCTTTGATATTATGAACCATGTCATTTTCTTCAGCCAAAATATTGTCTGTTGGGAAAGCTGATTTAATGCGTGCTACCAGTAAATCTTGCGTTTCTTTATCAATATTAGTTACTAAATCATCAAAAGCAGACTTTTCCTCTACCGTGATTGTTTTACTCAAACTTTTTTTAATAAACGCCCCAGCTTCCTTGATGATTTCTTTAGCAAAAACAAGTTTATTTTCCAAGTGTTACAAATCCTTTTCTTTTGCTTTAGCAGCTCTGACAGCTTGGTAGGTTGAAAAACCGCTTGCTTCTTGGAAGGCCTTGTCTAGTTGCTTTTCAGATGCTTTTCCTGGAACAACTGTTTTAAACGCCTTATAAGCCTCCAAGAGCTGATCACGGTCAACCTTACTCTCATATGCTTTTTCTACCTGACTCAAAAAATGAAGCACTGTGGTAATTTCCTCAGTGCTCCATGATGGATCGAGTGGGTAGGAATAATTTCCTTTAGTCATTATTACCCTTAATTTCAGCACTAATAGTCGCTTGACGCAATTCTTGCTTTCTATAGTCACGAGGCAAAAAGGCACGAATCTCATCTTCGTTAAAACCGATTTGCATATGTTTGTTATCCATAATGATTGGTCGACGAAGAAGATTTGGATATTCAGAAATCAATTGAATGAGCTCCTCAATTGTCAAATTATCCACATCAATATTCAACTTCTGAAAGACTTTAGAACGAGTTGAAATGATATCTTCAGTACCATTTTCCGTATGAGACAAAATATTCATCAATTCATCGTGAGTTAATGGGCTCGTGATGATATTGCGTTCGTCAAAAGCAACTTCATGATTGATCAACCATGCTCGTGCCTTTCTACAGCTGGTGCAGCTAGGTGATAAAAATTAAAGTTACCATGCAAACACCCCTTTCACATTAACTTTCCAAAAATATTATACATTATTTTCTTAGTTTTGGCTACGCTTTCTTAAATGTTTTTCCGCAATTTTTTTGATCCGCTTTCAGTTGGTCACATAGCTCGTCTATATTATTGAATTTTATCATATCACGGATATAATCTAACCAGAAGACTTCGATTGTTTTTCCATATATATCACCTTCAAAATCAAAGATATTGGCTTCAAGACGTAACTCTGTACCACCAAAAGTGACAATTTTTTCCTAGACTAGTCATGGAACGATAGCGCTTACCATCAATTACGACATCCGTGACATAGACACCATCTGCTGGTAGAATAGTCCTATCGATAGGTGCTAGATTTGCTGTTGGAAAACCAATAGTCCGACCACGCGCATCACCATGTACCACGATCCCTCGCGTAGAGAATTCATGTCCTAAGAGATTATTGGCCTCTTTCACATTGCCTTCTCGGATTAATTGACGAACACGCGTTGATGAAATCTTTTCGCCACCACTTTGCTGTTCCTCAATGACATGAACAGTACCAGAAAAATTACGGTCTAAATAGTCCGTATCAGTGCGATGGTGTCCGAATTTATAGTCGAACCCAACTACAATCTCTTGAGCTTTTAGACGGTTAATATAACGTGTAATGAAGTCGTCAGAACTTGTTCGAGCAAAATCACTATTAAAATCTGTTAAGTAAAGCTGATCTGTGCCATAGGCTTTAAAAAGATCACAACGTCTCTGAGGTGCTGTGATATGCAGAAGGAGATCATCCGTATAGCGTTGGAAAGTCAGTTGAGGGCTCTCGTTAAAGGTAAAGACAGCTACTTCAAGCTGTTTTTCATCAGCAATCTGGCGTGCCTTATCAAAAAGGACCTTGTGACCACGATGAAGAGCATCGAAATACCCTAAGACCAAGACGGTTTCCTTATCCTGATGGATATCTTTATAATCGTTTATCGGCGTTACTTTCATTGACTTAATACTTTTCTAGGTTTATAGACTTGACCTCGCTTTTCCATAATAGCTAGAACTTTGTCGCCCAAAAAGGCAGCAACCAAAGGCTCTTGGCTATTAATTGAAATAAAGCGACCAAATGAGATTTCTTTGGCATCATCTTCAGTGACTTGTACGGCTGGCAGGTCCTGAACGCCAAATTCGATAGGGAGTAGGAAGGACTGGTCTCCTGCTTCTACCATTTCAGAAATTTGTGACAAGCTTAGGGATGAATCTAATGTTAAACCTGCAGAAGCTGTTCGACGCAGAGCAGACATATGACTAGCAAAGCCTAGTTTTACACCCAAATCAACAGATAAGGTGCGGACATAAGTTCCTTTACTACAAGCAACACGGAAGGTGAATCTTGCAGTACCGTTTTCTAGCTCAATAGGTGAGGTTCGGACAAACTCGGTAATTTTTACCTGACGTTGAGGACGTTCAACTTCTTCTCCAGCTCGGGCGTACTCATAAAGTTTCTTTCCGTTGATCTTAACCGCTGAATACATAGGAGGAATTTGTGTGATTTCTCCCTCAAAACTAGCCATCGCCTGATCGACAGTTGCTCCATCTAGCTCTGTTATTGGAGTTGTTTGGACGACTTCTCCACTAGCATCTTCGGTAGTTGTCGAAAATCCAATGGTGATTTCGCCTTCATAGACTTTACCCGCTTCAGTCATGTATTCAATAACACGAGTAGCTTTTCCAACTGCTATAGGTAGAACACCAGTAACATCTGGATCAAGAGTTCCGCCGTGCCCAATTTTTTTCTCATGTAATATTTTGCGTAGTTTAAAAACAGCATCATGACTGGTCATTCCAGCCTCCTTTTTTTAGATTAATAATTCCTGAAATCATACTTTTAATTATATCAAAAGCAATCCTAAAGAGCTAGGTAGAAACATAAAGAGGCAGAGAACAACATCTCTAACCTCCTAACTTTTATAATGAGAAGAAATCACAGGACTACTTGTTCATTTTAATCGATATCTCTATTTAGATCACTTTCCAATTCAAAGAAAGGCTGAATATCTTGCACATACTCTAAGACACCTTGAAAATCCCCCTGGTCATCCCTGACAGCAGCATAAGTTACATAGACGAATTTTCCTAAACGTTCAGACTTGAACCACATTGGAACTTGGTCACGTTCCCCACTTCTGAGTAAGTTAAAGATTTTCTTGACCTTATCAAGTACTTTTGGTGGATGACAAAGTTCAACATTTCGTCCAATTTAGCTAGGTGTTCGTTTAAAGACCATCTCATCTGCCGGGACATTATCATTGTAGTATTGGAAAACATCATCTTTATTAACAAAAGTGATTTCCAAAGGGAGATGATTAAGAATGAGATTAGCCTGTTCAACAGAAAGGTAACCATTACCAAATGGCTGAGTGGTTTCTCTGTTTGCGACAGATTTTTTTTTCGGTTTTGGCGTGAAGGTGATAGTGAATTGACCCTCAGGAGTGTCGATGATTCGAGTATTTTCGGTATTTTCCTCAGTCCTTGTCCTAGCCTGTTTTTTTTTGATAATTGCATAGCCATAGGCATCGCTTTCCTCGGCAATTGAAAGCCAATCATCCTGTGTGGAGGTTTCAAGCAGAATCATAAGTAAGATAGCCTCTTCTTTGAAGATCATAGCTTCAAATTCTTCCGAAAATGTTTCGAATGCTTTTGAGAATTCTTCAATATCAGCATCAGAGTTCGAAAGTTCTTGGAGTTTAGATTCTGCATCTCGAAAGAGTTTTCGGATATCGTCATCTACTCCCCACATAACCTTTGGAGGTGAATCGTGACCATAACGCTCCATAATGGGAAAGAAAAGCTTTTCTTTACGCGTATAATGATTATGGAATTGCCCAAGTAAAGTCATCTGATGCTTAAGACCGTTTAATAAATCAGATTTAAAGGGCTCATTTTCAGGTTTACTGATGTTTTCTATGATACGACGGATACGAAGTATAGCTGAACGTAGGGCTAGATTTTCTTGCTTGAAAACATAGACAGGATGACCTTCTTGATCAGCATCTGATACTTCGACATCTGCAATTGCTCCCTTGAATAAGTTGGCATGGACATTACAGAGACTCATTACATCTTCAAAGGTAACCCCATCTTCAGATGCCATCAATTCATGCTCCATCATAGATATTTCAAGTGCAGATACTCCCTTGAAGTGTTGATTGAAAAGCCCTTGAACACTTTCGGGACTAGCTCCATGATGTAAATCAAGGAGAATTTCTTTAAGTATTTGAATACGATTGTTTTCTATATTAGTCTCCGATGACATCATAACCATTGAACAGTAAGGTTCGCTTAATTTTAGATAAGGGAATATTTGATAACTTAGAGCCAGCTTTTAAACTTGTTACCTTACCGACAGTATTTAGCATAGCTGGGTTGGACAAGGGCTTGAAACCAAGATTAATCAGTAATTCCTTGACCTCTGGATGCTCTTTTATGATTGTTGCAACAGGTTGTGATAAATCTATAGTGAATGAAAAAAATGACCAACAAATCTTAGTTTGTTGGCTTTGTTAATTCCCAAATAGGGATTCTGTAACGTTTTGCTGGATATTTTCCCACTCCTGCTCTGCACGAACCATCTTACGGTGGTAATCGGCACGCCCACGTAAGTAAGCAGCAATTTGATAATCTTGCTTAACAATCGGTATCTCAGGAATTTTAATATCCAAGAGGTCAGCTGTCGACAAATTTAGGACAGCCTTACCCTTATCAGCATAGTCTAAATAGGCACGCCCAATCTCAGTTTCAAGAAAGAATTTGATGTAGAAACCACGAAGTTTCTCTTTGGGACGAAGCACTGTTATGTTTGATGAAGCGACTACTTCACGCTTACCTTGATCTTCGAAAACAGCAACTTTCTGAACCGTTCCCTTAGAAGCAATAAGGACATCACCATCTTCTAAAAGAAAGCGTAATAATTTTCGGCGTTCTTCAGAAAACGTCTTTAGGTTATCGTAGGCAATGCCGTTGCTTGTCATATCCGATAGGTTAATAACTGCAAACTCTCCTGGTTCTGCCTTAGCAGGAACGGCTTTTCCTTTAAATTGATCGACAACATCTCCTAAACGAACGAGTTTATCTGTATTAGCTTCGTAATCGATAATAAGTTGAGGTCTTTCTTTTTCAGACATTGGATCTCCTTTTTATATTCTAGTATCAGTAATGAGTATTGCTATACAATAATAGCAAGAAGCTAATGCTTTTGCAAGTGAAAACTGTAATAAAGGCAAAAAAATGAGACCTAAGTCTCTTAATTATAAACTTTTAACAGCTGCTACTGCTGCTTCATAGTTTGGATCTGAATTGATATTGTCCAAATACTCAACATAGGTAATCTTGTTGTCAGCATCTGCAACTAAAACTGCACGAGCTAACAAGTGCCATTCTTCGATAAGGACACCATATTCTTTTCCGAAACTATTGTCATAGTAGTCAGAAAGCATGATAGTATTTTCAAGACCTTCAGCACCACACCAACGAGCTTGTGCAAATGGTAGGTCCACTGAAATAGTAATTACCACTATATCATCTAGTTCTGACAATTCCTTGTTAAAGGTACGTGTTTGAGTTGAACAGATACCAGTATCAATGGATGGAACGATAGAGATAACTTTTTTCCTTACCGTCGAATTCTGAAAGTGTTTTTTGACTCAAATCTGTGGCTGTCAAGTTAAAGTCACGCAAGATATCTCCAACTTGAAGTTGCTTGTCTTCAGCTACTGTAACTGGTTTTCCAATAAATGTTGGCATGTTAGTCCTCCAATACTTTTTTAACTATTGTACTGTAAATATAGGGATAAGCCTAAGCATTTGTTTAGAATTTTTCAAACAGTAGTCTAATTTTTTCAGCAATAACTGCATTAATTGCAGGAATAACCTCATCCGCAAAGTTATTTAGGTAGGG
>ENA-OQHD01000121-OQHD01000121.1-human-gut-metagenome-genome-assembly--contig:-NODE-121-length-33590-cov-4.653498_pt1 | contig 33590 bp, 53 predicted proteins | sample MGYA00242560_ERZ504711 | MGnify/ENA primary metagenome ERZ504711 (study PRJEB26092, sample SAMD00036198) | human gut metagenome | host: Homo sapiens | study: EMG produced TPA metagenomics assembly of...
AATGTGTGAATGCCGTTTTTTTCATGCATTCACACATTCTGAATCATTTATATGTTTAAGTGATAATTCATTTTGAAATGAAGCTATGGGAGATTATCCCAAGACAAAAACAGGATTTTGATTGGAAAACGTGTAAAAATGTCGCAGACTTTTTTTGCAAAGATTGTAGATTATAAATCTTCCTTTTACAAGCAGACATTCTGTAGGAGTGGCTGAAAAAGCAGCATTTTTTTGCTCAATATATCGGATATGATTCTATTAATGTGCCAAAAAAATTTATCTGGCTGGTGTACTGCATGATATTGGGAAGATGGCAGTAGGCAATGAAATTTTGGAAAAACCGGATAAGCTTACGGATGATGAATTTTCAAAAATGAAGAATCATGCTGGCTATACATACCTTATATTATCAGAGGTTAATGATTTTGAAGAAATACGAGACTGGGCAGCTTTCCATCATGAAAAATTAAATGGAAAAGGGTATCCTTTTGGAAAAACCGCAGCTGAATTAAATGAGCCGGAACGTATTATGGCATGTATTGATATTTATCAGGCATTAACCGAGGACAGACCATATAAGAAAGGTTTATCGCACGAAAAAAGCGTGTGAGATGCTCGATGACATGGCACAGAAAGGTTTTGTTGATTCGGATATTTCCAAGAAAATTAGGGAATGTTTTGGTGGAATCTAACATGAAAAACCGAGAAAATATAGGAAATTCCTGAGAAATGCATTTACCTATTATGAATAGTATTGAACAGGTTCATAAAACAAATAAAACTGAAAGAAGGATTAATTTATGTATGAAATGAAACCAGAATATTATATCGGTATAGATATGATAGACGAAGAACACAAGCAGTTAGATCAGCAAAGCCGGGGAATGTGCAGACATTCATCGGAACTCCCGGCAACAGGCTTGCAAAGGTGATTTCCCTTTCCTTTACGAGTACAGAATTGTAGATTGATGATTTTGTATGAATAAGGAGCGAACTGAATTGAACAAAGGAAATGTTATAGAAATTAGATGTAAAAAATGCAACAAGTTAATGATGGAATACTTTGTATGCGGTAATGATTCCGCTGTGGCACTTCAGAACATTGGAATTAAGTGTGACAGATGCAAGCGAGTGATGATACTCAAGAAGTATTCCGAGGGAATGATGAAGGAACATTCAGAGAATGGGACTTTCAGAATATAACGATTGACAATTAAATTACAGCCCACCTGATAAGGGCACATCGAAAGATGGAAGCACCAGAGACGCAGGGGAAACGAACAGTATTTATGATACTGGTTTCCTCGTGCGTCTTTTTTAGTGCTGTAAAGGTAATCCGACTTGTTCGTTTCCAAGGGCGGCAAGGAGGATTTATGAGCAGTAAAGCACAGGCAAGAGAATGCTTTGCTGCAGGGAATGGATGAATTGCAGCTCAGACAGTGTTTAGCAATGATAAAGGCAATGAAAAGTGTGTCAATAGAAAAGTAATTGTCGTGTTTACACGACATAACTGTCGCCTGTACACGGTCGGCAATTAGAGGGGGGCAGGTTACAATATAAATGTGCTAAGGAACAGCACACCACGAGAGTGGAGGCGCCAAAATCTCTCCAATACGAAATCGTAAAGGAGATAACAAAATGAATAAAAGAGATTTTAACGTAGTAGGAAACGAAGGTACAGATAATCAGGTGCTTGCAAAGGGTATTGCATTTGTAAAGTCACACAGAGCAGAACTTAATGTAGTCCAGATGGTCGAGAATATGCGTGATCAGGCAATGCCTAATGGAGTAATAATCAATGATGCGTATTGTGATCGTTCAATGACAAGGGACTATGACAGAGAAGGTCTGAATGCTTTCTTTGCAACACTTAAAGAGGAAGACTTTGAGGTTGTAGTAGTCAGAAGCCTGAATGAGATCACAGATGACATTCATGATCTGGAAGAATTTGTGAATACCATTACTGATATGGGCATATGGCTCTATTCTCTTGAAGTCGGTCCGGTGCCAATTACTGTATCGGTTACCCATTTCTTGTTCAGGCTATCTGCATGAAAGTCTCTGTTTAAAACATTCTCTGCGATGAAGCCTGGCTTTCTGGAAGGTCTGGTACAACCATCATAACGATGTTTCAAAGTGGATTTTATCTGCTTTTTGCGACAGATTCGTAAGATACGTTTGTCGTTTGACGTCGATTTTATCATCATGATATAATTTGTCGTTTAATCGGCGATATCCCATGTCCGGATGCTGCTTATGCAATTCTTCCAATCTTTCTGCCAACTTCTGATTCAATTTGTCATTATCACTTTCTTTATGGTTTAACCATTTATAATAGGCTGCTCTGGAAACATGCCCAATCTTACATAATGAGCAGATAGAAAATTTCGTTTCTTCATGAAGCTCTTTGATTGCCAGATAAGCATGTTCGTTTCTTATTCGGTTTAGCCCCTGCCCCTTTCGATCTCCTCTAATTTTTTTGAAGAATGCCACATCCATTTCAGCATGTTCTTTTTCAGCACGTAAGATTTTAACTTCAGCACGGAGTTTTTCTAACTCACTCATTGAATTTAGAGATTTTCTTTTTCCACGATTATCCTTTAGAGCTTCTACACCTTTTGATTCATATTTAATAGTATAGTTACGTGCCTGCTGATAGGATACCTGATATTCTTCGGCTGTTTCGGCATAATTATGATCATGTGCAATACAATACTGTACGAATTTCGATCTTCATCAAATGTGGTTTTTCTGCCTGTGGTCATGATACTTGTTTACCCCCTGTTCCAGAAGAGTTTTAATACTTCACAACCATTATGCCCAAACACATTTCCCTTGCAAGTTATGGGATGCAGGAGAAAAGGGACTCACATTATCTGCTTTTGAATGGGAGAAGGATAGAAAAACGCTGATATATGGGCAGGTAGACTATATGTATGGAGAAGCACTTTATAAGCCTGAAATGAAAGAAGGAAATCCTATAAGGTTATATAGTTTGGATGAAATCACGGAGATATTCTGTAAATTAGGACTTCGTATTTGTAACAGCTTTGCTGATTTCAGTGGAAAGCCGAGTTCTGATAATGATATTCAATTGATGGTTTATTCCATACGGGAATAAATCTTCATCAAATCTTTAGTTTTTTTCTGTTAGGTTATATTTCAGTAAGAAATGAAATATAGAAGGAAGGATAGTAAAGATGGAAATGATGTTACAGACACAAAATCTATGTAAATATTTTAGAAAACAGAAAGCGGTAAATAATGTTTCACTTAATATCGAAAAGGGTCAGATTTATGGACTGCTTGGACCGAATGGCGCTGGTAAATCTACCACATTGAAAATGCTGACCGGTATGATGAAACCAACTGCAGGAAAGATTTACTTTGATGGAAAACTTTTGGATAGGAAAGATTTATCAAAAATAGGAGCGTTAATTGAAAATCCGCCTATTTATGAAAATCTTTCCGCCAGAGAGAATTTGAAGGTAAGACAATTATTGCTTGGTACAGATGAAAACAGAATTGATGAGGTCTTGCAGATTGTATCACTTACAAACACCGGAAAGAAGAAAGCAGGACAGTTTTCTTTGGGGATGAAGCAAAGACTAGGCATTGCAATGGCATTGCTTGGAGAACCGGAACTTTTGATATTGGATGAACCTACGAATGGATTAGATCCAATAGGCATCGAGGAATTACGAGAGCTGATCCGGTCTTTTCCGGAACAGGGAATCACTGTAATTCTCTCCAGTCATATTCTCTCAGAGGTACAGTTACTTGCAGATAAAGTCGGGATTATTTCAGGTGGAATCTTAGGATACGAAGGAGCATTAAAGCAGGGAGATAATCTTGAAGATTTGTTTATGAATGTGGTAAGAAAAAACCAGAAAGCAGGTGAAATCCATGGTTAATATTATAAAAGCAGAACATCAAAAAGCCAAAAGAACCATGCGAAAAAAGTTTATCTGGGGATTTCCTCTTCTTACATTTGTCATGGCATTTATATTTACTCTTGGGATGACAAATGCTTATGCAGAAAGTGTTTGGAACTGGTGGTATACACTTTTGCTGCCGGGGATGATTGCTCTATTTTGTTATCTTTCTGTGGCGCAGGAGAAAAAGATAAAATACTATCATTTAATGACTATTCCCACAGACAGAAGAAAATTGTTGCTGGGGAAAATTATTTATATTGGGTACATGATTTTGTTTTCTAATGTGATTGTGTTTGCAGGAGCAACGCTTGGAGGCTTTCTTCTAACGACACATGTTCCAGTTGGAGGAGCGTTGATTGCAGTATTGTTTCTGACGGTTTCTGAGTTATGGGAGATTCCGGTAGCTTTATTTTTAAGTGAACGATTTGGAATGATTGTAAACCTGTTCGTCTGCCTATTTATTACCGTCAGCGGTGTGGTAATATCACAAACCAGAATCTGGTATGTACTTGTTTCTGCAATCCCTATGCGAATGATGTGCCCGTTGCTTCATGTTTTACCAAATGGACTTGCCGCAGAAGCAGGGAATCCTCTTTTGGATACGGGAGTCATTGTTCCGGGAATGTGTCTCTCAATCATCTGGTTTGTTTTTGTAACGGTTCTGTTTTTGAAATGGTTTGAGAGAAGAGAGGTGAAATAAGATGATTGGAAGATCTCTTAATGCAGACTTGCGAAAGATGAAAGGAACATCTGTGATTCTGGCACACTTACTGATTCCGATTATAACCAGCGTTATATTTTTAATATATTACTTTTTTTCACCATGGAATGAAAATATGAAAGTGATTGCATTTTATCAGGCAATAGGAGCAGGACTTCCGGTACTTATTGGAATTTTTACAGCAAGTGTGATGGAACAGGAACAAAATGCAGGTGATTTTCAAAATCTGTTGTCTTTACCGGATAAACCTGCAGCATTTTTATCGAAACTGTTGATGCTACTGGTTTTGTGTCTGTGCTCTATCCTATTGACAGCAATCATATTCGGAATTGGATTTGGAAGAATCGCATCAAGCGATATCGAAATCATGAAAGGATGTATATTTGCAGCATTGCTGCTGTGGGGAAGCAGTGTTCCACTTTATCTGTGGCAGCTGATTCTGGCTTTTCAGTTTGGAAAAGGGGTATCCATTGGAGCAGGGATTATATCAGGACTAATTAGTGCATTGATGCTTACCGGACTTGGAGATTATGTGTGGAAATATGTATTTGTCTGCTGGACGGGTAGAGTACCATATATTTATCTGCAATCTGTATTGGGAGAAACTAGTGTAGGTGAATGGTTGTCATTCATACCAGGTTGCTTAATATTTACAGGGATTAGTATGGTATACTATTTTTGGTGGGTAAACCACTGGGAAGGAAACAGAATATCGGAATAGAATCGAGGGAAACTATGGCAAAAATACTGGCAGTTGATGATGAACCGGCAATTTTGGAAATGATAGAAAGCATTTTGAATAAGGATGGACATCTGGTTACCAAAGTAAGTAATCCACTAAAAATTAATATGGAAGAATTACATCGTTATGACCTGATTTTACTTGACATTATGATGCCTGGAATGGACGGCTTTGAATTATGCAAAAGAATCAGGGCACTTGTGGATTGTCCGATTTTGTTTCTTACCGCAAAAACGGAGGAAAACAGTCTGGTAAACGGACTTTCTTTAGGAGCAGATGATTATATTTCAAAGCCATTTGGAGTGATGGAACTTCGGGCAAGGATCAATGCACATCTTAGAAGAGAGCACAGGGAACATTCTGTCCGGATGGTTTTGGGGAGGGTCTGTATTCAAATATCTCAAAAGAAACTATTGGTTGATGATAAGGAACTTCCTCTTACGAAAGCGGAGTACGAAATCTGTGAATTTCTGGCTAAAAAACAGAGGACAGGTTTTCTCGAAGGAACAGATATTGGAAGCGGTCTTTGGCTTTGACAATGAGAGTAATGACAGTACTATAATCACGCATATCAAAAATATAAGAGCAAAATTTGCGGATTATGATTATACACCGATAAAAACAGTCTGGGGGATTGGATATAAATGGGAAGAGTAAAGAGAAGCAATGCACTCAGCAGGATTTTTATGAGATATGTACTGGTCATGCTTGGATCATTAGTTGGTTTGGTGATTGTTGCTTATCTGCTGCTGTACCTTTTGATTAGTGTGGGCTGTATTTATCCGGCAAATTATGCAGAGCAAAAGATTAATGAAGCATATGATACGATTCTACGTGCAGATAAAGTGACTGCTGAGATGATTCCCGCACTTTGTGATTATGTAATCTTTTCAGAGAATGGAGAGAAAATAGGTGGAGATCTGTCAGAACAATACGAACAGATAGCATGGAATGTTGCAAAGTACGGAAACGCATCCGGGAAATATTTTTATAAAGTAATTGTAAGGGAAAATGAATATGTTGTATTGCAATATCGCCTGACACCTCAATATCATTCAGCTTTTTTGAGGGAGCATTTTATAGGACCACAGAATGTGATGAGTATTATGTCTGTGATTGGAGCGGTAGCGATTATCATCATTCCGTCCATACGTTTTGGAAAAAGAATCAAAAAGCAGATGCAGCCTGTATTAGACGCAATCGGACAAATAAAGGATCAAAATCTGGAATATGAGACATCCTGTTCCGGTATCAAAGAGTTTGATGACTGTTTATCGGCAATCGATGATATGCGAGATGCATTGCGAGAATCTTTAGAAAAGCAGTGGAAAACAGAGCAGGAAAAGAAACAGCAGATGTCTGCTTTGGCGCATGATATTAAAACACCTCTTACGATTGTACGGGGAAATGCAGAACTACTTTCAGAGACTGAACTGACCACAGAACAGAAGAATAATATCACTTATGTTTTGAACGGCACAACACAGATACAAAGTTATGTAAAACAGTTGATAGATGTCACAAAATCATGGAATTGCAGTGATGTTACCTATACAACGGTGAGGTTAGAAGATTTTTTCGCAGATATAAAGGAACAGGCACTCGGACTGGTAGAAATCTATCACCAGAAAATAGATTGGAAGGCGGGACAAAGTGATAAAAAGGTAACGATTGCTTATGATCCAATGTTCCGGGCCGTAATGAATATGATTCAGAATGCAGTGGAGCATACAAAAGAAAATGGAATCATTTATATTGACGCAAAGGAGCAGGATGGCCGGCTGACATTCATTGTGGAGGATAGCGGATCAGGATTTACAAAAGAAGCATTATTGCATGGCACAGAGCAGTTTTTTATGGATGACACAAGTAGAAATGGCGAAGCCCATTATGGGATGGGACTATTTTTTGCAAAAACTGTGGCTGAAAAATATGGTGGAGGTATTAAACTTTCAAATTCTGAAAATACAGGTGGGGCGAGGGTAGAAATATTTTTCCTGAGTAGTCAAGAAACAAGCTAAATAGACCGCAATTAAGCTATGTAAAAGAAATTTTACATGCTTTTATCTAATATGTAAAAGCCTTTTGATAGACATTACTACTACTCTAAGCACAAGGAGGTTGAGGTTTGGCTATGAATAACAGTTTAGCAGAAGTACTGATGTGATATTGATATGGAAAGTGGAATGATTGATGTTAATCATACTCTTGTATATTATGACCACAGAACCGAGGGAAGTAAAAGTGGCTGTTATTTCAATGTAAATACAACGAAGACTCCGGCGAGTATGAGGCAGGTTCCAATGCTCGGTACCAAGCCACATTCAACAAAGCAATCCGAAGAATTATCCGTGATTGCAATGATGAGCAGTTTTTACACAGTGATGAACCTGATGTGTTACTTCCTCATTTTAGCTGCCACTCGCTTAGACATACATTTACAACAAGAATGTGTGAAGCTGGAGTAAATATAAAGGTCATTCAAGACGCACTCGGACATTCAGATATTTCAACTACACTGAACATCTATGCTGATGTTACAAAAGAAATGAAAGCGGAAGAGTTCAAAGGATTGGATAGCTACTTCAAAGTATAATATTGGACTTCACATACAGAAAGAGAACATACAGAGTGTTGTGTGTTCGTTTTTTTCGTTGGATAAAAAGAGAAATGCTTGAATGGGATATCTTTATGTATCTTTAAACGCCCAAATTAGAAATATTACTCTTCTTCACTCTTCTTCAACTTCGAATAATAACTATCCGCAGTATAAAGCGCCGCCACCGGATTATGCCCCAATACACGGTCTTTCGTCACTGCTGTCGTAGTCAGTGCCTCGGAATATTTGTAAAACAGACTGTCATGCCCCACACAAAGTCCGACCACAACATTCAGGTCCGTCTTCGCCTTGTTCAGAAGCTTTGCCTGCAGGATCGGATTACACATATTCACACCGACACCTTCGCAGCATTCCGGGATGCCGACCGATGTCTTCTTCTGTGTTCCGGCTTTACAGCCGACACCATACACCTCAAAGCCATGTCTGCGCAGGATGTCTGCCAGGATACGGCTTTCTTTCAACAATCCGACACAGGTTGCGATCCCGATCTTTTTCGCATTAATCTTCTTTGCAAAATCCATGATTTCTTCGACACGGGTATGTTTGCAGTAATTCTCATACTCTACTTCAGCTGCAGCGATTGTTACTTTGCGGTTCTCGTCTTCATTGTAGCATTCCATAGCTTCATTTAGAACTTCTTCATCCATGTGTGTTGTCAGACAGAAATCCGGATAGGTTTTATCCATTTTGTTGCAGTTTTTTTACTTGCGCAGTCGATACAGGACATGTCTTCGTTTTTTCATTTCTTCATTCTCCTTTTGTATACCTTGGTATCTACAGAGGCCTGCCACTGGCAGATTCTCTAGATTAAGCTTTACTTTGTAAAATATCCTCTATTTACTTCATAATAACAAATACTTATACTACAGACAATAGTTTTCCGTTTTTTATTTTCTTACTTTTTTTGTAGTTCATTTTCTATGAGAAACGTTCCCCGATTCAGGGTTGATTTGTCATGAATTGTCGATTCTGATTTTGAAAAATTATTGAAAATTATCTTTTCAATACCTCAGCCGAATACCAGCTACATGGAAGCCAATAAACCATGCAACAGCGGTTCTTTTATTCGCCAGTATATGCAATTTCTATCTCATAGCCGCCGTTCTCATAGTAGGCGTGGGAAAAATAGTATCTTATTGTTATTTCTGAAATATAAAATTTGAATCATAAAACTTCTTTCCCTCTCAAATCCATTTTTACCAAACCAACTACTAACAATCCAATAAAAATTGCCGTGTCCACAAATAACAGTACAACAACACTTTTTACCATTCCGAAAGTAAAAGTATGGAGAAGATTTCCACTGACAACACAATAAAACACATATAATTTGTCAAATACTCTGTTATAATTTCTCCATAATAATTGTTCATCTGCAATTTCGCATAGATAAAAGGTTTTAATAAATAACGGATTATGATACATATAACAGGACAAATAAAAATCCAGTTTTTATTAACTAGGGATGTTGCCACTCCTTTACTCCATTGTACTGGAATTTCTGTCGGCAACTTAGAATAAGACAAAGCCCCAATAATCAAGCATAGTGCGGTAATCATAGTCCAGGTAAGCATACTTCCCCATATATACAAAAAGCTGACGGAATCCAGTTTGAAAACAGTTCGATTATCTTTCCAATAGTCATGCAAATCTGTTACATATTGTTCTACCTGTAAATTTTTCATAACTAATACTTTCTTCATCCAGCATTTTTTCACACATGAGTTTCGCCTTATTCAAATCAGTAATCTGATTTTTTAATACTTCCTTTTGCTTCTCAAGCATTTCCTGCAATGTTACTTTTTCGGATATAATACTTCGTATATCTTCAATAGAAATTCCCAATGTACGTAGATATGCAATCTTCTTTATATTTTCCACATCATTTTCAGAATAATCTCTATAACCATTACTTTCATTTCTCGAAGGCTCAATAAGTTTTTCCCTTTTCATAAAAACGGATATTAGAACGGGATAAACCTGTTCGCTCTTCTACGTCTTTTATAGTCATATTATGCCCTCCTTTCGAGCAACTCTATTTTACTTAATAATAAGCTATAAACAAGGTTTACAGTCAAGCATTTATCTAAAAACTGAAAAAAACAGCGATTTACATCAAACTTACATCAATTGATGCAGAAATCGGTGCAAGCAAGAAAAAATCGCATAATTAGTGCAATGAGTGGGCAATTCCAATCGGAGTTGCCCATTTTTAAAACAAACAGAAATACAAATCGAAATTTGAAGCGGAGGTATGTATTATGAATATAGGATTTTGGTCGTGTATAATTTTGGTAATACCATTTCTGATTATAGGTGTGTTATTTGCGATTTTTTAAGGAAAAAAGCAACTAAATTTGTTTCAGGATTTAATTCATTTTCTAAAGAAGAACAGGCATTGTATGATAAAGCACGTTCTTTTAGAAAAATTTAGTCGTTGACAGATAACATATCTTGCATTATAATACATTTAACAATTAGGTTAAATGTTAAATGAGGAGCGTGATGAATTCTTGGGTATACAAGATACATTAAAAGCACTGGCAGATCCAATACGACGTGAGATTTTAAACTTATTGAAGAATGGACGGCTTTCTGCTGGAGAGATATGTGAACATTTTTTGCAGTAACGGGAGCTTCTATATCCAGACATCTGGCAATATTGAAGGAGGCTGATTTAATCCGAAATAAAAGAGAGGGAAAATTTATTTATTATGAATTAAACACTTCCGTATTGGAAGATGTCATGTTGTGGATTATAGATTTGAAAGGAGCATCGGACGATGAAGGAAATGATAAAAAAAATATAGAGGTTCATTAATTTGTTCTGTTCTGGTAATGCTCATCGGGGTTTTAGTAGGATTCACTAGTACACAGAGCATGTGGGCAAATGTGCTTTTTTGTAGTGACGGATTGTGCGCTGGTGGCAATAATATTTTATGATAACCGGAACAGACAGCAGAGCCGCAAGATTATAGGAATGACGATGTGGATTATACCAATTATAACATTACTCTATAATGGTATTACAAGACTGGTCAATATGGGTGCAGATATGGAAAATCTGTTTATGACGGTAATTTACTATGGAACTGGACTGCTGTTTATGGTTATTGGAAATTATTTGCCAAAAGTGAAACAGAATAATACCATAGGAATAAGAGTTGTATGGTCTTTAATGGATGAAGAAAACTGGAATGCAACACATAGATTCAGCGGCAAATTATGGATGGCATCAGGTATTTTATGTATGCTTTGTGGACTTTTTGGGGAAAGCATGGCTGCACTGGTTGTGTATATTATAAGCATTATGGCAGCTGCAATCATTAGCATTCTCTACTCCTACCTTTTTTTCATAAGAAAAAGCTGGCAACCGGAGAAGGCTTAAAAATTCAGTATAATACAAAAAAATGTGTGATATATCTGATCATCGCAATTTCCACTATTGTGTTTACTATATGGACTTTGTTTTGTGGAAGTATTCAGATTCGTTGTAATGATCGTGATTTTAACATTGAAGCAAAAGGATGGAATGATTATACAGTGGAGTATTCGCAAATTGACAGCATTTCTTATGAAGAAAATGTATTGCAGAACGATAATGGTTACAGAACTAATGGTCTTGGAAACCTGAAGTATGCTATGGGAAACTTCAAAAACGATATCTTCGGAGATTATATCCGCTACACTCATGCCTCCTGCCATTCATATGTTGTCATGAACATAGATGGAAAAATATTAGTTGTAAATGGGGAAAATGACGCAGAGACAAAGGAAATCTATCAGAAAATAAGTGAGAAGGTGTCAAAGGAAAGAAAATAGTTGTCGGAAACGCTGAGAAGAAATTATTCTCAGCGTTTCTTATCTCCTTATCGTTCAATCAATTATTTGCTACAAAAATCAGAAGCATTTCAATCAGTTCACCATGTCACTTTTATTTTGTGTTATACTGTTTTATATAATTTTTTTTGGTCTCCGCTGCCGCTTCGGTCGGCACAGAGCAGAGGTCCACCGGACCTCTTGTGCCCTTGTATTTTCCCTTATCAGAGTTCGTAAACACTAGTGGGACGATATAACACAAGGGAAACAATAAGGGAAAGCTGACATTTTATGTGCATTGTGCGAAAGAAGGACACAAGCTGGAGTGCCTCAAAGAAAACAGGAATGTATTTGTAGAAATTGATAGGGGTGAATCTCTTGTTACAGCGGATATACCTTGCAAATATGGAGCAGAGTATGAGAGCGTTATGTGTCGAGGTAAAGCAATGATCATTGAAGATATAAAAGAAAAATGTAAAGCGCTTGGTGTTCTTATGAAAGTACAGACTGGCAAAGAACATGAGATCGACGATAAGATGGCAAGTGCAGTAAATGTGGTTAAGATTGACGTTGAATCCTATACTGCCAAAGCTTGTATCAGATAATAGACAACTTCCAGATTTTTGAAACTGAGAAATCTGAAGTTGGAGGGATAGATTTCTATGATTATCAGATATGCAGAAGAGAAAAATTTTATAGAATTGCGACAGTTTTATGACGGTATGTGTAAAGTTTTGAGCGGAAAAGATTTTCTGCCGGAGGGAGATAAAGGTGGTTTCCCTCCAGATGAAATGATCAAAGATGCAATCAAAGAGAGAAATCAGTTTATTGGTATTGAAGATGGTCGAATTGTTGCGGCGTATATTATGAATCATGATCGTGATGAGGCGTATCACGCAGTTAAATGGCTTATTGATGCAAATGATAACGAGACAGTAGTTCTTCATGCCTTGCGTGTCCTTCCGGAATATGGAGGTCGTGGATACTCGAAGCAGTTAGTTCAACACGCAATAGACACAGCAAGGGAAAGAAACCTTAAATCAATTCGTCTTGATTGCATAGAGGGAAATGATATTCCACAGAAAATGTATATGTCGTTTGGATTTAAGTATGTGGATAAGGCTGAAATCACATATGTTGATATTGGAGTACCGAGGAAGTTCCTCTTATATGAGTTTGTACTCTAATCAAGACATAATAACAGTTATATCTTGAACATTGTACAAACAAATTCCAGTTGTGCGCCCAGCTAAGGGTGTGTAGTCAAGCCGGTGGGATTCCGGTTTATCCAAGGTTTAGCCAACCAGATAATAGCGAGTCTTGGGATGATGCCGGTAACGGCATCTGACAAGCGTAGACAGCAAGAAAGCAGGGTTGAATGGTGATTGAGCTTCGAAACGTTAACTTCAGTCGGTCGACGTCTTAACTGGTGCGGAAGACAATATCATGTAATGCGATATGGCGAGTGTTATGTGGCACTGCGGAGTCAGAGAACCAATCATGTTTTACATTGTGAATACACATCAACTGGGGAGAACCTGCCATTTCTCGAAGAAGAGTATGAAGTTGCAACTGAAAACGGAGGATTTCAAATGAATGGTAGGTGGTCGGACAATCCCATAGTACTGTAGAAATCGGGCAATGCCGATGGAGGGAAGGGGATTGCATAGTAAAGGTCTTACTGAGGACACATTATCCGTACTCAGGGACGGAGGAAATAATGGAAACGAAATTAGTAAGAATAGCTGAGATATCGGCAACATCAAAACATCCTATATTTACATCAGTGTACCACTTGATAAATGAAGATATGCTAAAGCAATGTCATAAGGAATTAGATGGGAACAAAGCAGTCGGAATTGACAAGGTAACTAAGGATGAGTATGGGAAGAACCTTGATAGAAATATCAAGGAACTGGTACAGAGGTTGAAAAACAAATCCTTTAAGCCACTTCCGTCACTGAGGGTATATATACCTAAAGGAAATGGAAAGAAACGACCATTAGGGATTGCTTCCTATGAAGATAAGATTGTACAAATGGCAGTGAAGAAAATACTGGGAGCTATTTATGAACCGAGATTCCTAAACTGCATGTATGGATTCAGACCGAATAGGGGGTGTCACGAAGCAATAAAAGAAGTATACCAACGGATAAGCTATGGAAAAATCAGCTATATCGTAGATGCCGATATCAAAGGTTTCTTTGACCATATCGACCATGATTGGATGATGAAGTTCCTTGAATGGAATATACAGGATAAGAACTTATTGTGGCTAATACGTAAATACCTTAAAGCAGGAATAATGGAGCAAGGAAAATTCGAGCCAACAGAGGAAGGTTCGGCACAAGGCTCAGTAATGAGTCCGATGCTTGCAAATATATACATGCATCATGTGCTGACGCTGTGGTTTAAGCTGGTGGTGCAAAGGGAAATGCAGGGAGAGTGTTTTCTCGTCAACTTTGCGGATGATTTTGTTGCAGGATTTCAATATAAGTCAGAAGCTGAAAGATACTATAAAGAGTTAAAGGAACGAATGGAAAAGTTTGGACTGGAGCTGGAAAGTAGTAAAAGCAGACTGATTGAATTTGGGAGATTTGCAGAGCAGAATCGTAGAGCAAGAGGAGAATGTAAGCCTGAAACATTTGATTTTCTGGGATTTACCTTCTACTGTAGCAAAACCCGAAAGGGAGGTTTCGTGCCAAAGGTACAGACTTCAAGGAAGAAGTTTGAGCAAAAGGTTAGAGCATACAAGAACTGGATTTACGATAATCGAAATCGACCAATGCGAGAAATAATTAAAGAGTTGAACGTAAAACTAATTGGACACTATCGGTATTATGGTGTTACATGGAATTTTCGGAAGATAACAACATTCTTGCATAGAGTACAACAGTTTCTATTCAAAGCCATGAATCGGAGAGGTTGTAGACGGGCATACACATGGAATGGATTTGTGGAAATGCTCAAGTATTACCCGTTAGCAAAACCTAAAACGTACTATTGTTTATATTGAAGCGAATGTTACTATGAGGAGCCGTATGCGGGAAAGCCGCACGTACGGATCTGTGAGGGGCTAAGATTGAGAGGTCTTAGTCTACTCGACTGACGAGAAGGAAGATGAATATTGGAAATGCAATTCTTCCTAAAATATCAAAAAATGTCACTCAACCGATTCAATGCTCCTCCATCCAAATTCGGATAGATTAACGCTTTGTTTGTGTGATCGATAAGCATGGATAGAAAAGCGATGTATTTAAGCTGCGCTCCTGAAAATATTTTGATTCTCTCTTTTACATTATTCATAAAAATTAGTCCTTTTTCAATTTCTTCCTTTATCAGACTTCCTACACTTGAAAAGTGCGAATATAATAATCGTTTCATGCAGATGCTCCTTTATCAATTCCGATTGTTATTCACATGATATCATACTATTTCTTTAATTACATCTACTTACTGGGTCATCTTTGTCTTTTAAAGATCCCTATAATGTTGTACTTGCTACTTGTTTGCTGAATATTTCTCAAATAAAGAAATATTATTCTGGCATCTTCCGGCTTCTGTATTTTTTGGGGTGATTCCCTGGTATTCTTTGAACTTACGAATGAAATAGCTGATGTTGTCAAATCCACAGTTAATGGCAATATCAGAAACAGACAGTGAGCTGTCATCCAAAAGGATAGCAGCTTTTTTGATGCGGTATTCATTCAGGAAGGCGAACGGTGTTTTTCCCATCTCCTGATGGAAATATCTGCAGAAATAGGTCGGGCTCATGCAGGCAATGTCAGCAAGTTCTTTTAATGTAATTTCTTCGGCGTAATGTGACCGGATAAAATCAAGCACTTCCTTCAGCAGATTCATGGAGGAGAGCTGCTTTCCGGTAGTCTGGTTCTGTATAAGAATTTCTGTGCGGAAACAGAGTTCCAAAATCTGTAGAAGACAGATCTTAATTTTGAGAAGTGCACATTGTTCCGGGTAGTGGTAATTACAGATCAATTCAAGAAAAAGCTGTCGGAGACTTTCTTGTTCTTCCTGACTGAGAGCACTGGAGATGTTGTTTGGGAAGAGCAGTTTCTTCTGTGTGATTGGCTGGATGAAATTGTACTGACAGGCATCATACAAATCAAAATTAAGTAATTGAGGATCGAAAACGATTGCATGATGCAGGGAATGGTTGTGTGCGCTTAGTTCATGCAGTTCACCAGAGTTGATGAAATAGAATTCACCGGCTTTCATTTCATAAGGGGTTCCGGAAATGATTCCGTGCATAGTTCCTTCCTCAATATAGAGAAATTCCAGTTCCTCATGCCAGTGGGCAGTAACGGAATAGAAACCGTTCTTATCTTTATGAGAATAAATCTGTAAGGGGAACATAGGGGTTCCGTGAAAATTTGTCTCTTTTAAGGAACGTGACATGAGTGATCTCCTTTCTTATAGTGAAACAGTTCAGCCATGCAGCTCGAATTCGACACTGCGTGACGAATCCTCGCTTAGGGGCGTCTGCCCTATGTCTGCATAAGAACAGACTATTTTATATAAGCGAGCTTATAACGATAGTCTGTCCTTATACAGCCGCATGGCTGAACTGTTGCATAATATTGTGTTAATTTTTGATGAAAATAATGAAAGTATCGATTTTAATTTTTTGTATTATACTTGGTTCGAATTAAAAAAAGCAAGAAGGGGACATAAGATGGAGAAGAAATGGTGGCAGAGCAGTGTCGTTTATCAGATATATCCTCGGAGATTTTGCGGACAGCAATGGGGATGGAATTGGGGGATATTCCAGGAATTACAGGGAAAATTGAATATCTGCAAAAAAACTGGGAGTTAATGTACTCTGGATCTGTCCAATCTATCAGTCGCCGCAGGATGACAATGGATATGATATCTCTGATTACCGTACGGTTTACCCGGAGTTTGGAACAATGGAAGATATGAAGATATTGATACAAAAATGTCAAGATAATGATATCAAAATCATTATGGATCTGGTAGTGAACCATACATCAGATGAACATCCATGGTTCATAGAAGCAAAGAAAAGCCTGGATAATCCATATCGGGACTACTACATCTGGAGGAAAGGTGAAGATGGACAGCCACCGAATGATCTGATGTCAAATTTCGGTGGAAGTGCATGGGAGTATTCGCCGGAGACAGATGAGTATTATCTGCATTTTTACAGTAAGAAACAACCAGATCTGAACTGGGAGAATCCGAAGCTGCGGCAGAAAATTTATGACATGATGAACTGGTGGCTGGATCAGGGGATTGCAGGTTTCCGTATGGATGTGATTGATCTGATTGGAAAGATACCGGATCAGAAAATCAAAGAGAATGGGCCGATGCTTCATAAATACCTGCAAGAGATGAACGAAGCGACCTTTGGTCACAGGGACAGCATGACGGTTGGTGAGTGCTGGGGGGCGACCCCGGAGATCGGAAGATTATATACTGATCCGGCAAGAAAAGAACTTAGTATGATCTTCCAGTTTGAACAGATTCAGCTGGATAAGAAACCGGGCGGACAAAGATGGGATTTGAAACCACTTTATCTGCCGGATCTGAAGTGTGGTTTTCAGCCAAATGGCAGACAGAGTTAGAAGGTCATGGATGGAACAGTTTATTTTGGAATAATCATGATCTCCCAAGAATCGTTTCCCGATTGGGGAAATGACGGAGACTATCGTGTCCTGTCTGCAAAAATGCTTGCGACACTGCTTCATGGAATGAAGGGGACACCGTATATCTATCAGGGGGAAGAGATTGGAATGACGAATGTTCCATTTCAGACGATTGATGAATTCCCTGATATTGAGACACAGAACATTTATCAAGAACGCCTGAAAGCGGGATTCACAGAGGAAGAGACCATGTATGCAATCCGGGCGAAGGCGAGGGATAATGCAAGGACACCGATGCAGTGGAATGCCGAAAAGAATGCAGGATTTACAGAAGGAATTCCATGGTACAGAGTCAATCCAAATTATAAGGAAATCAATGTAGAACAGGCATTAGCGGATCCAGAGTCCGTTTTCTATCATTATCAGAAATTGATTCAGCTTCGGAAAGAACATGAAGTTATGGTATACGGAACTTATCAACTGCTGTTCCCGGAGGATGAAGACCTTTATATCTATACAAGAACGCTGGAGGAGGAAAAATGGCTGATTGTCTGTAACTTTCATGAGAAGACAAGAAAGTTACAGTGTAAGAGAGCCGGGCAGATCATGCTTAGTAATTATGCAGATACGCCTGCCGCGGAAAAAAATTTACAGAACTCAGACCATATGAGGCGGTTATTTATCAGATGGAATCCTGGGATGTGAATCATGGAGAACGCGGACAAGATCATAGTTCTGATTTTGAAGCCGATATTGAGTTGGTGTAGTTCCGAAAGCTTTTCGAAAGACCTTACAAAAATAATTATCATTTGAAAATCCGACCATGGAGGCGATTTCGGCAATTGTGTGCTGGTGGCTCTGTAAAAGAAGCGCACAGGATTTCTGAAGACGCAGATTCGCCAGATATTTTCCGGGCGAGATTCCATAGAGATGGTTGAATTCTCTGCAAAGATGATACTTGGACAGCCCGACGGCATCAGCGACTTCGTCAAGGTTCAGATCCGTGTTGTAATAATTGGAATCCAGATAATTCTTGGCCAGTGTAACACGAGGTGAAGAAAGTGCCGGGTGTTCCAATGCATAATCTGCCAGATCTAAAAGAAAAGCGTAGGCCGCTTTGGAATTATCAAATACCGATGCTAACTGATTGGAAATCGCATCAGCATAGAGCTGTTTCATCTGTTCAGGTAAAGTACTGGATGCTTCCAGGTGGAAAGCAGGTCCACAGGATTGATGAATGTGGTAGAGAAGAGGGAGACACTCGGAGGAAAATTCTAGATAAAGAACATCCCAGCATTCCGAATCATCGGGTAATGAGTATTGGCTGTCTCCGGGTACTTGAACAAGGAAGAGATCACCCGCCTGTTGAGGATAGGTATGGTCTGGTGTCTGGAAACTTCCTTTTCCTGAAATCGTGTACTGAAGTAATACATAAGAGTTTTTGCGGACTCGGTTATCCCAATGATAGTCATGGGAAGTGATGTGATGCATGCCGATTCCACGAAGTGTCTGGAGGGGAAGTGCAGAGGTTATATGAAAACCGACGGAATCAAAAGGCGGTTGGGCAGATGATTTTGTGTTTGTCATAAAAAGTACTCCTTTCAAAATAAATGAAGATTGCGGGGCGCAACACGAAACAATCTGTAGAAATCTTAGTTTTTGGTTTTTATATCCGATATTATAATATAGCAATCAATAAAAAATAGCAAGAAATTACCATTCACTAATCTGCATTACCATTGAAAGTGAAAAGAGATGGAAGTTATAATGCATTTAGTCAAGCGATGAAATGAAGCAGAATGAGAGAGTGGAGGAATAGAATGCAGATCAGTTTTGAGGAAGAACAGCAGGTTTTTCATCTATACAACGATAAGATCAGTTATGTGATTCAAGTAGAAAAACAACGATATTTAAAGCATTGTTACTACGGGAAAAGAATAAAGAGATGGCACAGCGGCATCAAGGATTATTATTACGACCGTGGATTCTGTGCGAATCCGATAGCGGAAGACAGGACATTTTCTCTGGATACACAGTTGAGGGAATTTCCGGAGTCCGGACAGGGGGACTTCCGAAGTCCAGCTTACGAACTAGAAGATAGAAATGGAGATAAAAACGCAAGATTTTTCTATAACGGCTATCGCATTCTGAGTGGAAAGATCGCTCCGGATGGCCTGCCACATGTCTATACTGATGCGGACACCGAGGCAATGACACTGGAGATTACGCTTCAGGATAAGGTGAGAAATCAGAGAATTCTGTTATATTACACCATCTATGAAGATGCAGTGGTCACACGATTCGCAAAATGGATCAATGACGGAACAGAACCGATAGAAATCTGTCGATTCTTAAGCATGAACATGGATCTTCCAACACAGGAATATGATGTACTGACATTATCCGGTGCACATACAGAAGAGAAAAACGTGTATCGACGTCCATTGTGTGCGGATTCAGTCACGATTGAAAGCAGTCGTGGAACGAGCAGCCCACAGGCAACCCCATTTATCGGATTGTTAAGTCCCGGGACTACGGAAGAGCAAGGGGAAGTGCTTGGAGTAAACCTGATTTACAGTGGAAACTTCTATGGATGTGTTCAGTGTGGACAGTATGGAACAATCAGGGTACAGCTTGGAATTAATCCGTATCAGTTTGGATGGCAGCTTGCACCGGGAACAAGCTTTTGCACACCGGAGGCTGTACTGGTCTATAGTGTAAATGGACTTGCCGGAATGTCGAATATATTTCATCGGTTATACAGAACGCGCGTCTGCCGGGGATGGTACAGAGACCGGGAACGGCCAGTTCTATTGAATAGCTGGGAAGGTATGTATTTTGAGATCAATGAAGAGAAAATGCTGACGCTAGCGGAAGAAGCAGCGGAGCTTGGAATCGAACTTCTGGTGATGGATGATGGCTGGTTCAAGGGAAGAAATACAGATACGACTTCCTTGGGGGACTGGACGGAAGATAAGAAGAAATTTCCGGATGGACTGCAGAGTCTTGCCGAAAAGGTGAAACAGAAGGGGATTGATTTCGGAATCTGGTTTGAACCGGAGATGATTTCAAGGGAAAGTGACCTTTACAGGGAGCATCCAGACTGGGTGATCCGAAGTCCGCTTTACGAACCAATACTCAGCCGACATCAGCTGGTACTGGATCTGTCGAATCCGGCAGTTTGCGAATATCTGATCGAAGCAGTCAGTAAGGTGTTGGTACCGGGAAATATCAGTTATGTGAAATGGGATATGAACCGGCATCTGACAGATCTTGGAAGTGCTTATCTTGACAGGAAAAATCAGAATGAACTTTCACACCGCTACGTGCTTGGACTTTATCAGGTAATGGAGACATTGACAGAACGTTTTCCACAGGTGTTGTTTGAAAGCTGTTCCAGTGGAGGTGGCAGATTCGATGCAGGAATGCTTTATTACATGCCACAGACATGGACCAGCGATAATACAGATGCGGTCTGCAGGCTGAAAATCCAGCATGGAACAAGCTTTCTGTTTCCTACAGTTACAATGGGAGCGCATGTGTCAGCATGTCCGAATCATCAGGTCGGACGGACCACACCGAGCCTTGCAGCCCGCTTTCGCTCGGCCTCAGTAGAGGACTGGCCGATTAAAAGTTCGATGTTGCTCATGTAGAATGTGCCGCTGTCCAGCACTTCCACAAGGCCCAGCTTCGAAAAAGATCTGCAAGGCTCTCTCCACAGTGCCGATCTGCTGGCGGGTGATGGTGGCGATCATCTGCGCCGTGTAGGGGATGTCCTCGTCAAGTTGAAGCCGTCCACCATGTTTCAGCGATTTCAGATACAGCTTGAGCAGAATGTTGGAATACAGCACACCATCCTGCATACTTTCCAGCAGCACGATGGAATCATCGTCAAAATAGTTTTCTTTGAGTTTCAGGTAATAATATTTTCGATTGTCTGACATAGGGTTCCTCCTTGGGGTTTCTCTTGGGATTCTGTACGCATTTTAAGGCCGTTTTAGGGGTCGGAGGATAAATCTATCAGCCTGCCTTTGACACCCTCGAAAAAATCCTTGATTTACAAGGGTTTTTCAGCCCCTAAAGCGTGACATTTCTCCCGTTGTTTCCGCTTGCGCTTTGCGGCGTTGACCCGCTTCATGCGTGCGGCACATTCCGGGCAGTATTTGGCCCGGTTGGAACCGGGGGTAAACAGCGCCCCACATACGGCGCATTTCTTCGCATTCATCCGGTGGAACAGCGCCGTTTCCAGTTCCTTATCCTGCGGCAATACCGCCGCCCGAAACCACCTGCACAACAGGGAGTAGGAAATAGACTGGACACAGACACATTCCTCCCCATCGTCCAGGGCGATACAGTTTCCGTCGATGTAGTTACAGCACTCATGCACCAGCCTCCGCACTCTGCGGTACTGGCGGTAATCCATGACGGGGATAGGTTCAGTCCTGTCGTTCTTCATAAGTGATTTCTTTCATAAAGCCGGTAACTTCCTTGAATGAATTTATTGTTAAATATTCGTGCAAAGTATTGTTTTCTTCGTGCAAATGGCATATACTATAATTGCCAGCAGAAAGGGGTTGATCGTATGGCTGGAAATACCACAAACATCAGTATCCGCATGGACGCAGATTTGAAAGCACAGGCGGACGCACTGTTTACTGAACTTGGCATGAACCTGACTACGGCGTTTAACATCTTTGTGCGCCAGTCGCTTCGTGAAGGCGGCATTCCCTTTGAAGTAAGGCTGGAACAGCCGAACAAAGAAACGGTTGCTGCCATGCTGGAAGCGGAAAGGATTGCAAAAGACCCGTCTGTAAAGGGCTACAATGACCTTGACGAGTTGTTTGCTGACCTGAAAAGATGAAAGAAACCAAATATACCGTCAAGTACACGACCAGTTTCAAAAAGGACTACAAACGAGCTATAAAGCGTGGCTTGAAGATTGAGCTGCTGGAGCAGGTCGTAGCATTGCTGGCAATGGGCGAACCGCTGCCGGATAAGAACCGTGACCATGACCTGTCCGGCGATTGGGCAGGCCATCGGGAATGTCACATTCTCCCGGACTGGCTGCTTGTCTACCGCATAGAAGATGATGTTCTGGTGCTGACGCTGGCCCGCACCGGCACACACAGCGACTTGTTCGGCAAATAAACAGTCTGCCGCCGTATGGGGAAACCTGTACGGCGGTTTTTCTGTGTGCAAAAGTATGTCGTGAAACGCGGTAGCCCTTACCGCTCCGGCTCCCGGTCGTGAGGTTTATCCCGTTCCTGTCGGGACAGCTGCTCGGCGGTTTTGCGGAGCCGCTCCACTGCTTTCAAATCCTCCCGCATGGATTTCATGGCAAGCGTGTCCGTCTGCTTTCCAGCGGCCAGCTGGTCGATTTCCCGCTGCCATGTCTTCGGGGTGATTGCCTCGCCGCTGTCTTTCAGTTCTTTCAGATACCGGGTCGCTGCGTCATACAGAATCAGTTCCCGGCTGTGGCGCTGCTCAAACTGTTCCCGCTTTTCCGGCTTTACTTTGGCAAGCTGTTTGTGGATAGACTTGTACTGGTTGTACTGTTCCCACATCTCCCCGCGCTCGGTAAGGGTGGCGATCCGGCGCTCGGCCTTGACGATCTTTCCGCGCAGGTCATAGTAACGGCTGTTCATATCAGCGATTTTTTTCATGAAGCTGCTGCATAGACTGGATGCCGTTTGCCTGCAAAAAGCTGAATAGTGCAGCGCTTTCCTGCAAAGCCCGGATTTTGCCGGTGCGGGTGCGGGGAGCGTTCAACTGCTGCTGAGCCTCCCACAAAGCTGCCAAGCTGCTTTGCTGTGTTTGTGGTTTTTCCGTTTCGGCTTTCGACCAGCGATAAAGACGGGTAATGCGGGCTTTAATTTCTTTCAGCAGTTTGTTGTCGGCGGCGATCTGCCGGTTTACCTCTCCCTTGTCGGTGCGGATACCGCGCTTTTCCATTTGGCTGGCAGCTGGCCCCAGATGGACAGAGGGGATTTTATCAATGCCCTGCCGCTTGTAGCTGCGGTGGTCAATACGCTCCGGTCTACCGGCAGATTCCAGCACCTGGTTGGTGTAGGCCGCCCACGCTGCCCTCCAAATCTCCACATTCCCTTTATCGTTCCAGTCGGTCGTATCCTCCCGATGATTTTTTCCAGCCGCCTTTCCCATCCGGGATACGCTGTCCATTCTCGTCCAGATCGTATGCCTTGCGGCACTTTGCGCCCCACTGTCCATTTTCTTTCAGAGGCCGGAGCGTCAGCATGATATGGACATGAGGGTTGCCGGTTCCCTTGTCATGGATAGCAAAGTCGGCGCACATTCCTTTGTCTACAAAGTTGTCCTTCACATAGGCGCGCACAAGGGCAAGCTGTTGTTCGCCGGACAGTTCACGGGGCAGGGCTGCTTCGATCTCGCGGGCAAGCTGGCTGTCCTTGGCTTTCTCGATCTGCTCCACACTGTTCCAGAGGGTGGAGCGGTCTGCAAACTCTGGCGGGGCGTGGGCGGGCAGCATGATCTCCGCATGGACAACGCCGCCCTTCCGGGTGTAATCATGGGTCAGGCCGTCCCATTCATTCGTCAGTTTGGTTCCGCTTCGGTAGGCGGCTGCGGCAACAGCGGAACGGCCCTCGCTGCGCTTGATGATACTGACGGGAATATGGCAAAAATCTATGGGTGGCACCTCCTTTCGGCGGGGATATTTCAGGCTCCGTGGAGCCGAACAAACGCGAAGCGGGTGTTTGGCTGCGCGGGGCGCACAAGGGGTTTGGGGAGTGTAGCGCCCCATCGCGGACGAAGTACGCAACAGCCCCCGGCAGGGCGCACGACACCGGCAACGGTGTATAAGTGCGCCCTTGTAAACAAGGGACTTATGGCGTGTCCCCGGATTTTGGCAGGTTTGCAGTCAATTCCGCAGCCCCCGGAAGATGGGACAGGGCAATCAGGAACGCTTTGACCTCTACGCCGGGAAGGTCGGGGGCCAGAGGGAAAATGCCCTCCAAAACGGCCCCACGCTCAATCAGGCGGCGGGTGCGGGCCTTGCGTTCCTCGTTCCGCTGCTTGTTCTCCAAAATCTTCTGGCGATTCTCAAGCTGCCGAATCTCCTTCAGGACTTTCTCCCGTTCTTCATTTTTCGGGGGTGGGCTGTAACTTTTTTCGTTCATGTCAGGCACCTCTTTTCTTTGGAAATACTCATAGATTGACCGTCCATTTCTGACGCGCAAAGTACCGGCGCAGCCTCCGCAGTGCGGCATGGATGGATTTTCCTGCCTGTGATGGCGTGATACCCTCCATTGCGGCAATATCTTTCACTTTCATACCCAGCATATAGCGGGCATGGACACGGCGAGCCTGCATAGGCGGCAGGAAAGAAATGGCTTCGTACAATCGCCGTATCAGTTCTTCGTATTCGGCTAATTCTTCTTTTTCTATCAGGTAGTCCTCCGGCGATGGCTGCGCCCAGCCGATGGCGGCATTTTCGATTCCATCGTTACAATCGAGGGAATAAAACGCCTTATACCGGAACATCTTGCGATCTCTGGCGGCCTCGGCTCTCTTGTCCAGAAGAAACGCTTCGACGATCTCATCGGACACCTCCACAAAAATGTCCTCTTTGCAAAATGGATAATATTGTTTGAGATTGATGGTCTGCATAGGCACGCCCTCACTCTGTTTGAAAAAGGACATCATAGCAACGGCGCATATTCCGCAGCCCCCGGTGGATGGCAACGCTGACCTTACTGCTGTGGATACCCTCTCTCCGGGCGATTTCCGGCTGCTTGATACCGGCAATGTAGTAGGCGTGAACACGGCGGGCCTGTGTCGGAGTGGCATGAGCCAGAGCCGCGGGCAGAGCTGCAATCAGGTGCAGGCGGGTGGTCATTTCTTCTCGTTCCAGCAAAATATCTTCCGGCGATCTGCTGTGTTCCAGTGCGTAATTTTCCAGCCAGCTGTATGCGTCCAGAGAGTAGTAGGCGCGGTGGTAGACTTTCCGGCGCTCATAGTTCTCCATCTCCCGCTGGGCCTGATACATCGCTGCCCATACCTCGTCCGTAACATCCACAAACTCATCATGCCGGTAGTGGGGATACATCCACCGCAGATTGATTGTTTTCATAGGCTTACCTCCTGAAAATCGGAGAGGCGGACAGCTCGTCCGCTGTCCGCCCCTCGCTGAGATAAGGGAAATGATCCCTTTCACTTGGTAGCCAGAAAACAGGTCATTCGTTAAGCCTGTTCTCAAAGAAATTTATAAATTTTTTTCTAACCGCCTCCACACTTTGATAAACAGCCACTTTGGAGCAGCCGCACAGCACACCGATCTCTGCAAGGCTCAGCCCGTCAAGCGCATAGAGCAGGAACCGGCGGCGCTGGGCCTCGGTACAGGTGTCCAGAACAGTCATCAGCTCATGCAGCGTTTCCATGCGGCAAAGGTATTCTTCCGGCGTTTCGCCGTAGCCCCCTACACCCTCGGTGGTAATGATGTACTCGTCAAACTCCCGGCCATCCCAATGCCGCCGCTGTTCATGGAACAGGTTCTCCGTTTTATGATCGGCCCGGTCAAGAAATTCATAGACTTCCAGCGTAACCTCCACGGCCACAGCTTGTCCGTTATAATTGATGGTAACTTCCATCTGCCTTTCCTCCATTCAGATTTTTTTGGTAAATCTGAATGGGGCGGCGGAGAACGGCACCGAGGATAAAGTTCGGGCCATGCTGACCCGATGTTCCGGCTCCATAGGGACAAAAAAGCGCCCGGACGGCATAAAGCCATACGAGCGTAATGAAATCTATTTTGCTGTTTAGTTACATGGTATAGTGCATACCGCTGGCCGCATTGCTCCGCTGCTGGGAACAGACTTTTTTTAGCTGGTGCAGGTCATGGGCACTGTGAAAAAAAAGCAAAAAATAGACACGGCGGCAATCCTCCTATATGCCGCCGTGGATTTACACGGTGTTAGGTCGTCGTTGGTTTAGGGGAGACGAAAAAGAAACGGCGGCTCTGAAAATCAAAGCCGCCGTTTCAAATGGGCGTGTCAAAATTGTCTGCTCTACGACGGCTTTTTTTTCTTTTGCCGTCGTCCGGCAGATCATTAGATATATTGCATTTATTTAGTCTTGCGGTTCAATCCTTTCAAAAATTAACAATGACAAAATCACACAAACCATCAGAATTACAACGCCGATTAAAACCTGAAACATATTGCATTATAATAACCAGAGATATTGAAAACGGCTGTCATGGGATATACCGTCTTTAACTGCTGGGACATACTCGCAAATAATCCAGCAAACGAATATATTTCTGCAAATACCAGAGCCAGCCAATACCCCTTTTTCATCCGCGCTACCAGAGCGATAATAGGCGAAATTGCAAAGAATACGCCTACCCCATCCAGAAAATATATTTTAAGATTTTCTAACACAAGGCCAACGGAAAGTGCTTTTAAATGCAAAACTGCCTCGACAAGAAAGGTAATTGCAAAAATGTAAAAGGTAAATCAGAACGCTGAACACAAAGGCAAGTATCATTTTGGCAAGTGTCAGTTTCACTTCATCTACGGGAATGAGCCGCAGAGATTTTAAGGTATCCTCCTGTTCCTCCCGGCAAATCATATAACTTCCCAATAGGGAAATTACAGCAGGCAGAACATAAAAGGTAGCAAGGGATTGGGCCGCTGTCATAAACCATCCAGCCCCGTCAATATATCGGCGGTCATAGAATGTAAACTGTCCCTGTGCAAAGACTATCAACCCTACCATGACTGTTGCAAACCCAGCAATCCAGAGTATTTTGGAACGGTGGAGCTTCTGGCTCTCCGCCCAAAGCAAATCTTTCATCATTTTTTGCACCTCACTTTCTCCGAACCAATGCCACATTCGCCAATACAGCCGAAGCAGCAGCCCATACACCAATACACAGAAATGCGGCTGGAATATTTAATGGCTGATCGAATACAACACCCGGAATATCATACATAACAATAGCGGTCATACTGGACAGCGGATGTAGGTACATATTCACCATCAAGAGGATAAAGCCGAGGAATGTATAAATCAGCGTCAGGCAAACAGGAAGAATATAGCCCTTTTGCGCTGCGGCAACCGCCAGTACTGGTAACACCGCAAAGGCGGTCAACAGAGAAATTTCCATACACTTCCGCAAAAGATAAAGGACACTTTCACTGTCAAAGGGAATATAACCGGATAGTACGCCGGTCAGAATGGACGCCGTTGCGGTGACTAGCATAAAGCAAATGGAATACACCAGCACCACAGCAAACTTGCTGAAAAAGTATGCCATTTTATTGACCGGTACAATCCAAAGCTGTTTGAGCATATCATACTGGTTTTCGTTATACATCAGCATGGTACACAACATCCCCAGCACTACCGGTAGGATGATCCACGGGGTATAGCTGAACGCTGTCCATTTGTAAAACATAATGGGGTCCACACCGGTTCCTTTGACACTTGAAAAGTAAAATACGGCAGCCAGTGGCATAAAGAGCGCCGCCAGCAGCATGAGCCAGATAAACTTTCTCCGGCGCAGTTTTAGAAATTCAACTTGTATCAGTTTAAGCAATTCCCGCTCCCCCTGTGATCTGTTTGAAATAATCCTCAAGGGTATCATTGCAGATTTGGGAGCTGATAACAGCTACATCCTGCACCACAAGAGCCTTGTTGATTGCCGCCATATCCAGTGCGGTGTCATAAAGCCGCAGGTTGTGTTCGTCCTGCACCGCATAATCGGTCACATGGAATTGCCTTTCTAAAATTAAAGAGGCTTTTGGAATATCCGACACTTGAAGCTGGATGTATTTCCGATTTTTCTTTTCTAATTCTTCCATGCTGCTTTCTTCCAGCAGAACCCCGTGGTCGATAATGCCTATGTCATCTGCCAACAGTGAAATTTCGGAAAGTATATGGCTGGAAATTAGGATTGTTTTGCCACGCTCCACACTTAAATTCTTAATAAAGTTCCTCATTTCGGCTATACCGATAGGGTCAAGTCCATTGGTCGGCTCGTCCAAAATCAAAAGGCTCTGGGTCATGCAGAATAGCGTTGGCAATACCGAGGCGCTGCTTCATGCCGAGGGAATACTTACTGAACAGCTTTTTGTCCTTGTAGGGCAATCCCACAACTTCTAGCGCGTTCTTGACGGCATTGGGCTGGGGTGTTCCTCGCAACTTCGCAAAAAATTTCAAGGTTTTCTGTGCCAGTCAGATTCGGATAAAAACCGGGAGTTTCGATGATTGCCCCAATACGGGGATAAATGCGTTTCTCATGGCCTTTGATGTTCTGTCCGAACACATCCACTTCGCCGGAAGTGATTGGTGTAAGGCCCAAAATCATTTTCATAATTGTGGTTTTACCGGCTCCGTTGCGTCCTAAAAGTCCATAAATCAGACCCGGTTTCACATGAAGATTCACAGAATTAACGGCAGTTTGTTCCCCGTAAATCTTTGTCAGCTTTTTGGTTTCAATCACAAGATCACTCATAAAAAATACCTCGCTTTCTCATTTTGTTTCGTTCTTCCAGATAACATAGTTGTAAAGGCTGCCATCCGGGAAATAGTTGATGAATACTCTGAAATTGCCTTTGTCACAAGGAATGACAAATTCAACACGGATTTGGTCAGAGTGTTCCGGCACATAGCAGGACACATCCGGGGAAGTGTTCTGCGGCAGCCCACCCAGCTTATCGACTTCTTCTTCCCATGTTTCCTGTATCGTCTCCGCAGAAATATTATCCTGTACGCCCTGCGGCAACGCATTGAAGAAAGTTTCAAAATCTCCATCCATCATTTGGTTAAAGTATTCTGTTGCTTCTTCCGTAATGGCCTGTTGGTCGGGAGCCTCGCCGGAAGATGGAGCGGCCTGCTGGCAGGCACAAAGAGTAAAAAACAAGCAGAATACCGAGTAATAAACAACTCAATCGTTTCATAGGTCTTTCCTTTCAGTAAGATTGCATTTTTTAGAGCCACTACGGATGCGGCGGCAAATGCAGCACCGATCAAGAGCAGCGAACCGACACAAACAAGCGGCGAAGTATTGAATAAAACGCCTTGCATCAGGCTTTCTACCATAGCTGCGGCCGCTTCGGAAATATGGGGATAAATCCCCATCACGCTTGCCAGCGGGTGTATTCCCGTAAGATAAGCCGGGGCAATGACTACGGGAATCAGATAAAGCAGCGTTGCGCCAATGGGCAGGATATATCCCTTTGACAGCGCGGAAAGAAACACAATCGGAAGCATAGCTATGGGAATCAGAATACCACCTGCCAGATACAAAAGACCAGCGTCCATCAGTGTTTGGGCGTTCAGATCGGGAAAGCCTCCGGCAATCAGCCCACCGACAACACACAAAAGAAAAGTAATCAGGCACAGTCCTACGGACATCAGAATAACCACAGCGACTTTTGAAAAGTATAGCTGTGCTTTTGTAATAGGAATGATAAGCAGTTCTTTCATCGTGTCATTTTTTGTGTTCATCGAAAAACAGTGTCGTTGCAAACATTCCCAGCACAATCGGCAGAAACAGGCTGGACAGATTCTTAAAGGCCAGTGTGTAAAGGTCGCCAAAACTATCCATAAAGGGACTGCTCCTTGAAATGCTGCAAGCCCTCTCAATCGCAAACGCTCCAAGCAGAAGTGTCAGAGCCAAAATACACCAGACAATTTTATTCCGTTTCCATTTCTGGATTTCAGTTGTAATAATCGTCATACGGTTTCCTCCTTTCATGGTTCCCATTATAAGGGGCGAACCTTGCCATAACCTTGCCGAAATCTTGTTTTAACCTTGTTTAGATAGCAAGAAAGCCCTGCGCTATCACAGGGCTTTCGGAAGCATGATTGTAAATGTTGTTCCGGCTCCGGGAATGCTGGCCGCTGTAATAGTTCCTTTATGGACGCTCACCAATTCCTTTGCAATAGAGAGTCCCAACCCGTTCCCCTTGGCAGCCCGGGAATGGTCGCATTGATACATCCGTTCAAAGATATGGGGAAGATCAGAGATGGAAATCCCTTTCCCATTATCGGCAACAACAATTTTTGCCTGTTGCTCCGTTTCGGTCACAGTGAGGGACACTTGGCTTGCAACGCTGTGCGTCAGGATATTTTGCAGCAGGTTATTGAGAATACGGGTGTAGGCGGTGGAATCAACTCTTGTCATGTATTCTGTTTCAGGTATCTCTATCTCATAGGTAAGATCGTGACTTTCCAGCAGCGGCACCCAGTCAGCCATAATATTGCGTGAAAGCTCGTTCAAATCGCAAAGCTCAAAATGAAAAATCTGTTCCCCGGCGTCCAGCTTCACCCATTCAAACAGGACAGTCACAAACTCTTTCAGATGGTGCGCTTTTTCCCGCAGCCACCCGAATGTATTCTTCTTGCTCGGCCCCAGTCACCATCTTGCTTTCCACGGCCTCCAAAATAGCCCACCAGAGAGGCAAGAGGGGTTTTCACATCATGGGAAAGGCTTGTCATAAGCCGCTTATAAGCCTGCTCAGATTGCTTCTGTTGGATAAGCCGGGATTGGCTGCTCATGGCAATCTCATTGATGTCATAGCAGATTTGCTTTGTCATGTCGCTTTCCCGTACAAGTACACGGCGGTTGAGGTTGCCGCTCTTTATGTCCATCAGGGCATCTTTGATAAGGGAAAGCTGGCCCCGGACACGGTGGAGCCTTGTCAGAAGATAGGCGATCACCAGCAGGGTGGCCAACAGCGCCAGCAGCAGATACAGGTTGACATCCATGCCTATACCTCCTTATTGAACCGATACCCTACACCCCGGACAGTTTGAATGTAAAACGGTTGTTCAGGATTTGGCTCAATCTTCTTTCTTAATTTGCTGATAAAGGACATGATGTTGCTGTCGTCAAAAGCGTATTCTTCCGCCCATACTTGCGTATAAATCTGTTTTTTCGTAAAGACACGCCCTTTGTTGGACGCCAGAAATACAAGCAGATCAAATTCCTTGCCGGTCAGCTCCACCGGGAGATTTTGAAGCGTCACGGTTCGATTGACTTTATCAATCACCATATCTTTCAGCAACATTGTTGCCGCTTCGCTTCCTGCCACGGGATTTAGGGTGGTATAGCGCCGGATCAGCGAATTGACACGGGCCATCAGTTCGTTAATTCCAAACGGTTTTGTCAGATAATCGTCTGCCCCCAGCCGAGGCCCGAAACCTTATCTTCCTCGTCGCTTTTGGCAGTCAGCATCAGAACCGGCACATTGTTCTTCTTACGGATTTCCTGCAATACCTGAAAACCGTTCATATCCGGCATCATCACATCCAGAATAATCAAAGAACAGGTATCCTTGTTTTCTTCCAGCAGCCGCAGGCCCTCTAAACCGCCATGTGCTACTACCGCAGATAAGTTTTCCTGTTCTACACATTTTTTCATCAAGGTACAAAGTTCCTTGTCATCGTCTATAATCAAAACACTATTCATGTTTTAGCAACCTCCCTTGTTTTGTCCGGCCATCAAGCGGCTTCTCCGCAGTTTTAGGGATCAGCCAAACACCAGCCATCTTCACAGCACCGGGGATACGCCCTCCGGCACAATAATAATTTACCCTACGAGGTGTCACGCCCCATTTCTCGGCAGCCTCTTTCAATGTCATATAGTCCATTTCGCACCTCCACAGAATACATTATAGTTCTCTTTCTCGAACAATGCAAGAAACGGAATATGAATTATAAACTTCAACCAACCTGCATATAGTAACATTCCACGGGCAAAGTATGAATTATACAATGTAACCGGGTGATGTTATATGGCGAAAGTTGAAGATTGTCCCGGTTTTGAAACCTTCGGTGCAGATGTCAAAGCCGCACGAGAGGCAAAGCGTCTGGCACGAAAAACATTGGCAGAAATGGTTGGGATTGAATGGCGGTATCTTGCCAACATTGAGAATCAAGGTGCGATTCCGAGCCTGCCTGTGATGATCCAGTTGATTAAGGTCTGCGGACTTCCTGTGGAACGCTACTTCAACCCGGCAATCATGCGGGAAGAAAGCGAACAGCGGCAGCGGGTCAGCCACAAGTTGAAGCTCTGCCCTGAAGAATACCTGCCGATTATCGAAGGTGCCATAGACGGGGCGCTCAAAATGGAACAGACTGCGAAGCAGAAGGAGGACGCATAATCGCGGCCTCCTTCTGGCGTTTCTATATCAGTTTTCCCGGCACTTTTCAAAAAGTTCCCTGCACCTCTGCTGGATTTCTCCGGTTTCTGTCACAGTCAGATCACGGTCATTTCCAGTAATCTTATCTTCCAGAAAGTTGGCGTATGTATCCAACAAAGCGTTCCGTAAATCCTCCGGGGTTTTCTGTATTTCGGCGCTGTACCAATCATTCTGGTGGGGTTCCCATGCCATCAATGTATAACCGTGGCTGGTCTGAACCACCTCATACAGAGGATCATCCTCCAGATATGCCTGAAACACTTTCAAAATATTTTCAAAGGTCAGCATTTCCCGCACCTCCCATTCAGCTGCAAATCAGTTCCCTGATTAAAATTTCCTCAATCTGTGCCGTTAATGTGTTCATCAGCCCCACCCAACGCATAGGATCACAGGCTTTCAGTTCTTCCGTGACACCCGCAGTCTCCATCATGTGAGGCAACATGGTGTCCACACGCTCCTGCGCTGTCCGGTCAATCTCTATCAGGTGCGGATACAGCTTCTCGCTCATCAGCAGTTGGTTGTAGAGAATGGGGCGATGTTCCTTTAGGTAGGATTTTCGCATTCTGCCGTACTTGCCGATAGAAGTTTCCGGCTGTTCAGAAAGTTTTTAGGTTGGGTATATCATAATCTCCACAACGAATGTAAGTCAACTTACTCATATTCATGCTCCTTTGCTCCGTGATGATTAGACTGCTGCGCTGGCTGCTATGCTGCCTTTGCGCGGTTCTTCTTTTGGTAGCTGACCGATAGTAGAAAAAACACCTTTTTTCATATCCTCAGCCCGGATCATGGCTTTCTTAGCGTCCATTTCCGCTTTTTCTTCGCCTTGATTTTGTCCTCATACCGTTTCTGTGCGCCGCTGGCTTTCCGCTTCAAATAATTCTGATGAAGCCTGTCCTTGCGTTCTTCATTTTTTCCGCAGTTCTTCCTGTTCC
>ENA-OQHD01000122-OQHD01000122.1-human-gut-metagenome-genome-assembly--contig:-NODE-122-length-33495-cov-5.526612_pt1 | contig 33495 bp, 34 predicted proteins | sample MGYA00242560_ERZ504711 | MGnify/ENA primary metagenome ERZ504711 (study PRJEB26092, sample SAMD00036198) | human gut metagenome | host: Homo sapiens | study: EMG produced TPA metagenomics assembly of...
TCTCGTAACCAGCGATCCACTCGTTGGTTGCCGGGTCGAAGCCTTCCGGATACTTGTAGTTGCCCTGCTCGTCGTACTCTGCCGGCATGCCGTACAGAGCCGGATCGAAGTCCTCGGAAGCCGGATCGACGGAGTCGTTGGCCTGCTTGAGGGACAGGGAGATGCGACGACGATCGAGATCAACGTCAATCACCTTGACGAAGACTTCTTCGCCCGGCTTGACGACGGTCTCCGGGTTCTCCACGTGGCGGTTGGCCAGCTCGGAGATGTGCACGAGGCCTTCGATGCCGTCTTCGACGGAGATGAAGACACCGAACTGGACGATCTTGGTGACCTTGCCCTTGACGATCTGGCCAGGAACGTGGGTGCGAGCGAAGCGCTGCCACGGATCTTCCTGGGTAGCCTTGAGGGACAGGGAGATGCGCTCACGATCGAGGTCAACGTCGAGCACCTCGACGGTAACCTTGTCGCCGACCTTGACAACCTCGGACGGGTGGTCGATGTGCTTCCAAGACAGCTCGGAAACGTGGATCAGGCCGTCAACGCCGCCCAGATCAACGAATGCACCGAAGTTGACGATGGAGGACACGACGCCTTCGCGAATCTGGCCCTTCTTGAGCTGGGACAGGAAGGTTTCGCGCACTTCGGACTGGGTCTCTTCGAGGTACTGACGACGGGAGAGCACCACATTGTTGCGGTTCTTGTCGAGCTCGAGGATCTTGGCCTTGATGGTCTGGCCAATGTACGGGGACAGGTCGCGGACGCGACGCATTTCGACCAAGGATGCCGGCAGGAAGCCGCGCAGACCGATGTCGACGATGAGGCCACCCTTGACAGCTTCGATGACGGTGCCTTCGACAACGCCATCGGCTTCCTTGATCTTCTCGATGTCTCCCCAAGCGCGCTCGTACTGTGCACGCTTCTTGGACAGAATCAGACGGCCTTCCTTGTCTTCCTTGGTGACGACAAGGGCCTCAATGGTGTCGCCGACCTCGACGACTTCGTCCGGATCAACGTCCTTCTTGATGGAAAGCTCGCGGGAGGGGATGACACCCTCAGTCTTGTAGCCGATGTCGAGCAGGACCTCGTCGTGATCGACCTTGACGACGGTACCTTCGACCAGATCACCATCATCGAAGTTCTTGATGGTGGAATCGACTGCCTTGATGAAGTCCTCTTCGGTACCGATGTCGTTGATGGCGACCTTGGCGACTTCGTTATTGTTCTCTGCCATTAATTTGGTTTCTTACAAATAGTGGGTGGATAAAATCGGTCTTCAATTATGTGCGTGCGATATAACACACGCAAGGCGTAAGTTTACATGGGACCATGCACAAAAAATGGCGTGCCGCAACCCGCGACACGCCCGAAATTACTTCATATTTTCACACACAGAGCGCAATTACAGCTGACGCTCGGCCATCTCGACCACGTTTTCCAGCAGCATGGCGCGGGTCATAGGGCCTACACCGCCTGGATTCGGCGTGTATGCCAAGGCCTTCTCATAACAGGCTTTATCGACATCGCCCTTCACGCGATAACGGCCGACCTCCTCGTCGAACACGCGAGAAACACCGACATCGACCAACACCGCGCCTTCCTTGATATCTTCCGGCTTGACGAAACCGGCGGAGCCCATGGCCGCAACGATGATATCGGCCTCACGCATATGCTTGCGCACGTCCTTGGTGCCGGTATGGCACAGCGTGACCGTGGCATTCACCGCCTTGCGAGTCAGCATGAGACCAATAGTGCGGCCGATGGTGATGCCTCGGCCGAGCACGCAGACCTCTTTGCCGTCCAGGTCAATGTCGTAGGCTTTGAGCAGTTCGATCACGCCTCGCGGAGTGCATGGCAGCGGAGTAGTGATCTCGCCGCGCGCATGCAACACGAGTTCGCCAAGATTATATGGGTGCATACCATCGGCGTCTTTCTTGGGGTCGATCAGATCGATGATGGCGTTCTCGTCGATGCCCTTCGGCAACGGCAACTGCACGATGTAGCCGGTGCAGGCAGGATCGGCGTTAAGCTCCTGTACGACTTCGGCGATTTGTTCGAATGTTGCGTCGGCAGGCAACTCCTTCTTAATGGAGTTCACACCGATTTCAGCGCAATCGGCATGCTTTCCGGCAACATATTTGACGGATCCGGCATCGGAACCAACCAGGATAGTTCCAAGACCGGGGTTAACCCCCTGCTCTTTCAGCGCTGCGACTCGCTCGGCGAGATTCGCTTTGATCTGCGCGGACACCATCTTTCCATCGATTTTCACCGCCATGCCGGCCACTCCCCTTTTCGTTGTCTCATTGTTGTATTGGCATTTGCATGTATCGTAGGCTATCTTGGTTTCAGTCGTAAGTCGCACACGTATTTATGAGATGAACACGATTAGGGCGGTTCAGGAAGAGGGCAATCGACATGCGCTTGCACAAACGTTCTTTGTTACGCGCTTTCGCTGCGGGAATCGCGCTTTGCGTGGCGTTCGGCACGGCAGCATGTTCCGGAGGGTCAACTTCGCAGGAGAATGACGCCTCCGCCGACTCCGAAACCCCAACCGAACAGATCACTCCAATCGAAGTGGTCGCCTCGGTCAATCAATGGGGTTCTCTTGCCGAGCAGATCGGTGGCGTCCATGTGAAGGTCACGTCGGTTCTCTCTTCAACCGATGTCAATGCGCATGATTTCGAGCCGAAAACCGACGATATCGACAAACTTCAGCAGGCACAGGTCGTAGTGTCCAATGGTGCCGGCTATGACACTTGGGCCACCAAGAACCTCAGTAAGACCATGGTTTCCGTTTCCGCAGCACAAATGGTGGGCGCCGTCGAGGGAGACAATCCGCATTTATGGTTCTCCAGTGACGCCCGAAACGCCATGGCCAAGGAATTGGCCGACACATATAGCCGCATCATGCCCGCGCAAAAGAAATATTTCAACAACAAACTCACCGCGTGGAACAGGCGGGAGAAGAAAATAGAAAAGGACATGAAGGCGTTCAGCGACTCGCATAAGAACGTCTCCTACGCCGCCACCGAACCGGTGGCCTACTATCTGCTCAGCGACATGGGGTTCACCGACAACACGCCGGAGGGGTATCTGCAATCGTCCAGCACGAATTCCGAGCCAACCCCCACCGATCTTCAGGAATTTCAGGAATTGCTGGAAAAGCATAAAGTCGAGGTGCTGATCAACGACACACAATCCACAAGCGACGCCACGAACACGCTGACCGGCATTGCTTACAAATCCGACGTTCCCGTGCTTGATGTCAGCGAACAGATGCCCTCCGATTACACCAGCCTGACATCGTGGATCCGCGCTCTTATCCTGTCGTTGACCGATATGTTCGATGAACAATCCGATGCCGACGATCAGGATGCAACAAGTTCCGACAGCACGTCGGAAAACGCGGATTCCTTGGAATCAACCGCAGATTCCTCGACGCAAGACAACGATCAGACAACGAACGGATCGAACGATGCGCCGCAACCAAATCCGGTGAAATGATTGTTCGGCAAAAGCGATTGCCGAACAATCGATCGGTAATCGCTTTTGCCAAGACCATCCTGCGTCCAACTGAATGCGGGATGGTCTTTTTTGTTTGCCTGACGTTTTGCTTTTTACGCAAAGCCTCTCGTCTGATCGTTACGACGGTTTCAACGACAATCCTTATTGAGAATGATTGTCAACACCATTTGCGAGTATGTACGTGCATTCAAATCAAGGAGAAGCCATGCACGACGAGACACCTGCCTGCATCGAATTCGACGACGCCTGCGTCAAACGAGGCGGTCACGTCATCTGGCAACACGGCACGTTCAGCATTCCGCAAGGCTCGGTAACCGCAATCGTCGGTACCAACGGCGCGGGCAAAACCACCATGATGAAGGCCGAGCTGGGATTGATTCCAACCGCGCACGGCAGCATCAAGGTACTCGGACAGCCTGCAGGCTCCGCAAACCGGCGCATCGGCTACGTGCCGCAAAGCTACGCATCCGACATCGAATCGAACATCACCGCGGAACAGTCGGTGCTTCTCGGCTTGACGGGAACTCGATTCGGCATTCATCCCGTCACCAAAACACTTCGCGAGAAAGCCCGCAAGGCCATGGACTTCGTCGAGTTACAAGACAAAGCGAATTATCGCCTATCCGAACTTTCGGGCGGACTGCGCCAAAGGGTCGCCATCGCGCAGGCGCTCGTGGATGACCCGAAACTGCTGATGCTGGACGAGCCTCTCGCCAACCTTGATCTGGCGAGTCAACGCGCCACTGTGCACGTACTCGCCAAACTCAACCGCGAACTCGGCATGACCATCCAAGTGGTGGCGCACGACCTTAATATGCTTCTGCCCATCCTCACTGGAGCCGTCTATCTGCTTGACGGACATCCACACTATGCAGGCATGAACGAGGTGCTGGATTCCCATCTACTCACGCATTTATATGGCACGACCGTACAGGTGGTCACCACTCCGCAAGGAGATATGTTCGTGACGCCAAGCGAGGACGAGTCTGAAAACATGAGCATCGATGCGCATGCTCCAGAAGAAATCGCGCAATTTCATCATCACAGCCACACCACGCAGGAGGACTGAGCATGGACGGTACCGTATTCGCTTTCGACCCGGATTGGGTTTCCACGCTCAACGCCCCATTCATGACGAACGCGTTTCTCGCCGGCCTGTGCATCGCATTGGCAGCCGGCGTGATGGGTTATTTCACCATCGCCAGACATTCCACATTCGCAGCCCACGCCTTGGCACATATCGGACTGCCAGGTGCCACCGGAGCCGTATTGCTCGGCCTGCCTGTTTCCGCAGGTCTTGGCGTGTTCGCTCTCGGCGGAGCACTGGTGATCGGCGCGCTTGGCAAGAAGGCTTCACAGCGTGAGATCGCCACTGGAACCGTACTCGCTTTCGCCACCGGCCTTGGTCTCTTTTTCGCACGCATGTCAAGCTCGGCTTCGCAGCAGATGCAGTCGATTCTGTTCGGCTCGATTCTGACGATCACCGACGGTCAGATCATTGGTTTCGCGATTTTCGACGTGCTGCTTTTGGCTGTTCTGGCAGTGATCTACCGCCCGCTATTGTTCAGTTCGCTTGACGAGCAGGTGGCACAGGCAAAAGGCGTGCCCGTCGGCTTCATGAACATTTGCTTTATGACAATTATGGCCGGCGTCATTACCATTGCCGTTCCCGCAGTCGGCACATTGCTGATCTTCGCGTTGGCGATCACCCCCGCCGCCACCGCCAACATCATCGCCCGCTCACCATTCAAGGCGATGGTCGTCGCCACGGTGATCTGCCTGATTTCGATTTGGGGAGGGCTCGTGATTTCCGCCATGTTCCCCGCTCCCCCGAGCTTCATCATCGTGACAATTTCGACGTTGTTTTGGGCGGTTGCGAAGGCTATTGAATCCTTCAAAAGAAAGTAGCAGAAAGAAGTATCGGAAAGCCGTCAGCGGGCGAAATCAGACTGCCTGACGAGTCGATGGATCAACAGGTTCCACCAAAGCATCGGCAATCGCGGCGACGCCTTCGCCCGAACCAGTGAATCCCATGCCATCCGTTGTGGTGGCGGTCATGGACACCTCACAACCTATGGCTTCAGACAACGCTCGTTCGGCTTCTTCCCTGTGTTTTCCGATTTTCGGCCGATTGGCGATCACGACCACGCTGGCACTCACTGGCTTCATACCACGTTCGTTCAGATAATCGACCGTGGTCCGCAACATTTCGGCGCCATGCTTGCCCGCGCCATCGGACTGCGAGCCGACACCGAACAAGGTGCCGATATCACCAAGACCGGCCGCGGAAAGCAATGCGTCAATCAACGCATGAGCGGCGACATCGCCATCCGAATCGCCCTCGATGCCATCGCCATCCCAACGCAAACAGGCAAGCCATAACGGCTTGCCTGCATCGTGAGATGCGAATCGATGAGCGTCAAAACCCTGACCGATACGCATGAAACGCCTTACCTCTTCTTGGACTTCTTGCTTTCGGCCTCAACTCGGGCCAGCGTATCCATGGCAGCCTCCTCGGGAGCCTCGGTATGATGCTCCTCATCGCCGGGCTGGGCCGGCTCATACCCAAGGTTCACGTCCAGCAAACGCTGGGCCTCGGCTTCATCAAGGTGTTCGGACAGCGAAATCTCGGAAGTCAGAATGCTACGGGCCTTGGTAAGCATGCGCTTCTCACCAGCCGACAGACCATGCTCGTCAACATCACGCTGCGCAAGGTCACGCACCACTTCCGCAATTTTATTGACATCGCCGGTGGCGATCTTCTCGACATTCAGCTTGTAGCGACGAGACCAGTTCATCTCCTTCTCAATGATCGGAGTGCGCAGAATCTCGAACACCTTGGCCACTTCGTTGGCGTCGACGATATCTCGCACACCAACCTTTTTGGCATTATCAACAGGAACGTTGATGACCAGACCGTCAGACGAAAGCACCGACAGCTGCAGATATTCGCGGGTGATTCCCTTGACTGTCCGTTCGGTGATGGCCTCCACCTTCGCTGCGCCGTGACGCGGATAGACGACCATGTCGCCGACCTTGTAACCCATGAATCCTCCGTGAAAAGCTTACACAAAACCCGAATTATTGTGCCATCAGGGGTGGACTTGGCCAAAAACACTTGAAAAACGAAAAAATAGGCGCGACACGGGCCACTTTTCTTCCGTTCCATGCTTACACTTTTGCCATGGCTACAGAATCCAAGATCAATGAAGATGTCGTTGCTGTTCCTGTTCCCCAGGGCACACTGGATGCAGTAAGCAACGGTACGTTCTACAATCCTCACGAGGTGCTCGGCGGGCACCTCGGTTCCGGCAAGCATGCGGATGTCGTCACGATCCGCGTCTTGCGTCCGTTGGCAAAATCCGTGACGATTATCACTGAACAAGGTCAAACGCTCGCAATCCATGAATACAATGGCGTCTTCATGGCACTCGTTCCCGCCGCCGCAGCAGAAGAGGGTTACGGCGTGCCAGATTACCGTATTCGCACGGAATATGAAGACGGTTCCGTTGTGGTGTCTGACGATCCCTATCGTTATCTGCCGACCATCGGCGAGATGGACATGTATCTATTCGGCGAAGGCCGTCACGAGCGCCTGTGGGAGGCACTTGGCGCACATGTGCTCCGCTATGACGATCCGATGGGTTCTTCTGAAGGCGTAGATGGCGAGCAGGTGGTTGGCACCGCGTTCACCGTATGGGCGCCAAACGCGCATGCCGTGCGCGTGGTCGGCGATTTCAATGGCTGGAACGGACGCACCCACGCCATGCGCGAACTTGGTTCTTCCGGCATTTGGGAACTGTTCATCCCAGGCATTGAGGCCGGCGAAATCTACAAGTATGAAATCCTCAACGCCAATAACGAATGGACCATGAAGGCCGATCCGATGGAGCGCTCCCACGAGATTCCGCCGCGCACCGGATCCATCGTGGTCGAATCCACCCATGAATGGGATGATGCCGATTGGATGGCCGAACGCGCGGCCAGCGACCCGCATAACGGACCGGTCAGCATCTATGAGGTGAACGCCTCCAGCTGGCGCAAGGACGTGAACGACTACCGTGAGCTTGCCGACAAGCTGGTTCCCTACGTGCAGAAGGAAGGCTTCACGCACGTGGAGTTCATGCCGTTGGCGGAACATCCGTTCGCAGGATCTTGGGGTTATCAGGTGACCGGCTACTACGCGATCGATTCGCGTTTGGGTGGCCCCGACGATTTCAAGTATCTTGTTGAGAAATTGCACGAGGCCGGCATCGGTGTGATCATGGATTGGGTTCCGGCCCACTTCCCGAAGGATGCGTTCGCACTGGGCCGCTTCGACGGCACGCCGTTGTATGAGGATCCGGATCCGACTCGTGGCGAGCACCCGGATTGGGGCACGTACGTGTTCAATTTCGGACGTCGCGAGGTCCGTAACTTCCTGGTGGCCAACGCCTGCTTCTGGCTGGATGAGTTCCATATCGACGCGCTTCGTGTGGACGCGGTCTCCTCGATGCTGTACCTGGACTACAGCCGTGAGGCCGGCCAGTGGCATCCGAACATCTACGGCGGCCGCGAGAATCTCGAAGCCATCGACTTCCTCAAGGAAGCCAACGCCACGGCATACAAGAACAATCCGGGCATCATGATGATCGCCGAGGAATCCACGGCTTACCCAGGCATCACCGCGCCGACCGACGCCGGTGGTTTGGGATTCGGCCTCAAGTGGAACATGGGTTGGATGCACGACACCCTGCAGTATCTGCATGAGGAGCCGATTAACCGCAAGTGGCATCACAACGAGATCACGTTCTCCATGGTGTACGCCTATTCGGAGCATTATGTGCTGCCGATCAGCCACGATGAGGTTGTGTACGGCAAGGGATCCATGTTCGGCAAGATGCCGGGCAACGATTGGCAGAAGTATGCCGGTGTCCGCGCGCTGTTCGCCTACCAGTGGGCCCACCCGGGCAAGAACCTCACCTTCATGGGCAATGAGATCGCCCAGTACGGCGAGTGGGATCATGACGGTTCCGTGGATTGGGCCGCGCTTGAATGGCCGGACCACCAGGGTGTGCAAAAGCTTGTCGCGGATTTGAACACGCTGTACAAGGCTTCCCCTGCACTTTGGAGCCAAGACTTCGACCCGGCCGGCTTCCAGTGGCTCACCAGCGATGACGCCGATCACAACACGCTCAGCTTCGTGCGTATCGGCAAGGACGGAGAGCAAATGGTGGTTGTGGTGAACTTCTCCGGCGAGGCATGGACCGACTATCAGGTACCGCTCACCAAGGGCGGCAAATGGACCGAAGTGCTGACCACGGATGATGAGATCTACGGCGGTTCCGGCATTCACAATGGCACGGTCGAAGCGATCGAAGGCGAATACCATTCACGTGATTGGTCCGCGAAAACTCACCGTTCCGGCACTGGGCGCAGTATTCTTGAAGCCGGAACTCTGAGAAAGGCGGAAAGCTATGCTCAACTCATCAGCACAACCCACAACGGCTCCACGCACCGTTCTGGTGGTCGAAGACGAGCCGACACTGGCCACTGCCATCGCGCAGCGCATCACAGCGGAAGGCTGGACGGCGCGCGTGGCATCCGACGGCGCCAGTGCGGTTCAGGCCGCGACTACGTTGCGTCCGGATCTGGTCATCATGGACATCATGTTGCCCGTGATGGATGGTCTTGAGGCCACGAAACGCATCGTGGCGGAGCGCCCTGTGCCAGTGCTGATCCTGACGGCACGAGACGACGAGGCCGATAAGGTCATCGGCCTCGGTGCCGGAGCCGATGACTACATGACCAAGCCGTTCTCCATGCGCGAACTCATCGCCCGTTGCAAGGCGTTGCTGCGCCGTGTAGATCGTGCCAAGGTCATCGCCAAAAACTCCGAAAACGAGAAGCTTCTCGATTTCGGCTCCTTGGTCATCGATCCCGCGCAACGTATCGTCACCGTCAATGGCAAGCAGGTGCACCTGACCCCTACGGAATTCGATTTGCTGGCCACGCTGGCCCGCAAGCCGAAGTCCGTGCTCACTCGCGAGAAACTGCTCGAGGAAGTGTGGGATTGGGTGGATGCTTCCGGCACTCGCACCGTCGATTCGCACGTCAAGGCATTGCGCCATAAGCTCGGTTCGAAGACCATTCGTACCGTGCATGGCGTCGGTTACGCGTTCGAACCGCCAGAAGTCCAAGACTAATGCGCTAAAATTCGGTGGTATGCGTACTACCGATACAAAACCAGGGCGTTCGGTGAATCCATTGGAAACCGAACGTCCTATTGGTTTGTTCTCATCGCTCAAAATTGAATTGAGCGTTCTGATCACCATCTCCACCGCCATTGCGTTCATCATGGCATGGTTCCTGCTCAAAGTAGGGCTCAGCGTATGGATCGCCATGCCCATTACCCTCGCCGTGGCTTTAGGAATCACATATTTCTTCTCCAGAGGACTCACCTCTCCCCTGCGCCAAATGCGCGACGCCGCCGAAGCGATGGCGGAAGGCGATTACACCGTGCGCGTCCATGTCGACTCCAATAGTCGCGATGAAGTCGGCCAGCTCGCCCTCACCTTCAACGAAATGGCGGAAGAGCTTCAGCATGCCGACCAGATGCGCCGGGACATGGTAGCCAACGTAAGCCACGAATTACGCACGCCCGTATCAGCGCTTCAAGCCATGGTCGAAAACATGGCGGATGGCGTGATCGACCCTACGCCATCAAATCTGGAAAGCATCCTCAATCAGACGCACCGCCTGTCCGATCTGATCGCGTTCCTTCTTGATCTTTCCCGCATGGAAGCCGGCGCGGCAAGCCTGCGAATCGAAATGTTCAATTTCGCCGATTTTCTTGACGAAACCGTGGAACCTTTGGAAATCGCCGATGCCGGGCATGCGCATGACATCGAAATGCATGTGCCCGACGATATCGAGATGGCAGGCGATCAGGACCGCCTGCGCCAACTGTTCACCAATATCATCGCGAACGCGCTCAAGCATTCCGCGGACAATACCACGGTGCTTATCGAAGCACACGAAAACAAGGATTTCGGCACCATCGTCACCAATGTCGTCAATTTCGGATCGCAGATTCCGCAAGAGGCGCGTTCCGACATTTTCCGCCGTTTCGTCAAAGGAAAAACAGGTCCGGGCACCGAATCGGGCGGAACCGGCTTGGGATTGTCCATCGCACGTTGGGCCGCCCAGTTGCACGGTGGTTCGGTGAGGGTCGTCGATGACCCGCGTGGAGCCGATTTTGAAATCATTCTGCCGAAATACCATGTTACGGATGACGAATAGAGGATTTCTCACGTCACTGCACTTGCGGTCGTGACCATGCTTGCGTTGGGCCAACCTTCTGCGTTCCTGCCGGAGTGTGAGCCAAAGCAAGCACGGTCACGACCGTAGCACCCTCCTTCCGCATCGTTTCGACGCAACTGCGCATGGTCGCACCGGTCGTGACAATATCGTCCACCAGAATCACCATCGTATTGCGCAAGGAAACCGAAGGACACACCGAAACATGCCCCTTCAAACGTTGCGACCGTTGCGCCGCACCGCTGGTCTGCACTGATTTCCCTTTGACCCCCCTGTTCTCCAACGCGTCACGCACCGTCACCTCGCAGCCTGTTTCCTCCCGTAGAAAACCTGCCAGATGTTTGGCGATCGGCATCATATGTTTACGTCCGCGACGACGTATTGAAGCGGGAGACGAAGGCGCGGGAACCACAACAACATCATGGCATGAACCATGCCTATCACGAACGAAGTCAATAACGCCAGACGCTTTTGCAAGGGCGCATATCGCATCGGCGAACGCACGGTCACATTCCTCGTCGCCGTGATCCTTCCACGCAAGAACCGCCTTTCTGACCGTGCCACGGTACCATCCGCATGCGAACCAGCGTTGCATCGCCACACCGTCAAACGACTGTGCGGTCGGCTGGGAAAACAATGCCCTGCAAGCTTCGCATAGCACTTCATCCGGTTTGTCGCACCCGGCGCAGCCCCGGGGAAACAGCAGATTAACCACCATCGAGCATGCCCTCGCCATTGAGTTCATGCGAAACCTCCCAACAGGTTCTATCGCGATAGACTGGCGATGATTCCACCGCACAATTTCACGGTATCGTTCGGACAGGTAACCTTCACCGCCCTGGTGCCTGCCTTTGCCGCGGGATAATCGTTACCGTCCGGATCCATACGGTCTCCCACAAAACAATCTGCGCCACCGTAATGCCGAGAATATCGGCCAATTCTCGAACAGCGAACGACTTGTCGACGATTTTTTTCGGAGATATCAACGCTGCTGGCGCCGCCCGGCCGTACCTCCAAATGCGGTAGATCGGCGGCAACCGCTCGTGCCAGACGATTCTTCTTCTCGTTGGTTGGATCCCACGCCTCCTTGGCTTCGATGGGCGCAAGCTGCCCTAATGCGGAGAATGTGATCTGGCTGCCACGATCCTCGATACGTTCACCCCAAACGTGCGTGAGCCAGATACCCTGTTCGCGCGCATTGCGTTCCAACGATTCGTAAGCTTTCGCACGATCATCCGCGCTGAGGTCATGGGCGAAGACCGGCGCCCAATCCGATCCGCCCCAACGGTAATATCGGGTGCCGCTGGTCGGCATAAGATGCAGATGCGACCGATTGGCTTGACCTGTCAACCGTTCCACCACCTGACTTTTCAGCAATGCATACTTGCCACCGGTGATCACCGCGACATCAATCAACGATGTCAATGCGGAGAAGCATTCGGCCATGTCGTCCTTCATTGGCTTTTTCGACCTTGCCAACGTGTTGTCGAGATCGAAGGCGATAAGGCGTACTCCATTGCACAATTCCTCGATATCCACGTCGTTCCAACAGGGCACGGAAATATCCGTCATGATCGTTTCCTCCTGTGTCGATGCAATGAACAATATGCTATCGCATGATTCGCGCAAGGCCCTGATATGGTAGAAGCCATGTATCAATTGCCTTGGGAATCAACAGTGTATAGAAACCGTCATGGTCGTGGGACCCGCACTCCCATGTTCGGTACCAGACTTCCACGTTATCGTACAAGAAGCGGTATGTTCGACGACATGCTGGTGGCTCAGATCCGTAGGCTCAACGATGCATGGCCCGAACTGGTGGCACCGGTACAGTTTGCGGTCGAGGATGTTCCGCCATCCGACCCGGCACCATGGGAGGCCACTGCGCACTTGGGCTCGCAGTCTTTCCCCGCGGAACATGGCATTCCGCCGCGCGTCGTGCTGTACCGTATGCCTTTGCAATCGCATGCGCGAAGCCGTATGGACCTGCAATTCGCCATCCGCGACGAAGTGGTGTTGCGCTTGGCGGAACTGTATGGACGCCGTCCCGAAGAGATCGACCCCGATTGGGGTATGTGATCAACGCACGACGGTCATGTTCTGGTTGGCCAGCACCTGCTCGCGGGCTTCCTTCAGATCCGTTGCGCCGATAATCGACACTCCGGCCAGTTTCGCATCCGATACGTCTTTTTGGCTGATACGGATGTTCCACACCATTGATTGGTCCGGATCGGCAAAGCTTACGGCGGCAACGTCTCCATCGTTGATATCCGCCAGATCAACCGTTGTCGAAGCGCCGGATTGGAGAGCAATCTCGCGCTGGTCAACAGTATCTCCGACACTGTTGTAGGACGTCAATGTTGCCGTGCGCTCATCGCCCGATATGTTGGTGATGCCCACTTGAGCCGTGGCATGGTCGGGCACGGCCATGGCGGAGACGCTCATCGGCACTGAAGCGTTGACCAAGGCGAAATCAGCCTGGTCATCATCGCCATCATTGGTGATCTTCGCGGCGACGGATACCGGCTCGCTGGCGCTGATGGTAAGTCCGGTCGCCGACTTGGGAACCGAACCCAGGTCGATGACCGAAACGCGATTCGATTCGAGCGTCTGCTGATTGGTTTTCTTCAGACCTTGGTCATCCGTCCAAGATACGGTGACGTCGGCCTGCCGAGACGGATACACATACAGGTTGACGGCATCGCCTTCCGTGAGTCCGTCAATCGCCAATGTTTTTGCGGCAACAGTATTGGGAACCGCATAATCCGATCCTTTTGCAACCAGACCATCCATGGCTATGGTGCGTACCACGGCCGCAACGGGCGTGTCCACGCTGGACACGGTAACGTACAAAGCATCCTGCCCGGAAGCTGCTGCGGCAAGGTTCAGCACAGATTCCTTGCCCGCGCCAACCGTCAACGTCGAACCGGTAGACAATGCCAAAGCACCCGACTTGTCGGATCCCCAAACCTTGATGTTCACCGACGTGGCCTTAGCCGACGGATTGGCCACGACCAGCTGCTGGGTCATGCCTGTTTTGGTGCCCGACACCATCAGCGACTGCTTCAAAGCCGGAGCGACGCAGGAAGCAGCGGAAACGCCTTTCAAATCTCCCTCAGTAGCCCAAGACATCACCGAAGAGGCCGCTCCCGTTCCATCGGAAGCCGACAGCAATCGGGTATTCTGCAATTGGGCTCCGTCATCGACCGTGCCGGACGCCATGAAAATATCATCATCCGATCCGGCATCATCCTTGTTCAACACCAATGACGAAGTGGCTTCATCAGCTCCGAGAAGCCCTACGGAAGAGCGGAACACCGAACCGAAGGACGCATAACGCGCCGACGACATGATATTGCCGTTGGACGCTTGATATTCGCTGTCTCCATACGCATCAGTATCAGCTATCGTCATTCGTGCTGGACAATATGTTTCCAGCTGACGCGGACTGACGGTACGGGATACGGATGAACGCTGCGTTACCGGCGAATCCGCATGAATCCAAGTCGGGCGGTAGATTACGGCCACAGTCGCCAGTGCGACAATGACCAACACCGACACTATGGCCAGAATTACACGCCAAACCGTTTTGAAACGGGAATGTTTGCTCATGCTTCCTCCTGACCGTGACGCCTCATGCGCGGAAGCGCAACCAAGCAATACGCTGCGAGAACAATACCCATGCACCACAGCCATGCCTGACGCCACACACTCGATTCAGCCTGTCGATATCCCTTGCGGTCGATATGCTGCTTGGCCGTATCTTGGATGGTGAGACGATAGTATGTTCCCGCATCAGTGCTTACGACATTCTGCGTGCCATCGGAAGCGCTGATATTGGAACTCAACTGATCGGTTATCTCCTTTTGCGCCTTGTCTTCGCCGGAGCGCACCACATAGATGCCTCCGAATCCCAACTCGCTCAAATCGGCGACGGCGTCGGAATCAGCATTCGACAACAGCTGCGCGCAATCCTTGGCGATGGCCTTGTTCGCATCATCGGAACGTCCGAACGCCACTTCGACACGCTGTGCCGGAGAGCTGTCGATCAAATCACCTCGGCGGGTGCGCATCACATTGTAGCTAATGGAACCGGCACTATCCGCGCGTACTGCGAGCACACGCCTCGCCTCATCCTGCGCAAGATAGTCGGAAGCAACAATCGGCAAACCGGAATCACTGGTCGAAACCGTGTTATGGTCTCTGGCGACATAATCAAAACCGGCACTCGCCACAACCGACGCCGCAATCAGCATGACCAGCACGATTCGTGCCGCACGCCCGGCAATAATGCCAGCAGAAGCGCCATTCCTCTCAACTTCGACATCGCCGGTCGGCCTCTGCCACAGCATGACGAAACGTTGCACCGCACCGCCTGCGACCATGCACACGCAAGACAGCAGTCCCATCATCGTGAATGAAACGCCGGGAAGCACGGAACCGGCCACGGCGCCATCCGCATCGACCGCAACCACAACCGCGGCGGAAAGCAGCGACGTGGCAAGACCCGCGATCGCCACGACCCACATCATACGCGACACGCGAAGCACGAATGGCAGGAACAGCGATACCGCGGCAAGAAGCACAATCAATGCCAACATTGCAGCAGCCACATACTGCCAAATCTCGCCGGATACGGCAACGCCGAATGCACGGGAAACAATATCCGAAAGATTTGCGATCATCGGATGCCCATCATGCGCAGACGACGGCAATATCACACTGCCAAAAATCTGACGCCACGTACCTGCTCCTGCGAAACGTACCGTGTTGACCAATGTGGGCGCGCATACGGAAGCGGCCGGCAGCGGAATCAGCAGCAGCGTCGTTCTATGGGAGCGTACAAGCATCAGGAACACAAGGAACGACAACATCAGCGGCAGCAGCAATTGCGGTTCGGCCGCGACGACGGGAATAAAGCACAATGCCGCAAGCGCCGCGGCCTGCACGGAAGCCTGCGGATTGACCAGATCTTCCGTACGGTACATGCCTACGGCTCGGAAAGAAAACGCGAAGGCCGCAGGAAGAAACACCATGACCGTCATCATCGTCACGTCGGCATCGCTGTACACGTTCATCGACAATGCGATGGCGAACCATGCCAACGCGATCACGCAACGCACCGTGTCGGACCGAGTAAAGATTCCAGCCAAAGCCCAGAACGACAGCACCATCAAAGGAGCGGACAAGAAGAACACCACGGCGACTGCGGTCGCAACATGGCCAGCCGTGAATACGGAAACCACCATGAGCACCAGCAGCCAAGGCGCGCTCGGGGCGCTGATTCCCGTTCCCGCGGTATACGCCCACGACGTGGTAGCGGCATGCACCAACTGGCTGAAACTGGCATCGGTCGGCAGCAACGTTTGAGAATATATCGACGCGCCGGAGAACACGCTCCGAAGCACATTCCAATATAGGAAGACGATCCATGCAAACGCGATCACCGCCGATGCGATGGCAAGCCCCCACCTGCGCATAAGCCTTTTACGCAGATGCGCCTTGGCAAGAGGGCTGAGGATCACAGTGCCACGCTGGTCAAGAAACGCACGCTTGCGATCGTTCCATTGGCCGATCTGCTGACGAGTCGTCTGCAATGCGGCCAATGCCTTCAAGGAGACCCTACTCTGCTCACGCAATCGGGCACGGGCCCTCCATGCGCCCGGCAAGTGGAGCAACGAACGCCAAGGCAGGGCCAATTCGCAACAGGCATGGTATGGCTGTTTGCGCGTCAGGCACAGCACGGCCAGTCCCAACGCCTTCAGTATCGACCAGATCCACAGCAGCGGCCACCAAGAACGATGCACGTCCGTATACGCGTATTTCGTATTCGCCTCGCGTACCGCAAGATACGGATCGACGCGGCCTTCCTCATCTTCAACAGGTTGGCCGTTTTTGGAACGCACGCCTTCAAATCTTGCCCTCCTATGGGCGATTCGCGCCTGCGGGACCACCACCACACGGCCACCGCCCAGGCAGATGCGCCTGCACAGGTCCGTGGATTCGGCGAACGTGCCGAACCATGGATCGGCACCCTTCCAAGTACGCAAGGTGGCCAATGGAACCAGCGCGCCGGAAAGCGACACAGCCAACACATCCTGCCGGCCATCATACTGTTCCTGATCCGGCTCACCGTCCACCACCAGAGACGTGACATTGTGGTGCCCCGCATACAAACCGACGTTATGCAGGCTTTCCGCCTGCCAATCCAACTGTTTCGCGCCAAGCAAAGACGCAGTCGGCGTGTTTTTCCAAGCATCGAGCAACACCTCAAGGCATGACTCATCGGCCGGCCTGGAATCGTCATGCAATGTCCACAGAGCACCGACCCGGTCGTCAAGATCGATCTGTTGCATTGCACGAGCCACGGCATTCATGAATGAAGAGGCACCCTTCACTCCTACGAGAATGACACGTATGGTCTTGCTTTCGGGAACTTCCGTAAGCACACCGGCAGGCGACGGGATAACGCTAAACGTCATCTGCATAGGCTGCTCAACCTGATTGGTGCAATCCGCAACGATAATAGTGCCTGGAAGCACACGCTGTGCGAGCACCGCGGCAAAAGTGGATGAGAAAAAACGTAGATCGCTTTGCGCGGTAATCACCGCAGCCACGGATGAATCGGCATCCTGCCGATGGGAGTACGGCCTGCTGTTGAGCAGATCGGTCACAATTCCCTGGATATCGCTGCTGGCGTTAGAATTCATAATTTCAAGTGTACGCACAGGGTGTGCCGTGCGTTATGCCCGTTCCTTGTGTTCCTTCTTATACCGACGGCGCTCACGTTCGCTCATGCCACCCCAAATGCCGAAACGCTCATCATGCTCGATGGCCCATTTCAGGCATTGCTCACGAACCTCGCACTGGGCGCACACTCGCTTGGCATCCCTGGTTGATCCGCCCTTTTCAGGAAAGAACGCTTCCGGATCAGTCTGAGAACATAACGCCCTATGCTGCCAGGAAACATCATCATCGCTTTTGAACAGACCCCACAGTTCCGCAAGCGGATTATCGGAGGACTCGTCGATCACGCCCCACATGCGTCCTCCCCTGCTATACGTATGCGCACTTTTAGTCGTGTTAAATTACACACATGCAATTTCTTTTTGTCAAGTTTTCCGCCGTGTCAATCACTATAATTCGAGAAAAATATGGTACATGGTAACTCCAAGAACGACGGGGGCCTGAAGCAGAATCCGTGAAAATCGGGGAACATCTCTATAATCCCATGACAGAGTAGTGGTATGTTCTAGAACGCGTTGAGATATGGCGTGATCTTTTGTATAAACAGGAAGGCGATACCGTGACCACATCACCAGCCGGCGATAAGCTTCCTAACGTCAATGGACTGCGAGACGCAAAGCCGCGTCACAGCCTTGGCTATCGAGTGCAGCATCGTGCGAGGACGATAGTCGCTTCGGTCATCGCGGCGATGCTGGTGTTCTCGGGAACCGCAGCGGCCGCAACATGGCTGGATGTGAATGGCATCATCAAAGACCATTCGGTCGAAATCATCGGACAAGGCTCACTTGACGCCAACACCTCGATCATCGATCCCAACTCCGGCAAACCCATCGAATTCGTACTCATCGGGCAGGATTCCCGCGATGGCGAAGAGAACCAGTCCGTCGGAGGCAACTTCGACGACGTGGTAGGCAACCATCAGGCCGACACCACAATGGTGGCGCAGATTTCCGCGGACCGCACCAAAATCAATCTCGTTTCCATTCCGCGCGACTCCCTAGTGGACATACCGCAGTGCGAAACGACCAACGGCACGATTCCCGCGCAATACAATGTGATGTTCAACTCGATTTTCGCGAACGCATACCAGACCGGCGGCGATCTCGCTTCAGCCGCAAGCTGCACCCTGAATGCAGTGAACAGCCTCACCGGACTGAACATTCAAAACTTCATCGTCGTGGATTTCGCAGGACTGGTCAAAATGATCAATGCCGTAGGCGGAGTCGACCTGTGCATCCCACAGGACGTCGACGACCCCTACACCAGCCTGCAACTCACCAAGGGCCTGCACCATCTGGACGGACACCAGGCAACGCAGTACGCACGAACCCGCCATGGTCTGGGAGACGGATCCGACACATCACGAACAACCAGACAGCAATACCTCATCAAACAGTTGATGAACGAAGCGCTCAGCAAGAACCTCTTTACTGACACCGCACAGCTCTACCAGCTAGCGAAATCAGCCTTGCAATCACTCTATATCTCGCAAGGCATGGCCGATACCGCAGCGCTTGCAGGTCTTGCCATGAGCCTCAAGGATTTCAATCTGTCCAACCTGTATTCGCAGACCGTTCCGGTAGTATCCGCGCCGTCGGACCCGAATCGTTCGGTCTGGACCGATGAGGCGGAGACGCTATGGGAGAAGATGCGCGCGGACAAGCCGATTTATGGTTCCGACGAATCCGACGCGAACACGGATGCCAATACCGCAGGCAATTCCGACGGTTCTTCCGATAATTCGACGGATGGCACTGACAATACGGATAATATGGGCACTGACAACACGGGTTCCCAGGAAGCCGCACAGACGCCTGATCCGGTCACTGGTCTGATCACGCAAGCCGATGGCACGCTTATCGATCCGAACACCGGTGGCACCGTCGATCCGGAAGATGGCTCCATCCATGACGCTCTTACCGGGCAGTACATCGGACTTGCCGATCGTTACCTCAACGCGACAGTTTGTGCCGTTCCCGCAAAGAACTAGACCGCTTTCACCGAATCCGTTCCTACACGGTGTAAATGGTGTAGGAACGGATTTCTTTTTGGAGGACATTGTATGAGTGAAGAGAACGGCGGCAAGGACCCCATGCCCGCACCACCGAGCTTCATCCCGTCCGCAGGACGGAAGAAGACGGAATCACAGCCTCACAAATCCACAATTCCTTCTCAATCCGGCTCTCCGTCAATTCCGAGTTTTTCGCCTGCCGCACAGCCAGCGCGCTCAAGTGCCCCGCACGCCAGCAGGCGTACAGCGCAACCATCATCCGTAACTCCATCCGGTTCCAGCGCTCCACAGAGTTTCCGTCCTGCCGCAAACTCCACCAGCAGACCACGTAAGTCGGCATCATCGTCTCCTGCATCGTTTGCTCCTGCTTCAGCTCCGAACAATCACCGTGCGTCTCAGCAGGTACGAGGATCCTCCTCCATACCCACTGGCATGCCACGAACAACGCGACAGAACACGCCCAGACAACCTTTGTCCGGCAATAGCACAACAGGATACCAATCCACTGCGAAAGCCGTGCTCCCCCACAGAAAACGACATATGGGGCGGGTCATTCTCGCGTTTTTCCTTGCTGTGATTCTCGCCTTGGGACTGTCGATATTCTCCGCATGGAATTGGGTGGATGGACAGCTCAACAAACAGTCTTGGTTGACGAACAAAGCCGATACCGCTGGCGAAAGCTGGCTGATCCTCGGTTCCGACGAACGCGAAGGCACCATTGGCGATGCGGGAGACGTGACCGGTTTCAGAACAGACACCATTCTGGTACTCACCAAACCGAAATCCGGACCTTCCTCACTGATTTCCATTCCGCGTGATTCCTTGGTGGAAATCGACCAGAGTTACATGAAAATCAACGCCGTCGCCCAACTGTACAACGGCAAACAACTGGTTAACGAAGTCGAAGACATCACCGGGCAAAAAATTCAACCACGTGGCAATGGTGCAGTTCGGCGGCCTTGTCAAAGTGGTCGACGCTTTAGGAGGCGTCGAATTATGCTACGACCAGGATGTAAGCGATCCGTACTCCCAGTTGAACTGGACTGCCGGCTGCCATACCGCCGACGGCACCACCGCGCTTGCGTTTTCTCGTATGCGTTACGCGGACGCACAAGGCGATTTCGGACGTGCAGCCCGTCAACGCCAGGTCATCAACGCCATAGTGAAAAAGGGCGCGTCCAAGGATACGCTGCTGAACTTCGGCAAGGTCAAAAAAGTTGCGGAGGCTGCGTTGGGCTCCGTAACCGTGGATGAAAAGGCTTCAACCTCATCGCTGATGCGCATGGCTTTGGCGTTCAAAAGCGCTTCTGGGGATCAAGGCATTTCAGGAAGCGTTTATTGGACCGATCCCGACTACTACGTTGATGGTGTCGGCTCAAGCGTGCTCTTGGACGAGGATAAGAACCTCGAACTGTTCTCCGAATTGGCTAAGGGGACCCATCGGGCTGGCACTGTAGGCACGCTCGCCGAACAGCAAAGCTGAGGGTTGTGGTCAGGATGTGGATAACCATATCCTCCGACCACAACCCTGATTCTCGCTTGCGTCCATCCGCCACTGCTGTTCACAATGACGGCATGAACAGCAAAACCAAGCGCAAGCATACCAATGGATTCAATGAGGATCGGCTGATGCTCATCAGCTGGGCCGCGCCGGTATTGTCGCAACTTGTCATGCTTGTCATAATGATCGCGCAACGGCAATGGCTATATGTGGCCATGCTTGCTCCTGGACTCATCAGCAGCGCGTTGTCTCTGGCATCCATGGCGTTGCGTTCCAATCAGAAGCAGCAGCATGACGAACCTGTCTCCACCACCTATGCAAAGGTGGTGGAGACCGCAAGGCAAAACAGCCATTCGCCGTTCGCCGCAATGCCCCATATGTGTTTCGAGCGGTTCTACGCTCTGGACGAGGACGCGCTGCCTTGGCGCACCATCACACGAACATGGCTTTCCTCCACATCATCCTGCCCTATAGGAGTCACGGAGCATGGCTTGTTTCGCACGGATCTGCAACGATCAGGACCGCATGCCATGGTAGCAGGCACCACGGGTTCGGGAAAATCGGAATTGCTCATCAGTTGGTGCTTGTCGCTCGCCATGCAATACAGCCCTGATGATCTGCATTTCGTGTTTTTGGATTTCAAAGGAGGATCGACATTCAACGCTTTGGAACATCTTCCCCACACCGTTGGCAATGTCTGCGATCTTGATTTGTTCCACGCGATTCGCGCGTTGAATGCCATTGAACAGGAATTGGTGCGTCGTGAGGCTCTGGTCAGCGCCGAACGTGTTTCCAGATTCGACCAATTGGTCCGGCCTCCGGCACGACTGGTTGTGGTCATCGATGAATTCCATGCGCTTCGAGACCGTCTGCCCGACTATATGCAACGGCTGAATCGTCTTGCGTCACTTGGCCGTTCCCTTGGCATGCATCTGATCGTCTGCACGCAATATCCCATGGGCCAAGTCCATGCCGACATGAAAGCCAATATCTCGCTGAGCATATGCTTACGGGTTACAGACCAAATGCAGTCGAACGAATTGATCGGCATACGTGACGCAGCGCTGATTCCTCCCAGCATTCCCGGTGCAGCCTATTGCAATGACGGACAACACACCACACCTTTCCTATGCAGCGCGGTCCGCGATGTCAACCGACTTGTCCGCAATATTGGAACGGCCGCACGATTCCACGCCTGCAAACGCCCCGATCTCCTGTTTTCCGAGCCTCTCACGCAACATGCAACGCAATCCGATCTTTCCATCCCATCAAACCAGTCATGGCATAACGTTCCCTTTGCGCTTGCCGACGATGGCGTATTGGTGTATACCGCCATTCTTGACGTGAGCCAACAGAATATCGCCATCATCGGTGCCTACGGCAGCGGCAAAACCAATCTACTGTTGCATTGCGCACGCTGGCTATATGACACGGGTTGCGCCAATATTCGTTTCACACGCAAAACCGAACATGGCATGGTGACGGATGACGGCAAACCCTTACCGTCGCATAAGCGAACCATCTGGATTGTGGATGATGCGGACGAAGCGCTTAATCCCTTTTCCTCTGCGCCTGAAGCGAACGAATTGCGTGAGGCGTTGGTCAATCCCAATATCACAGTGATTGCCGCGGTGGAAAAACCTATTCCCGCACTGCTGGACCGATGTCCGACTCGTGTGGCGTTCCCCTGCGGAGAACGTTCCAACGATCTGATGCTCGGCATTCCCGGCGCAATTCTGGACGGGTTCGCAGCCGACGACTATACCCTCCCAGGTCGTGGCGTGCTCATGCAACAGGCCAAAGCATGCCCTATTCAGTGCGTGGAATTCCAAGGTTTTTAACGATTCGTGGGATTCTTTTCGCGAAGACTCTTGAAAAGTCGCGCGATTCGTGGTTATCTGAGTAACGGACTTACATGCCGTACATGGCAAGAGGAAGGCGATTATATGAGCAGTGCTTTTGACTGGCGCGCCAAGGCCGCATGCCGCGACAAGGATCCGGAGCTGTTTTTCCCCTGGTCGGCAATACAGGCGCCGCCTATCAGCAGATCGAAGAGGCCAAGGCCGTCTGCCGCACCTGCAAGGTGATTGACGCGTGCCTGAAGTGCGCGCTTGACACCAATCAGGATTACGGTGTTTTGGGGCGGTTTGAGCGAAGACGAACGTCGTGCGCTCAAGCGCCGTGCCATGCGTGCCCGCCGCTCCCAAGCCATGCAGATGCAGATCTGAAATTTTCAAAGATCCATCATTGCATACGCTCTGCGAATAGCGACTTACAACGAAAATGTCCGGTTGACTTCCCCCTGGTCAACCGGACATTTTCGTATCTTTCCTATCGTTCCTGCGCCGCACGCAGCTTCATATCGAGCACTACTCGGGTGCCACCGCCACGACGGGGCTCCCAACGGACCGTGCCTCCGAAATCGTTGTTGACGAACGTGCTGATGATCTGCGTTCCCAAACCGGATCCGGAGGAACGTGCCATACCATCATGCTCCTCATTGGCCAAGCCCGTGCCATCGTCTTCGACCACAACATTGAGGTTGTTGCCACCGCGTCCCACGGAAATCGTGATATGACCTTCTTTGCGACCTTCGAAGCCATGTTCCACGGAATTGGTGATCAGCTCGGTCAGCACCAATGACAACGGCGTGGCATCCTGCGCCGGCATCATGCCGAATCTGCCGATGAAGTCGATGTCGATATGCTGGTCACGCATGGTGGCCAAATCCACCGCCATCTTCAACAGGCTGGAAATGACCTTGTCGTAATCGACGATTTCATCGGCGGTCTGGCTCAAGCCTTCATGGACCATGGCGATGGTTTGTACACGACGCTGCGCCTCTTTCAGCTCTTTCTTGACCTCTTCGGACTTGGTCTTACGTGCCTGCAGTCGCAGCAATGCGGAAACCGCCTGAAGGTTGTTCTTGACGCGATGGTGGATTTCGGAAATCGTCGCATCCTTGGTCTGCAGTTCCTTTTCACGACGGCGAAGCTCAGTCACGTCGCGACATAGCACAACAGCGCCAACGCGGCCATTGGCATCCATCAACGGCAGCGAACGCATGGACACCGCGGACTTGTTGGCATCGAGTTCGGAATCGACGGCGGCTTTGCCACTGAGCACCAGAGGCAAGGTTTCCAGCACGGGATCGTTCTCGCGCAGCAATTTGGTGCCGATTTCGCTCAGATACTCCCCCTGCATGGTGCTGACCGATCCCAAACGTCGGAAGCAGCTGATGGCATTCGGCGAAGCATATCGCACGATACCTTCGACGGTGAGCACGATGAAGCCGTCCGCCACACGCGCATTGTGACGCTGGTTCATAATCGGATTACGATATGGGAACTGACCGCGAGGAATCATCTCATACAGCTGCTTACCTGCGCTGATGCTTTCGGATTCGTAACGTCCGTTCGACTCCCGGGTGGCCATATTCGTCTCACGTACCACCAAGCCCAGCGTCTTGCCATTATGACGCACCGGCGCATACACATTGCACACCGTGGACTCGCCCACAGTGCGGAGCACCGTGGAACGGAACACCGATTCGGAAGCCATCGCGGCATCCAATTCAGCGCTCATTTCCTCCTCGACAACGTCGCCGACCACATCGTCGGCCCTCAGGCTCATCACCGTGGATGGACGACACTGTTCGGCAATAATGTATTTGCCCTCGCCATTTTGCAGAATGAGCAGCAGATCAGCAAAACTCAGGTCGGCGATCACCTGCCAGTCGGCGACCAGATGATGCAGCCATTCACGATCTTCGTCATCGAAATCGGGACGGGTCGTCAAGATATGTGAGAAATCAGCCATGCGCTCCATCATACGCATCACACCAGAGGTTTTGCACGGCACGACGCATATTGCAGGAAAAGCAATATTGACATATCCATGAGTTACGGTAACGTAGGTTACGGTTCCGTAACTTACAGTGGAGGCACACAGATGGCGAAACCCACAGACGTAGAGATCGAGGAAAAACGAGCGATCATCGCCGAGGCACGCGAACAGGCCCTTCAAGCCAAGGCCGATATTATTCGCGTGAAGGCACGCAACAAGGCCGAGAACATCCGCAAGAAGGCCGACGGCAAGGCGAAAATGGCTATAGCCAAGGGCGAAGCTCGTGCCGCGAAAATAGAAGGCATCACTCCGGCGGAGATCGAACGTAAGATTCGTCTTGACGTGCATGGTCGCCCCAAGCCGGCAATGCGCGGCTGGATTCATGCCGTGGCCACTCCTCTGGCATTGGCGGCCGGCATCGTGCTGATCTGCCTGGCACACGGTACCGGTTTGAAGTGGGCCTGCGCCGTGTTCATGACGTGTTCGCTGGTATTGTTCGGCAATTCCGCCTGCTACCATTTGGGCGATTGGTCACCTCGCGTCACGGATGTGCTACGACGCATCGACCATATGAATATCTTCCTGCTGATCGCAGGCACTTATACGCCGGTCTCCTTTGCACTCGAACCGTTCTGGCGCAATTCAATCATCGCGGGCATGTGGATCTGCACTACCGTGGCGCTCATCATTCACGTCATCTGGATCAGCGCCCCACGCTGGCTTTACGTGATTGTGTATATTATTTTCGGTGTTTCCGGAGTGGCATTCATGGGATTGTTCTGGATTTCGCCATATGCCGGTCCGGCGGTTGTGGTGCTGTTGGCCGCAGGCGGAGCCTGCTATATCGCCGGAGCCATCGTATACGCGCTACGTAAGCCCGATCCATGGCCGAAGGTGTTCGGCTTCCATGAGATTTTCCACTGCGGCACCGTTGCCGGTTACGCATGCCATATGGTGGCGATCTACATGGTGATCGTGCAGCTATGGCCGTAAGTTCAGATCATATCTGATTGCAGTTTGACGAAATATACGAAAAGGCTGGTTCATCCGTTGTATTCGATGAACCAGCCTTGTATTTATATCGCTGGAATATCAGATTCAGCTTATGACGAACATCACTCAGGCGAGCGGCTTGGCTTCCTTGATGGTCACGGAAATCTCACGTCCGTTCGGAGCCGTATACGACACCGTGTCTCCCTCGTGAGCGCCGTTGATGGCTGCGCCGATCGGGGATTCCGGGCTGATGATGCTGTAGTCCGTGGCGATGGACAGGTCTCGCGTGCCAAGCACGTACACCATTTCACGTCCGTTGACATCCAGCGTCACCAAAGAACCGTCGCCGACTTCGCCGGCCTTGGGCGCGGTCAGAATCTTCGCGTTGCGCAGCTTGACGGTCAGTTCCTCGATGCGGCCCTGATTTACTCGCTGAGCCTCACGAGCGGCCTGATAGCCGCCGTTTTCGCTCAAATCGCCCTCGGCGCGTGCCGCGGAAACCTTGGAAAGGATTTCGTCGCGATACTCGCCTTCGCGCCAAGCGAGCTCTTCTTTCATCTTGTCATAAGCTTCCTGCGTCAGCAGAAGCGTTTTTTCTTCGGCCATGTTGCCTCCTTGACCTTGGAAATTACTCTATGCCGCTTAGTTTCAGCGGGTGGAGATGATGTCGATCACGAACACCAGGGCGTCTTCGCCGCCGATGCCGGCCTGCGGAACGCCACGGGAACCATAGCCGTACTCCGGCGGAATGGATACCACCAAGCGGGAACCGACGTTGTGACCCCGGAACGGTCTGGTCCCAACCCTTGATGACCTGGCCGACACCGATGCCGAAGCTGGCCGGCTGGTGACGGTCGAAGCTGGAATCGAACGGGGTGTCTTTGCCCCAGACCACACCGTGATAGTTAACGGTGACGGTGTCGCCGCGGCGAACCATCGGGCCATTGCCCTCGAGCAGCTCCACAACCTTCAGACCTGCCGGAGCGGTCTCGGACGGGAATTCGATGGTCGGGCGATCGCCGAACTCAACATTGACAACGGGCATTTGAGATGCCATGGTGAACCTCCTTGAAAAGCACAATGCCACCTAGACTAGCACCAACCACCGCTAGCATTCAACGACATTGACCGCCAAACCACCTTTTGAGGTTTCTTTATACTTGGACATCATGTCTTCGCCCGTGTCTTTCATGGTTTTAATGGCCTGATCGAGGGTCACGATATGCGTTCCATCTCCCAGCATGGCCATACGAACCGCGTTGATGGCAGTGTTCGCAGCCATGGCGTTGCGTTCGATGCATGGAATCTGTACTAAACCTCCCACGGGATCACAGGTCAGTCCCAGATTATGCTCGATGCCGATTTCCGCAGCGTTCTCCACTTGCTGTGGAGTACCGCCCATCACCGCGCACAAACCGGCCGCAGCCATCGAACATGCCGTACCGACTTCTCCCTGGCATCCGACTTCCGCACCGGAAATGGAGGCATTGCGTTTAAACAGGTACCCTACCGCGCCTGCAGTGAGCAGGAAGGTAATAACACCCTCTTCGTTCGCATGGTCAACGAAATGCCAGTAATAGTGAAGCACTGCCGGAATGATTCCTGCAGCACCGTTGGTCGGTGCGGTGACGATTCGCCCACCGCCGGCGTTTTCCTCCGACACCGCCAAAGCGAACAAATCCACCCATGCCGCATCCGACGATTCGAGCACCGCATCCGCGCGTTTCTTGTCTCGTGCAAGCACATCACTGTTCGAGGCAAGCCTTGCATACATTTTCGGTGCCCTGCGGGGCGCATTCAAACCGCCGGGCAACACGGTCTGCGACGTGTGGCATCCGTGCTGTACGCAACGACGCATCACCCGCCACACGTTATCCAGTTCGCTGCGAACCTGCACCGCCGACTGCATGGCCGTTTCATTGGCCCACACAATGTCGGCGATACTCATATGATGCTTCTCGCATAATGCAATGAGTTCGTCGCATGACGTGAATGGATATGGCACATCCGAGCCGTCATCAAGTGAGGAATCACTCTGCTGATCGGCGAAAGACGTTCCGACCGGCGGACGCTCATGAATGCCGATCATCAGATCCTCGGCATTGCCTTGCCGTACGAAGCCTCCACCGATGGAATACCAGACCTGTTCATCAACAAGATTGTTCTGCTGGTCAAACGCCTGGAAACGCATGCCATTAGGGTGCGCGGCCAAGCGATGCCACACGTCCATCACCACATCATGCGCATAGTCGAAATCGATGCGATGCTTACCAGCCAGCAGCAGTTCCCCACTCGACTCGCATTCATGACGAATGATGTTCACATGGTCCGTATCGACGGTTTGCGGCATGTTACCTTCCAGACCTGCCACAGTCGCGCGATCGGTACCGTGCCCCAAACCCGTCAACGCAAGAGATCCATACAGTACCGTACGCACGCGGCTCACACGGCCAAGCGTTCCCGTATGTTCAAGCGATTCGACAAATTTGCATGCCGCCACCATCGGACCAACAGTATGTGAGGAACTTGGCCCAACGCCTACCTTGAACATTTCGAGAATACTGAACATACCAATCGCCGCCTTGCTTCTCAGGTGCCTTGCTCAGGCTGCATACAATGCACGGAACATGAGAATCATAATGATCAAACCAATGATGGCGACCGCAACTTCCACCACCAGCATGATAATGGCCGTGGTTTTACGATTGCCGAGTTTAACGTCAAGTAACTTGGCGAACAGGAAAGCGACGAAACCAAGAGCTGCGCCATTCAACGCAATCGCACCAGTCTGGCCATTGGTGAGCACACTCTCCCCCACCATGGCAAGCACGGAATTGATGGTGGCGGAGAACACCAGCAGACTCCACACGCCGTAACCGATAAGTCCAACAATCGCATATGCGAACGGTCGGAACCGTTCACGCATTTTGATCGTAAACGATTCGGCGCACCACAGCAACGCAAAGCCCACAACGAACGTGAACGCCACTGCCATGAACACCGCTTCCATAGCCCATGGAATCAATGCCAACGACGCCTTCAACAACGAGAAATACAGCGGAGAACAAGCCAGTTCGCCCACAGCCAAAACTCCTGCGACGATAATCGCTTGGGAGAGCATCAGCGGAATTTCCGTATCGGGCTGTTCGATTACTGGCTTGATATCTTTCGACGTCATACTTTTTCCCGTTCCAGTCGGCTACTTGGGGTTATCAATGCCGTCAGTGTAATAACGGATTGTTTCGTACGTGCTATCCAGCAATATTTCACAACGATCTCGACCATTAGGCCGTCATCGCAGCCAGAAGACCTGAGATCGGACTATGAATGACAAGTCATCATTATTGAATAGCATACTGAGAGAGTATATTCTGTTTGAGATTCATCGATTGTTGAACTAGTTGTTCATATGTGAGGCATCCAGACATATCTTCAACGGCGATTTTTTTAGGAGCAATTTCTGCATTACGTAGTATTTGAGACACAACGTCAAATTTCTTATTCATTTATCTGCATTTCCTTTCGGATACATTCAAAAAAAGCCCACAAACTGCAATAATGGACAAAGCCAGCCAATACATCCATGTTGCATGGAAAGCCGATGTGAGAAAAGGCACGAAAAATCCGCCACAAAATGATCCGATGGATTCACCAATGGCTGTCAGAATAAGACGACAATTGAGTATGTCGACAAGAGGCATGTTTTCTCCGGATTCCACCATGGCGACATTTGTCAACGGTGCGTACGTGCATTCCGCAGATGCAAATACCAGCAGAGCAGCAAATATGAACCATACCGATTGCATCAACGTTCCCGCTGCGAACAGCACAAAAGCGATGCCGTACAACCCTAGGCTTAAGCCCATGCAATACGTTGATGATTTTTCCTGTATCCATGATGCGTACCACCAGCCTGCTGATGGGGAACTGCAAAACTATCCCAGCAATGGCATCCACAGTGAAGAACAGTCCACTCGGCAGCAGATCTGAAGAAAAACCATGAAATACGAGTGACATGCCAGAAAAAAGCTGCCCATTCATCACACTGCCAGTAACGACAATCAGCAATACCGGCAACATTCTTCGACTGCTCAATAATGTACCGATGGTGGAAAGAATCGAAGCTTTTTTCCTCTGAAGGACTATCTGAAGTTCGTAGATAAACATGTCGATCAAAACAAATTCCGGTGATAACGGATATGACGGCATATATCAGACAAATGATGATGAGAAAGTTGGCGGGACCAAGTCTGCACTGTACATAAGACGCTGTGATAGGACCAATAGCAGCTCCTAAGTTCGCAGACAAGGTTGCCAGCGAAAAGAATGATGCTTGCTCCTTGCTATCTGCAGTGGTTGCAATGATGTGCCCTCGAAGAGTGAAATTCACCAATGAAATGCCAACACCGAACAACATCAAGCCAAGCAAAGCAAATACAGGCGAAACCTGCAATAGCCATGCAAAAGATACTAGTCCCAGTACGATAATCGCCAAGCTGATCTGCATGAGCCATAGTGTTGATATTTTCTCAATCAACCGGCCTAAAAACAGTGTACTTCCCCGTGCTGCAGCCGATAGAACACCAAGCATCACACCCGACAAAACACTCGCTGAGCCGACACGCTGGGTGAGCATTATCGGAAGCATCGACAGTACCGCACTGTATGCAAGATTCGTTGTCAAATAGTCAATAGATAGAGACGCATATCTTCTGCTTCGCATAGATTGTTCGCCGTTCACCACTCTCACAGCAGAGAAAACTAGCCCCCTTGCACAACGATTGTCATGCGTTGTTCATCATGTGGACACCGGATTTTGAGTCAACATTAAGCTCATCTCAGCGCGAGATAAAACAAAATCCAACCAGTATATTCTGATTGGGTCGCATGGTGCCGCCAGCGGGAATCGAACCCGCAATCCGAAGAGACCGATTTTAAGTCGGTTGCGTATACCAGTTTCGCCATGGCGGCAAGGCATCGAACAAGCCGACGCCCAAGCTATTATGCCACGTTAACGTTCGGCAAGCAATCGCGTGCCGTAATCCAGCACAATGCCATCAAGCAAACCGTGTTCGCTGGCCATGAAGGAGTCGATACGCTGACCATGGTCGGCATAGGCCGCTTCACTGACTTTGGCGAGCACACGATTCCACACCAGTGCACCGCCACCGACCACGTCAACACGACCCGGGTGAATGGTTTTGTAGGTCAGGCGCTCTTCGCGCGGCATCGTAAGGAACTTGTTATCGACCGCATAAGCGTCTTCCAGCGAGCAGCTGGCACCATCCACCGCGGAATGGTCGTATTCGGTCAATCCCATAGCCAGAGCGGTCATGGTAGTCACTGTGCCAGACACGCCGATGATAGTGCGGGTTTTGCCTGCAGGAACCGTTTTGAACGCTTCATCGATATGCTCGTCGATGTCGGCAATGGCCTCTTGAATCTGCGCTTCGGTAGGCGGATCGTTCTTCAAGTGGCGTTCGGTCATACGCACCGAGCCAATGTTCATGGAGAACGCGGCCTGCACCTGCGTGTTCGGATGGCTTACGCCATCGCCGCCAAGCACCAATTCCGTAGAGCCGCCACCCAAATCAACCACCAAATACGGAGCTTCGACGTCGCGACGAACCACGCTCGTGGCACCAAGGAAGCTTAGATCAGCCTCTTCCGTACCGGGAATGACTTCCGGACGCACGCCGAGGATCTGCTCGATAGTGTCTTCGAATTCCTCACGGTTCTCAGCATCACGAGTGGCCGAAGTGGCAACGAAACGAACGCCATCCACCGGATGCTCTTTCAGCACCTCGGCGAATTCGCGGGCAGCGGCGTAGGCACGTTCCAATGCCTCATCGGCGAAACGATGCGTCTTATCAACATCCTGACCGAGGCGAATCACACGAAGAATACGCGGAACAATATCTTCAACGCCGTCTTCGCTGACTCGGGAGACCTTCAGACGAATCGAGTTCGTACCGCAATCAATGCCGGCAACAGTAACGGATTTCATTGCTTCTTCTTTCTGTCTGAATATGGTTCAGTCTTCGTTTTCCACCGTGCAACGGCATACATTGGGGTCGAATTCATGACGAATCGCCTTCAATGCCATGTCTCCGATCGGATTGGCGCCCTCACCCATCACCAGCGTTTGCGCCAGCAAGGCGTGCAGACACTTGATGCGAACAGGCATGCCGCCGGCACTGGTGCCTTCGATATGCTCTTCGCTGTCTTCCATAGCAACGGCGATTTCATGCCGGAACGCCAAATACAGTTCGTGCGCACGCTCGTAGGCGGCTTTCAGATCGTCATCTTCAGCCAAAAGATCGTTGTACTCCTTCATCTTGCCTTCGGCTTCGATGTGGGAGATGGCTTTCACCGCTTCCGGGCCAGTCAAATAGCAAGTGGTAGGGAAAGGCACACCTCCCGGCAGCAGCGGACGCGTGACCACAGCCAAAGGCCTGCCGCACACGCAACGTGCTCCGACAGCCACCATGCCACGCGGGTAACGACCCAGCTGACGCTCGACCACAGCAATATCATGCTCGGTGGCAGGCTGGTCGAGAACCTTCTTCGCCAAGGTTTTGGCCTGTTCGCTGATTGTCATACCCTGTGTCACTCCTGCTGATCTCCTGATTGCTGTTGGTTGTTGTCTTGTGAAGTCTGCTGCTGGCCACCGGATTCCTGGCTTGTTCCATTCGCATCCGATTCACCGGTTGACGTACTTTCGGACGTTTCCCTCGATTTCGATTTCACTTCGTCCGATTGGTCGGCTTGTTTGAACGAATACGCCATCTCCTTGTACCAAGGCAGTACGGTTTTCTGCGATTCATCCGTCTTTTTTGCATCTTCTGTGGTTTCGCCGGTCACCGCTTCGGGATGTTCCACACGAATCGCCTGTTCTCCTGGAAATACGAATCCCAGACGATCCCTTGCCTGCGCTGTAACGTAAGCTTTGTCATCCCAACGCGCAATGTCGTTTTCCAGTTCCTGCTTTTGCGCTATCAGCGCAGCTTCCTGCTTCTTCAAGCCATTCAATTCAGCCATATTCAGCGCATAGGTATGGAACGTCGACGCCAGCTGGATGGATCCCAAAGCCACGATAAATACCGCCACAAAGAACGCGATGGGGCCAGCGCTGCCCCTTCTGGATGCTTTCTTGCGTGACTTTGAACTCATAGCAATGAAAATACCCGCCGCGTTCGACGAGGAACACGACGGGCACTCTACATCAGCGCATATTCGATGCGCTTACGCTCACTTGGCGATGTACTTCTTGCAGGCCTTGAAAGCGCTGTAGCCAGCATACTGAGCGGTGGAGCCGAGCTCCTCCTCGATCTCGAGCAGGCGGTTGTACTTGGCAACGCGCTCGCCACGGGCCGGGGCACCGGTCTTGATCTGGCCGGTGTTCTTTGCCACAGCCAGGTCGGAGATGGTGGTGTCCGGGGTTCTCGCCGGAACGGTGGGAAACCATGGAGGTGAAGCCGTTCTTGGTGGCCAGCTCGATGGCGTCGAGGGTCTCGGTGACGGTGCCGATCTGGTTGAGCTTGACCAGCAGGGAGTTGGCGGCGCCGAG
>ENA-OQHD01000126-OQHD01000126.1-human-gut-metagenome-genome-assembly--contig:-NODE-126-length-32597-cov-4.897721_pt1 | contig 32597 bp, 37 predicted proteins | sample MGYA00242560_ERZ504711 | MGnify/ENA primary metagenome ERZ504711 (study PRJEB26092, sample SAMD00036198) | human gut metagenome | host: Homo sapiens | study: EMG produced TPA metagenomics assembly of...
TGATTGAAGGAGTATCAAATAATTTAGGATTAGTAGTATTTTATACAGAGGAAGAAAGAATATGGGAAGTAGATTAAGTGGATTTAGTACTCCTGCTATAGGTGCAGAGAGAGAATACACGGACAAAAAGAATACGGTTGAAGAAACGACACATTCTTTAAGAATCGAATCAAACCACAAAATTAAGGTTTTTCATTAGCTCGCAACATGGCGATAAGGGGAAATATGATTGTGTCAGAAGCCAGCTGCAAAAAAACATAGAAGAAACGGGGTTGGCAGATGTGTATATGTTTGAACAAGAAGCTGCATCTACCCTGACTGTCGGAGAGCACTTCTCGTGGGGACTTGAGGACAGTGATTTGTGTATCTTTTTGATTGACAATGCAGATGGTGTCAGCTCAGGAGTTCAAAAAGAGATAGATATAGTAAAACGAAATAATAAGAAGGCTTTATATTATTTTTGCGATGAAAAGTCACAAGAAAAGACTGCTATAGAGCAGAGTTTAGTTAATTCGTTGTATGCAAAAAGCAAGACTGTTCATCGATTTGAAGATTTGAGCCAAAATGGGGCACAAGCCTTTATGGATGATATTTCATATATTTATCATCATTATTGTCAGGGCAGATTATTGCCGAAAGAAGATGAGGAAGAAAACAGGAATACGGATTTAAATCTGAATAATATTTCTGATCAGAGAATAGTAACTGCTCCTAAATCAGTTGTGAAGAATATCGATAAATGTAAAGATTATATTCACAACTTAGATTTTTGGTTATTCTAGAGGATATATATCAGATGAGAATACGGAAGCCAAACGAGCGAACTTGACGAATGGGGGAATCAATTCTTAGAGGTCCATTTTTTGGAGATAAAACTATAAAGAGCTTTTTAACACAGGAATGTTCTTAGAAGCATTAGCAGAAGAACAGGATGAAGACTATCACAGCTTAGTTCGTCAGAGATGGAATGCTATCGGCAACAGGTACCGGTAAGACGTATGCCTCTGCATTTGCCATGCGTGAACTGGGATTCCAGAGAGTGTTATTTCTGGTACACAGGAATCAGATTGCGAAGCAGGCGCAGAAGTCATTTCGCAAGGTATTCAGCGGACAAGTTTCGATGGGACTGGTGACGGGAAAATATCAGGAATATGACAAGGACTTTATTTTTGCAACAATCCAGACATTGAGCAAAGAGGAGAATTTGCACCGGTATGAGAAGACTGCATTTGATGCAATCGTAATCGACGAAGCCCACCACAGCGCCGCCAACAGCTACAAAAAAGTCCTGGACTATTTCGAACCAAAGCTATGGCTTGGTATGACCGCAACGCCAGATAAACGGGACGACAATTTGGAAGGCAGGAACATTTACGAAATCTTCAATCATCAGATCGCATACGAAATCCGTCTGCAGGATGCGATGGAGGAGGATCTATTGTGTCCGTTCCACTATTTTGGAATCACGGATCTGGATATTATTGCAGATGCGGGAAAATCATCCGAAGAAAAGGTGGAGAATTTCCGCTATCTGACATCCGAAGAACGTGTGGAAAATGTCATGAAGCAGGCGGAATATTTCGGATACAGTGGCGACCGCGTGAAGGGGTTGATTTTCTGTAGCCGGATTGATGAGGCGAAGGAATTATCGAAGAAATTCAATGCCAAGGGCTGGCGGACGCTGGTGCTGAGCGGTAGTGATTCGGAAGAAGCAAGGGCAGTAGCGATCGAACGGCTGGCAGGAGAAGAATCCGAAGATGCTTTGGACTACATCATTTCCGTAGACATATTTTCCGAGGGTGTGGACGTGCCGGAGATCAATCAGGTCATCATGCTTCGTCCGACAGAGTCGCCGATTGTGTTCATCCAGCAGCTAGGCCGAGGACTTCGAAAAGCCGAGAACAAAGAATATGTCGTTGTATTGGATTTCATCGGAAATTATCGGAATAACTTTATGATTCCGATTGCGCTGTCCGGCGACCGCAGTTATAACAAGGACAATATCCGCCGCTATGTCACGGAAGGCGGCAGAGTGATTCCGGGTGCGAGCACGATTCACTTCGATGAGATTTCCAGAAAGCGGATTTTCCAGGCGATTGATAATGCGAACTTCAGCGATATCAAATTAATCCGGGAGAATTATACGAATCTGAAGAATAAGCTGGGGCATATCCCGGCGCTTGCGGATTTTGATAAGTATGGGGAAATGGATGTGCTGCGGATCTTCGATAATAACAGCCTGGGTTCGTATTATAAATTCCTTGTGAAATACGAAAAGGAATATACCATCCGGTTGTCAGAAGACGAAGAAAAAGCAATCGAATTCATTTCCAAAAAGCTAGCGAGTGGCAAGCGGATTCATGAACTGGAATTGTTGAAACGTACGTTGCAGTATCGCCATGGAATCATTGGGCGTCTGCGGAAGCATTTATCCGAGAAGTATCATTGTGAGATGGACGAGCACTGCATGGAAAATGTGATCAATATGATGACCAATGAATTTCCGACGAGCGCGGCAAAGAAGACCTTACGCACAGTGTGTATTTCTCAAGAAGGAACAGGATGATTATGGCATTTCCGATGTGTATGGGAAAATGTTAGAGAATCCGGAATTCTGTGCGATTCTGGAGGAACTGGTAGACTTCGGAATCTCGAGATATAAGGTCAATTACAGTTACCATTACCAGGATACGAATCTGGTATTATATCAGAAATATACATATGAGGATGCCTGCCGTCTGTTGAACTGGGAGAGAAATGAAGTGCCGCTGAACATCGGCGGTTACAAATATGATAAGAAGACTAAGACATTTCCGATATTCATTAACTACGATAAGCAGGACAATATCAGCGATACCACAAAATACGAAGATCATTTTTGTAGCAGAGAACCGGCTGATTGCGATTTCCAAAAGTGGAAGAAGCATGGATTCGGAAGATGTGCAGAATTTCCTGAACGCAACAGAACGTGGCATAGATGTGCAGCTGTTTGTGAGAAAGAATAAGGATGATAAGATATCCAAGGAATTCTATTATCTGGGGTGTGTGATCGCGACCGGGAATGCGAAGCAGTTTGTGATGCCAAATACGGATAAGACGGCGGTGGAGATCGAATGGGAGCTGGAGACTCCGGTGAGAGAGGATATTTATCAGTATATTGTGAATGAATAGAGATTGTTACAGGAAGATTTTTGACGGGAGATAAATGGTAAGATGAAGACGATTAGAGTTGTGGCAGCAGTGATAAAGGCAGTAAAGGAAGACGGAAGAACGATGATATTCGCAACGCAGCGCGGATATGGCGAGTTCAAAGGCGGATGGGAATTCCCGGGCGGCAAGATCGAAGCCGGGGAGACACCGCAGGAAGCGTTGAAGCGTGAGATTATGGAAGAATTGGATACGGAAGTTTCGGTTGGTGAGTGGATCGAGACGGTGGAGTATGATTATCCGGGATTTCATCTTTCGATGGATTGCTTCTGGTGTGAGATCGTGAAAGGGGATCTGGTGCTGAAGGAGCATGAGGCTGCCAGATGGCTGACCAGGGAGGAGCTTACGGATGTGGAGTGGCTGCCGGCGGATGTGGCGGTTGCGAAGAAGATTGAAGGAGAGATGGACTAGAAAATATAGAGAGGAAAACAAAGATTAGCAACACTTGATAATGAAAGTATTTATGAACTTATGAGCATAAAGCGAGGAGAGAAAGTAACGCTTAGTGCGACTTTGCTTTTTAGTCTATATCCACAGGCATATTTTCCACAATTGTGTATTACGGCAATTGTAATTCCTGGGAGAACAATAGGAAGTCTTGGCGACATGGGGGAAAGGTTTTCGGATAATCAGAGAATAGAAGGAACAATTCCGGAAATGTTGGATGAGGCATTATTATTTGTGAAACGCAATATGCGGACAAAGACAATTATAAGTTCGACAACCGGACGAAGAACTGACAGAACAGACTATCCAATAACAGCGGTTAGAGAAGCTATTATAAATGCATTAGTACATCGTGATTATAGTATTCATACAGAAGGAATGCCGATTCAACTTATAATGTTTGAAGAAAGGATTGAAATACATAATCCAGGTGGATTATATGGAAGAATCACTATTGACCAATTAGGGAAAAATTCAACCGGATACAAGAAATCCGGTACTTGCATCGGCACTTGAAACATTGGGAATAACAGAAAACAGGTATTCGGGAATTCCAACAATCCGGATGGAAATGGAGAAATATAACTTAAGACAGCCAGAATTCTTGGATGAAAGAGGAAGTTTTATTGTAAAACTATATAAAGAATCAAAGAATGATTATGAAGATATGTCAAATGATGAAGAAACAAATAATTTAATAGTATTTTGTAAAACACCGCGTACAAGAAAGGAAATTTGTGATTATCTGGGGTTAAATTCTGTTACTTATGCTATACAGACGTATGTAAATCCATTAGTAGAAGCTGGCGTAATTAAGTTGAGTATTCCAGATAAGCCAAAGAGTCCAAAACAGTTATATTATAGCGTAGAAAGAGAAAAATGAGAGAAGACCAATTCCTGCGGCAGCGTCTGCAGAAAGAAATCCCGATTGAGATTTCACCTGTTTTAAGAGATTTAATAACTGTTATATTTTGTTATTAAATTCTCCGCAAACCCTTGAAAATCTTTGTGTGAATCCTCTATTTCGGACAGGAGATAATTTGACAGGAAATTTCAAAGAAGAGTATAATACATATTAAGACATTTTGAATCGGCATGTGTCCGGAAGAGGCTGTCACTGGCAGGTTCTCTGTATTATAAGCAGGTTCGAAATAGACGCTATGGGGGAAAATAATTTGGAAAAAAAACTGACAATAAATGATATAGCCCAGATGTCCGGTGTGGCAAAAAAGTACTGTATCAAGATATCTGAACGGGGGAAGCGTCAAAGATGCAACGGCCCAGAAGATAAAAAAAATCATCGAAGAAAATAATTATGAGCCGAATCTGTTTGCAAGGCTGAATGCAAAAGAGAGCCGGATCATAGGACTTACGGTACCTGGATTTAACTCGGTAACAACACCGAGACTTGTAGAAGTAATCGTTGCCTATCTTAAGAAAAATGATTATACACCTCTTATCATGCATACGGAAAATGATATCGAAGAAGAAATACGCTGTATCGAACGGCTGAAGAATATGAATGTAGATGGAATTATGGTTCTTGCGACGGGAAGCACAAAAGAATACGAAGAAGCAGTAAAGAAGTTAAAAATTTCCAATCCTGTTTCTTGGACAACGCTTCCCGGGAGAGAATTCTGTCATTAATGATGATTACAATGCAGGATATGCGGTGGGTAATTATATCGGACAACGTAAGTTCAAGGAGATTTATATGCTCTGGGTACCTGAAGATGACCCGGCAGTAGGAGGAGAACGACGCCATGGAGTGATCGATGGACTTATGTCCTGTGAGAAAAAGCCAAAAGAAGTCATAGAGACAACGTTCTTTTATGAAAATGCAATTGAAAATGTACAGAAATTTGTAGATCATATGAAGACACCGGCGGCAGTCGTATGCGCAACAGACCGTATCGCATTTGGCGTGTACAAAGTAATGTCAGAGAAAGGTATACGGATACCGGAAGAAGTATCCGTGGTAGGATTTGGCGATTACGAAGCAGGAGAACTGTTACAGCCGCCACTTACGACGGTAAAATTTGACTGGAAGAACTGGGGGGAGATCAGTGCTGAGTCGATGATCCAGATGATTTTAGGAAAGCCGGTAAGCCCGCTTCAGGTCAACCCGTATGAAATTATAGAAAGAAAAAGTGTAAAAGAGAACTGAGAATCAGGCGGATCTGTCAATTTGACAGACCTGCTTTTGTGCAATATAGACAAATTTAGATATCAATTTTTGGAACCGTTTCCAAAAATGAAATTGCAGTGGCGTTTTGTGTTGACATACAAAAGCTGATGTATATAATAAAAACATAGGAACGGAACCGGTTCCAAAACAAAACAATACAAGGAGAAGAGAAATGGGAAAGAACAATGAGTATCTGGAAATATCAAAACAGATCGTAGCCAATATTGGTGGAATGGATAATATCCAGGGAACAGCACACTGTGCAACCAGACTCAGGATCGTATTGAAAGATAATGATCTTGCAGATATTGAAAAACTGGAAGATATCGACAAAGTAAAAGGTGCGTTCATAGCAGGTAATCAGTTACAGCTGATCCTGGGAGCTGGAACAGTGAATGATGTATATGAGGTATTTGCCGAGTATACGAATACACAGAATATGTCACTGGGAGATCTGAAGGAAGAAAGTGCGAAGAGGCAGAATCCACTTCAGGCAGTGATCAAAGCGTTATCTGATGTATTTATCGGAATCATGCCGGCACTTCTTGCAGCAGCCCTTCTGATGGGAATTACAAGCGTCCTTGGCGGACTTGAAGTAGTAAAGACACATGATACCTTATATGCGATCAACCGGCTGGTAAGTCTTGCGTCTACAGGTATCTTTGCAATCCTTCCAATGGCAGTATGCTATTCAGCCGTAAAAAGATTTGGCGGGAATCCGGTTCTTGGTATGGTAATCGGAGCAATCATGTTAGACAGTTCTCTTGCCAATGCTTACCAGGCTGCACAGGGAACCGTTGATATAGAAGTTATCCGTCTGTTCGGACTGAAGATTGAGATGGTAGGATTCCAGGGAGGAATCATCATCGCGCTTATGATGGGATTTGTAGTTGCAAAACTGGATAAATTCTTCAATAAGGTAATTCCGGATGTAATCAAGCTTCTGGTTGCACCAATGCTGACAGTATTTATCTCTACGGTATTACTTTTTACACTTGTAGGTCCGGCAGGACGAATTCTTTCTAATGGAATCACAGACGGACTGATGTGGGGTACAGAACATCTGGGAGCATTCGGGTATGCGTTATTTGCCGGAGTTCAGCAGATCGTAGTTATCACAGGTCTTCATCACATTATCGGTGCGGTAGAAGCACAGCTTATTGCATCGACAGGAACAAACTTTTTAAATCCACTGATGTCTGTAGCTTTATTTGGACAAAGTGGTGCGGTACTTGGTTATCTTTCCCTGAACTGGAAGAACTTAAAAGCCAGAGAGCTTTGTATTCCAAGTTTCTGCTCGACATTATTTGGTATCAGTGAACCGGCAATCTTCGGAGTAAACTTACGTTACAAGTTTCCACTGATCGGTGGATGTATCGGTGGTGCAGTTGCAGGTGCATATGTATACTATTCAAAGCTTACTGCTCTTGGATTCGGTACAACTGCACTTCCTGGAATGGCAATTGCTAATCCGGCACATCACGGGTACATTAACTACATCATTGCACATGCAATCGCGATTATGATTGGATTTGTATGTACAGTCATCTTTGGAAAAAATGTGGTCAGCACCGGATAAGAATAAAAATGACAAAAAGAACGATACAAAAGAAAATGATACAACAAAGGCAGTTATTACAGAAGAGCCTGGTGCAGTCTATGCAGCAGCAGAGGGAACAGTAAAAGATATCGAAGCATCGACAGATCCGACATTTGCAAACAAGGTACTTGGAGACGGTGTCGTTATCTTTCCGGAAGACGGAACCGTTATGGCACCATGTAAGGCAACCGTATCACTCGTATATCCAACCGGACATGCAATCGGACTTACAACTGCAGATGGAGCAGAGATCCTGATTCACTGCGGGGTAGATACCGTCAATATGAACGGTGAAGGATTTGAGACACTTGTAAAAGAAGGACAGGAAGTAACAGCAGAAGAAGCACTTATCAGATTTGACATCGACCTGGTGAAGAAGCATGGATACTCTCCGGAGATTCTTGTTATCTTCACAGAGCTTCCGGAAGGAAAGACCATCAAAACAGAAGAAAAACATATTGCAAAAAATGATAAGATGGCTGAAATCGTGTAAGGATAAGGTGGACAGGAACAGATGAACAAAGAGACATATTTAACAGAATATCCGAAGCATGAAAGTATGAGGGAGAATGTAAAAAAAGATAAAAACAGACTTCACTTTCATATGATGCCGCCGACAGGCTGGATGAATGATCCGAATGGTCTGTGTGAATTTCAGGGTGTGAATCATATTTATTTCCAATATACACCATTTCTTGCCGGATGGGGAACGAAGCTTTGGGGACATTACACAACAAAGGATTGGATTCATTATAAAGAAGAAGAGCCGTTCCTTTATCCGGACGAAGAATGGGACAGAGACGGTGTATATAGCGGATCAGCCTATACCTGTGAAGATGGAATTCACTATTTTTACACAGGAAATGTAAAACTCTGGGATAAAGATTATGATTATATCATGAATGGACGGGAACAGAATACGATTCACGTATTCAGTCCGGATGGAAAGAATATTGCATACAAGAAGCTTGTAATGACCAATGATGATTATCCGGTGAATATGTCCAAGCATGTCAGAGATCCAAAAATCTATAAAAAAGACGGCCGTTATTATATGATCCAGGGAGGCCGTGATGCGGAATCTTATGGCTGTGCACTTTTGTTTTGTTCCGACGATCTGGAACACTGGAAATGGTACGATACAGTGCGGACAGCAAAGCCATTTGGTTATATGTGGGAATGCCCGGATCTGTTCGAGATTGACGGCCAGCAGATTATGACATGCTGTCCACAGGGAGTAGATCAGAAGGGATATGATTACCAGAATGTGTACCAGTGTGGATATTTTCCGGTAGAGTTTGACCTGAAGAACAAATCATACAGCTTTGGAAAATTTCAGGAATTTGACAAAGGATTTGACATCTATGCGACACAGACATTTGCAGATGAAGCGGGTAGAAGAATCCTGATTGGCTGGATGGGGATTCCGGATGCAGATTATGATAATGATGCAACGGTTGCATATGACTGGATCCATGCACTTACCATGCCAAGAGAACTGGAATGGAAAGATGGAAAGATCTTACAGCATCCATTAAAGGAGATGAAAGATCTGCGTAAAAATGCATTTACCTGCGAACTGGAAGCATTTACAAAGTGGGCGCCTGCGGACTGCTGTTTTGAACTGAGACTTGACGTGGAAGAAGCAAAAAATCTGGAGCTTAAGCTTCGTGAAGATGTTACAATAAGCTGGAAGGACGGGCTTTTTACCTTATCGATGGGAGAAAGCGGACGTGGAAGAAAGCAGCGCTTTGCTAAGGTGGAAGAGCTTTCGGATATTACCATCTTTTCGGATACATCAGCCATTGAGATATTCATTAATAACGGGGAAACGGTTCTGACAACAAGAGTATATAGTGAACATCTTGAACAGAAAGTAGAGCTTGTATCCAGAGAGGTAAAGGGAAGCGTTCATGGATATGAACTTGGATCATTCGAGGTTGAATATAAAAAATAGATTCCGGACTGCATAAGATATAACAGGTGAATATACGGAAAAGAAAATAAAAATGTGGACAGGTTCCTGAAAAAAGAGGTGCCAGTCCACACTTTTTTATACCATAGTATGCAAGAGATGCTGTCAGTGGCAAGTTTTATGTATTGCCATGCATTTGTAAGAAGTAGCAGGTGGCAAGTTTTTTGTATCTGACTTTGTACTAGCATATTAGCAAAGAGAAAATTGCAAAATGTATAAAACAGAGATATTATTATAAAATAAGAATCTGTTATGGAAGATGTGAAATATCAGATAACAGGATATATGGAGTGAAGGTGGTTATGAAAAGTAAAGACAGTAAGATTTCTAAAATAGTAAGAATGCTGATGATGCTTTTAACAGTGATCCTGATCGCCCTGTTTTTGACGATCATGATTCTGGTCAGTAAGATACAAGGGACGGCGCGAGTGGTGAATTATGCAGGCCTGGTCCGGGGAAAGACCCAGCAGATCATCAAGCTGGAGGATGCAAAAGAACCGCAGGATGAGATGATTGCATCGGTAGCCTCTTTCATGTTTAGATGTACAACAGATGAGAATTTAAAATAATTTATAGAGCATTAGAAGGGAAGAAATCAAAACTGCCAGTAAGGATTCTCAGAAGGTTTAAACAGGAATTATATGATTTTACCGTTACTAATATGCCGACGGCAAGTATGCATGTTGCATCAATTGAAGATGACAGAGTTAAAGACGAAGAACTAGTAATGTCAATGAGTTGGAAATAGTTTTAAAAGAGATATTTGAAAAAGATATATATGTTCTTCAAAATTCAATTCCGGCAGTTAGAACAAATGTGAGAAGGTTGATTTTGATTTATGATTATTTGAAGTGGGGAAAATAAAAGAACTTCTTGACTAAAGCATCTGCTCTGCAGACACCGTACAAGAAGCCCTTTTGTTCTGATTAGTACCTTAGGACTAAAGCATCTAAATATAGACACCGATCCATCAGCACAAGATTTTCTTAAATGGGGTCTGACCCCCCTCCCAAGTGCGATTTTGGGAATTAACAGGCCATATCCTTTAGAGGATGGGGTGGATAATGAAGAGCGCAGACAAGAAGTACATGACGTATTGCACAGGAACACCCAGAGCTTGCCCAACGGTTTAAGGAACGCAGACATCGTTTGGATGAACATTTGAAAGAACGCCGTCCGGATGTTTATGAGCTTGTCATTAGTTTAAGAGATAACAAGAAGAAAGAAGAATAAGATAAAAAAGAAATGGTTGGAATTTTGAAGTTCCGGCCATTTCTTTTTATAAATTTTATGAATTGATACAAGGACGAAGCATAATTTTAGCTGTAAATATTCCATTATCATACGTGAAATCACATCCACCACCAGTCTTTTCAACAATGTGGCGGACAGATTGAATTCCGATGCCATTTTGATTTCTTTTAGAAGAAAGAAAAATGCCATGATTCTGCTGGATTTTACCATCAAAAGCATTTTCAATTTGAATTAAAATAAGATTAGAAGCATGTCGATAGAGTTTGATATCGATCCGTTGTCTGAATTTTGCGGTCTTCAAGCTGGCTTCCAATGCATTTTCTAACAGGTTAGAAAGAACAAGACAAAAGTCTGTTTCATCGACTGAAATTTGTGCCGGAAGATCAATCTGCACGTGGAAAGGAATTGTGTTACGTTCAGCCAGTGCACAATAATAGCTGATTACACTGTCGATGACCTGATTTTCACAAAAATGCATATGCATAGTCGGGATTTTCTGGGTTACATTATATAGATACTCTTTTATTGTTTCTAAATCTCCGGCTTCAGCCATTGAGGATAACTGAAGAAAATGATGGCGCATATCATGTCGTGCCTGACGTGTCTCTTCGATTGCATTGCAGAGGTTAGTATATCTTTCCTGTTGGATTGAAAGAAGATAGTTTTCTTGTTGAAGCCGTGCATTTCGGTTTAGACTGTTTGCCATTAATAAAAACAGAGTATAAAATAATGCAAGAATGATTAACAGAACAAGGCTGACAACAATATATATCTGTAAAATCCGTCCGGTATATAAGGTGCCATCATTGCATTTATTGCGCGGGAAAAATCTATTCACGCAAGAAAAAACCAGCACAAATTCGCAAGAAAAAGTGCTAAAAGATTCCCAAAATAGAAAATTCGCAAGAGTTTTATGATAGATCACCAAGAGGAACAATAACAGGAAAAAATGCCAGGCAATTAGCTTTGGAAGAGATATTTTTAGTGTTGATTTTACAGGAAGATAGGCAAGAATCATCCCAGGGATAATTACAGTAAGTTCAAGTGTTGGGCGAAGAATATTGTTCATTATGTATGCCCCCCCTTTCAAATAAGAAATATATAAAAGCTTTCTCTCATTCGTTTATTTTAACATAAAACAGATAGACAAACTAAGGGGCGGATTTACAATTCGTGCTATTTTTTGACTATTCGTGACAGAGCGATTGAAAACGAGAAGTGCTTTTTTTATAATGAAAAGCAGTAGATGACAAAGGCTGGAAAAAGGAGGAAAGTATAAATGAAAGGAAGAAAAATACTATTAGCGTTTATTATATCTGCAATTACGCTCACATCGGGATGTGCAAATGGTACATCAAAGACAGAGGAGGCAAAATCAGAGCAGAAGACAACAGAAGAAAATGCAGTTGTTCCAATTAAGCCGATTACGGCAAAAGCAATTGATGATAATCCATATATGGCAAAGAGTGATGCCAATGTTCATCAGGACTGTTATAATTCAGATACGACAGATGAAGTATTACCGGTTGATATTTATCCGGAGATTAATGTTTCTTATGAAAAAGTAAATCCAAATGCATCTCCGGCGGTATTTTTTTGATACATATGGACATGCTGTTGTTCCATTTCAAGGAGGACTGGCTATCCGTGATATTAATGCGGATGAAACACAGACAGAAGGTTATTTTTCACCGGCAAAGCATGATGGCGGAGGATATGTGATACAAAGCTCATATTCATTTGTAGATGAGAGCAATCGCCTGGTATGTCCGACAAGCAACAACCACGTGCTTATGTTGAAAGCAACAGATGATGCGGGAAATGTCCTTCCGGAATTTGAAAAAGTGCTGGATATTGATATTAAAGCAGCGGCAGAAGAAATTACAGGGAAAACATTGGATCAGAACTTATTATCTGTAGTTTTTGACTATGAAGGAAATTTATGGTTTGCTACAGGCGGTTTCCGTATTTATCCGGAACGTAAACAGCAAGGTGCAATGGGATACATTTCAAGGGCAGCAATTGATGCCATCTTAAAGGGAGAACATGTTGATCTGAAAGAATCTACATTTGTATATGAATTGGAGCCTGGCGAAGGTGCAGAGAATGGAATTGCATCGTCAAAGGAAGGTGCAGTTATATTAACGAATCAAAATTGTTATTTATTAAATGCAAAAGATGGTGTACAGGTGCAGTGGTGTACCCCATATGAAAGCGTGGGAGCGAAAGACAGCAAAGAGGGAGATGAAACTACAGGCGGAGGTCTTGCCTGGGGAGGTGGATGTTCACCATCTCTGACAAGCAAATTAGTTATGTTTACAGATAATCAGGATCCGGTAAATCTGTTGGCATTAGATATGAAGACCGGGAAAATAGTGGCAAGCATGCCGGTAATCGATGAACTTCCGAAAAATATGCAGGTGTCGGTAGAAAATTCAGCAATGGTATATGATAACGGAGAAGGTACAGTCAGCACAATCGTATGTAACTGGTTTGGAGCCGGAAGTGCTAAACTTGCGGACGCAGACAACGATTCTTCTATACAGACCTATGAAAATATTTACGATGTAAACTGGTTGAAGAAGGGAAATAAGATGGTTGTGCCGGGAGTAGAGCGTGTCGATACCATTAAGACAAAGGACGGATACGAAATGAAGAGTATCTGGTGCAGAAACGATATCCGTGATACATCTATGATGAAGCTTTCTACAGCGACAGGTTATATCTATGGTTATGTTCAGGATCTGGAAAGTGGCATGTGGCAATTCATCATGTTAGATTTTGAAACAGGAGAAACAGCATTTACAATGGATGTCTCAGATAAACCGGGATACAACAATATGGCAATCGGCATGTATGCAGGAAATAGTGGAAATACATTATATTGCCCGACAGGATATCTGGAGCTCTTAAGATTGCAGGACAGATTTGTTTATCTGCCGGAGATGCCTTATCGAAAAGTAGATTTAGACAAGGCAAAGAGAAATGTACTAACACAAGAAGAATTTACAGAAGCCGGCGGGAAAGGAAATGTTGCAGGCTGGCTGAATACGATTACAGTAGAAAATGTACATCCAAATACTACTGTGGCAATACGAATGAAAGGAATTGCAGGAAAAGCAGATACATTTACATTATATGCATATGATAAAGAGAATAAATTAAAAGAAGTTCCTGCAGAGTTATGGCATATTCAGGAAGAAGATGGAACATTGCCGGATAAACTTACAGAGGATACATTATATGAAGTGCATGTTATGGTAGAAGATGGAGGAGAATTTGATCTTAGTGATACAGAAAAAGAAATTAAGATAGCAGTTATTCTCGGAAATAAATGATTTGTTTTTAAGGAAATCACCTGAAGAGATTATTTGAGGTGGTAAATTTCGTTGCAACCACGCACCCTATGGGTTAAAAGAGATGCAGGAGCCGCGACGCCTGCCAAATAATCTCTTTCACTTATTAGCTGTATATCACAAGGCTCCGTTCTAAAAAAGGATGGAGCCTTTTTAAAACTAATGCAAAGCAAACATCCCAAAAATTTAACCTAAAATGGAATTATTATGATGAGTAATTATATGAGGAACAAAAATGAACATACAAATTTTCGGAACCAAGAAAAGCTTCGACAGCAAAAAAGCTGAACGAATTTTTCAAAGAGCGCGGAATTAAGTACCAGTTCGTAGATATGAAAGAAAAAGGTCTGAGTAAAGGTGAATTCAATTCGGTATGCCAGGCTGTCGGAGGATATGAAAAACTGATCGATCAGGAGTGCAAGGATAAAGATCTGCTTGCGTTGATTACTTATCTTGCAGAGGAAGATAAAGCAGAAAAGATTCTGGAAAATCAAAAGGTGATCAAGACACCGATTGTGCGTAACGGGAAACAGGCAACAGTAGGATATCAGCCAGATATCTGGAAAAACTGGAAATAAAAGAGTATAAAGAAAGTAAAAAAGGAACTCAAAAATAATAACAAATAAATTTGAGATTAAGGAAAGAATACTGAGTGAGAAGATGATAGATTACAACCGAGAAGACCAAATTCCTGCGGCAGCGCCTGCAGAAAGAAATCCCGATTTTACGGGCATTAATACAAAATCTATATGAAGAAATGGACAGAAAACTCCATTTAAACGGGGCAAAAGTACCGATAACATTTGGATATGATACGGACACACTGGGATCTTACACTAGACGAAGTGCACATGAAAAAGAGCATTTTCATTTTTCGCTGTTGTTTATTGCATATGGTGTGAAGAATCCGCTGTCCAAAGAAGACCGCATAGATCTGTTTAAGCATGAGTATGCCCATTACATGCAGTACAATATGCAGATTCCCGAAAAGTATAAATGGCAGGCGGGAACGCACGGAAGTGCGTGGAAATACTGCTGTTCTCTTATCGGAGCGGCGCCGACGCCGTATTATAAGGCGGGAGAAGCGCTTATGAATCATGACTACGATAAGGTATTAAAGAACAGGATTCATGATAAGTCCGTGCCGGTCCGGGATACTTATCAGCAACTGAAGACTGCGCAGAAGAAAAAATGATGAAGTGGTTCAGTATAAGCTTGGCGATGTAGTGACACATCCGAAATTCGGACATGGAATTGTGGAGAAGATTAATCAGAGATCTGGCGGTGTGCATTTACATATCCGGTTTGATGGGGAAGTGAAGTGTATCGATCAGAAATGGTTGTCGCGGAAGAAGTATATGTGAAAAGATTCAGTAAAACAAATAAGCAAGGTAGTGAAGTATCTGAAGAGGATATACGTACACGAAGAACGTTAGAAGATGAGATGACATTTTTCGTGTGCGTAAATTTATATATTGACATACTTTCAAAGTGATACTAACATAAAGATAATAATATAGAACGAAAAAAGAAAGAGGTAGTAATCATGCGGAAAAAATCAGAAATGCAAAAGGCTAACGAAGAATTTGTAAAGACTTACGATGATTCAAAATATCCAAAACCATCCGTGACTGCAGACATTGTCATTTTCGGAATGTTTGATAAAGAAGAAGATAATTATAGAAAAATAGCGGAGAAAGAGTTAAAGGTACTTTTAATCCAGAGAGGTGCGGCACCATATGAAGGCTGTTATGCCCTTCCGGGCGGATTCGTTGGTCCGAAGGAAACCATCGGCGAAGCCGCAGAACGTGAATTAAAAGAAGAGACAAACTGCAACTGTAATTTCCTGGAACAGTTCGGTACCTACAGCAATCCAAACCGTGATCCGAGAAGATGGGTGATTAGTAACGGATTCATGGCATTAGTCAATGCCGGACAGGAAATGATCCAGGCAGGAGATGATGCTTCAGATGCAAAGTGGTTTGATGTGTCATTTCAGGAAGAAGCCGGTATATGGAGTCTGTGCCTGACACATGGAGATGAGAAGCTTCATGCAAGATTAAAAGAGACAACTTCGAAGTGGGATGTAAAGAAGAAATTCAAGACGATAGAAAGCGATGACCTTGCATTTGACCACGAGCTGATTCTTGCAGATGCAATCGTACAGCTTCGCAAGTGGATTACGGAGACGCATATAGCGTTCCGGCTTTTACCGGAGAAGTTTACACTGAGAGAATTGCAGCAGATTCATGAGACGGTGCTGGATACGAAGCTTCTGGTTCCGGCGTTTCGAAGAAAAGTGGCTGATAGGGTAGAAGATACCGGGGAGATGACGGGGGATGCCGGGCATAGACCGGCGAAGTTGTATCAAGAGAAAAGATAAACTTTAGTAAGAAGAAAGGGCTGTGCATACTAATGATGAAATTTTTATTCTTGATACTTTTCATAATTTGGGAAAAAAGAACATTTAGAGCAATTGTGGCATTGCCGGCAGGCATTGTTACAGCCGGGTATATGGAAGAGATTAATAAAGATGAATCTTTGTAATTTAGGAGAATTGCAGATGGAAAATAAAGAGAAAAAGCAAATGCTTACAACGGAGCTAACAAAAGAAAAGAGCGGCGGGAGTGCCGGGATGATTCAGGATATTACAATAAACGGAATCAAACTACAGGTGTTTCAGAACGGAACCGGCGGCCCGGTCATCTTCTGGGGCATGTATCCACATCAGCCAAACGAAGTAGAACATCTGTGGGAATCTCTACTGGAACTTGTGCCGGAACAAAATTTCCTGCTCGTTGCATTTCAGGTAGAGAACTGGAACCGGGACTTTTCACCATGGGAAGCATCGGCTGTATTCGGAAAGGAAGGCTTCGCCGGACAAGGTCTGAAGACGCTGAGATGGCTGACAGAGGAATGTGTGCCACATATTGACCGGACTTTTGGTGTGAAAGACAGGGAACATTGGCTGATGGGATATTCGCTTGCCGGATTATTCGCGCTATGGGCAGTTTATGAAAGTGACGTGTTCTCTGGAATTGTATGCTGTTCGGGTTCGTTGTGGTTCCCGGACTGGGATCATTATGTGAGGGATCATATGATTCAGAGTAAATGTAGCGTGTATCTGAGTCTTGGCGGAAAGGAAGAGAAGACGAAGAACAAAGTAATGGCAGCGGTCGGTGACAGGACCAGGGCGCAGGAAAGGCTGTTACAGGAGGACTCGATGGTGGAATCCGTGGTTTTAGAGTGGAATGCGGGAGGGCATTTTGCAGATGCGGGAAAAAGGCTGGCTAAGGGCGTGAAATGGATGTTTGGAGTGAAAAGTGGCTTATAATATAAGTTGAGGGTGTTAAGGTTTCATGGTATCATAATCAGTATAGAAGTAGATTAGAAGGTGTAATATATGGGAAGATTTGTGAATCCGGATAACAGTGCATTTCAAGTAGCACTGAATTCAAAAATCTATATAGATAAAACGGGCTTAATTGCCTGCATGAATGATGTACTGGACTCAACAGACGGATATATTTGCAATAGTCGTCCACGCCGGTTTGGAAAATCATATGCGGCGAATATGCTTGCAGCATACTATAGCAAAGGTGCAGATTCGGAAGAGATGATTTTTTGATCTTGAGATAGGAAAAACAGAAGATTTTAAGAAGCATCTTAATAAATATGATGTGATCCATATAGATGTACAATGGTTTCTGACCAATTGTGAAGAAGCAGAAAATGTTGTAGCATATATTACCAGGATAGTATTGGATGAATTGAGGGAAATTTATCCGGAAATTTTGTCTGAGGATGTAAGATCTTTGCCGGATGGGCTTTCACGGGTTAAGGATAAGACAGGACAGAAATTTATCATTATCATTGATGAATGGGATGTGCTTATCCGGGATGAGTCGGCAAATAAGAAAGTACAGGATGAATATATCCGTTTCCTGAGAAGTATGTTCAAGGGAACGGAACCTACGAAATATATCCAGCTCGCCTATCTTACAGGAATTTTACCGATAAAAAAAGAAAGAACACAATCGGCACTTAATAATTTCCGTGAATATTCGATGCTGAATGCGGGACCACTGGCCTCTTATGTTGGATTCACAGAGGAAGAAGTAAAAGAACTTTGTGAGGAATATAAAAAGGATTTTTCAGAGGTGAAGCGCTGGTATGATGGCTATCAATTAGGAAAATATCATGTCTATAATCCAAACGCAGTCGTAAATCTGATGACCGATGGAAATTTTCAGAGTTACTGGTCTGGAACGGCTTCCTATGATTCGATCGTTCCATTGATTAATATGGATTTTGATGGATTAAAGACTGCAATTATTGAAATGTTGTCGGGGGCAGCGGTTGAAGTGGACGTTGCTTCATTTCAGAATGACATTGCGAATATTGTGAATAAAGACGATGTCCTGACGTATTTGATTCATATGGGATATCTGGGTTATTCGGGCGCTTCCAGAATGGCGTTTGTACCGAATGAGGAGATCAGGCAGGAGCTGATTCGTGCGACGCGGAGAAAACGATGGAACGAGATGTTACTTTTCCAGCAGGAATCCGAATTGTTATTAGATGCAACGTTAGATATGGATGGTGAAGCGGTTGCAGAACGGATAGAAAAGATACATGAGGAATATGCATCAACAATTCAATACAATAATGAAAATTCACTTAGCAGTGTGTTGGCATTGGCATATCTGAGTGCGATGCAATATTATTTTAAGCCGGTTCGAGAATTACCGACAGGACGAGGCTTTGCGGATTTTGTGTTTATTCCAAAACCGGAATATAAGAGTGATTATCCGGCGCTTGTTGTGGAATTGAAATGGAATAAAAGTGCTGTGAGTGCATTGCAGCAGATAAAGGATAGAAAATATCCGGATTCTATTCAAGATTATACAGGTGATATTTTGCTGGTTGGGATTAATTATAGTAAAAAAGATAAGAAACATGAGTGTGTTATTAAGGCGTATAAGAAAAAATAACAGTGTTTCGTCAGGCATATAAGTGAAATGAAAGCATAGTAGAGGTGAATAAAAGTGCTCCCGGCAAGAAAAAGTACATTTTGAAGCAAAAAATGAAAGAAAAATGAGAACTTAAGAATCCGAAGCTTCTTAAAATGCAATGCGGATGAAGAAGAACTGGACCAGCAATTTTTACAACTGCACAAAGAATTATTTGAAAACTTCGATTGCGGCAGATGCCGTAACTGTTGTAAAGAGTACTGTGCGGAACTTACGACAGATGAAGTGAAGGAAGTGGCAGAGTATCTTAAGATGGAAGAGCCGCAATTTGTTCAGACATATCTGGAAAAAGATGAGACAGAAGGGACTTATTTAACGAAAAATAAACCATGTGATTTTCTTCAAAAGAATGGAGAATGTCTTTTAGAGGAGTGCAAGCCGGATGGCTGTAAGAAGTATCCATATACGGATCAACCGGGACGTTTGGGGAGTTTGTATGGTATGCTTGATGCGATAGCGGTGTGTCCTGTAGCATATGAGATCTGGGAACGGTTAAAGAAAATATATAACTTTCATTGATGATAATGTAAATGGAATGATAAAGAGGTAATTACAACCGGAGGTGAAAATTCAATGAACAAAGCAGACAAAGCGGAATCTCTCTTCCGTACAGGCTACAACTGCAGCCAGTCAGTCTACGCAGCATTTGCGGAAGAGCTGGGAATAACAGTAGAAGAAGCAGCGAAGAAGGCAAGCCCGTTCGGAGCAGGATTCGGCAAGCTTCGTGAAGTATGTGGTGCTGTGACGGGGATGGTCATGGTGATCGGTGATCTGTACGGATACGATGATCCGAAAGATGCGGCGGGGAAAAAGAAGCTTTATGCACTTGTGCAGAAGCTTTGCGGAGCATTTGAAGAATCGGAAGGAAGTCTAATTTGCAGGGAACTTCTTGGGCTGGAGAAGGGCGAAGATCTGGAAGAGCCTGCGGTCAGAACGGAAGAGTATTATCAGAGCAGACCGTGCGTGAAAGCATGCAGAAGAGCAGCGGAGATTTTGGAAGAATATATGAAGAATAAGTAGAAAAAGACAGCAAAAAAATCGGGGAATATATAAAGAATAAAAGGATAATAGAACGATTGATGTTGAATATAAAAAACAGAGCGGTACGATGAAGGTACCGCTCTGTTTTATATTCTGAATCGCCATGCGTTCGTAAGAAGCTGCCAGTGGCAGGAATTGTTATGTATTCGTAAAGTCTGGTTGGGGGCAGATTCCGCAGACAATGAAGGATTTTAAAATTTCTCATAATGAATTTTCTCAAATGGAAGCTTTGAAAGTTCGGCAGGTGTTTTCTCCTCAGCCGGCATCCCCAGAGACAGAATCGCTTCAAGCTTATACCCTTCCGGAAAATGCAGACATTCACGCACATAATCTTCGGTTGTAATAGATGCAGTACCGGAATTGGTGGAAGTTGCAGTTCTTAACCGTCCCTGGATCCAACAGCTTCCGATACCAAGACTGTCGGCCATCAGATGCATATTTGCCATGGCGATGGAGCTGTCCTCAATCCATACATCAGAGACTTCGGCATTGGCGATGACGACGATGGCCGCATCTGCGCCGGCCAACATCCAGGCGGCGCCGGTACGGCATTCGGACAGATGACGGAGCATGTCTTTGTCTTTGACGACGATGAATTCCCATGGGCGGATCGAACGGCTGGAAGCGGACAGAAGTCCGGCCTGAATGATCTGTGTCAATGCTGCATCATCAATAGGTGCACCGGTGTATTTACGAATGCTGTGGCGTTGCTGGAAAATTGATAATAAATTCATAAAAAAGACCCCTTTATATTTTTTCTTATAGTATAATTGAGAATATAAGAAAAGGGAAGAGAAGAGTATTTAGACAAGTATTAGACAAAAGAAAGCAGGAAGGATATGAGCGAATACATTACGACCTACACAGGAAAACATTTTAAACCAACAGAACCAGATCCGGAGTTATTTGACATAGCAGATATTGCACATGCGCTGTCCCTGATATGCAGAGGAAATGGTCATGTGAAGACGTTCTGGTCGGTCGGGGAACATTGCATTTGCTGTGCAAAAGAGGCAAAGGCGAGAGGTCTGTCGGATAGGATGATGCTTGCATGCCTGCTTCACGATGCAAGCGAGTGTTATATGTCGGATGTTCCGTCGCCTTTTAAGAAGGAACTGCCGGAATATAATGAACGCGAAGAACGTATGCTTTCTATGATTTATGAAAAATTTCTCGGTTCGGACCTGACACCGGAAGAGAAGATGCAGTTGAATGTGATTGATAAGGCAATGCTATGGTATGATCTGACGTTTCTTCTGGGAGAGAAACAGGAGAGCGAAGCGCCAAAATTTGCATATTGATCTGAGGTATGAGGTCAGAGCATTTGGTGAGGTGGAAGAGGAATACCGGAGGATTTTTGAAGAACAGCTTATAACCGTACAGAATAAAAGAATCTAAAATCGTACGGATAAGATAGAAAAGGAGGAATACATTATGTTACACGAAGTATCTTTTGCGTCCTACAACGGACGTGACCAGGTCCAGGGATGGATCTATGTTCCGGCTTGCAAACCGAAGGGAATTGTCCAGGTGATCCACGGATTTGGGGAACATTCCAGACGTTATCTGCACATGATATCTGCCTTCATGGATGCGGGTTATATCGTGGCAGCAGACGATCATGTAGGACATGGGAAGACAGCAATGGTCAATAATGTGTGGGGCGACTGGGGAGACAAAGGACCGCATACAATGATGGAAGACGAGCATACATTGAAAGAAATCGTATGTGAAAAATATCCGGATCTGCCATATTTCTTATTCGGACACAGCATGGGATCTTTTATCACAAGAGATTTCATTGCAAAATACGGGGACGAACTGGCCGGGGCAACCATCTGCGGAACAACGGGAATCTTCCGCGGGGCAGAAGAGACGGGAAAGAAATTAAAAGAAGCGATCGATGCAGGACATGGAGAAGAATCCGATCCGTCATATACCGGAGAACTGATGGGATGGATGTGTGAGCGCTGTGGAGAGGTCAGCATCGGAAATGAGTGGATCTGTGCCGATCCGTATGTACAGCGGGATCATGCCGATGATCCGTTTGATGCATTTACCAGACCGACCAGCAACCGTTCGGTATATGATTTCATCCAGATGATGTTACAGATCGAGGGAACAAAGTGGGCCGAAAAAGTGCCGACAGACCTGCCAATCTATAATATTGCGGGAGATCAGGACCCGGTAGGTGAGTATGGTGTCGGTGTATATCAGGTAAGTAACTGGCTGGTACAGACCGGACATAACGTAACAACGAAGCTGTACTCGGGATACCGTCACGAGATACATAATTATGCTGAGATTAAGAACGAAGTCGAAGCGGGTATTATTGCATTCATGGACAAGGCATTATAAAAATGTATTAGGTGCCGGGACCACCGGATACCATAGCTGTGGCGACATCAACGATATTACCGGTTCCGATTGTAGCGGCAAGAGCCGTAGTCAGAGCGGAAAAAGGAGAAACATCTCCTACCATTCCTTCCTAAAACGCAAAGAAGAGCAATGCTGTGAACAACATTGTTCTTCAAAATTCAGTTCCTGCAATTAGAACAAATGTGAGGTTGAGGGCGTTAAAGTTTCATGATATCATAATCAGTATAGAAGAACAGTGTGACAGATTATGTTATTACAACCGAAGAATCTTTTATCGCATTCGTTCAAAAGGACCTGTTTTCATAAACAAGGAGTGAAGGCGGATTACGAATGTCCGTTTCATTAAAGGAAGGAGTTTAGATGAAGCAATTAAAAAAATCAATGGAATAAGGTAACGGCACTTTTGCTGACCTTTGGGATGGTTTTCGGATTATTTGCGGCAGTGCCGGTACAGGCGGAGGATGGAAATGCGTCCGGAAGTACAATTTTTGATGTAAAAATTGTACATACGAATGATATTCATGCGCGGGTAGAAGAGGACGATTACAATCAGGTGATCGGAATGGACCGGTTGAGCGGAATTGCACAGGCATTTACGGAAGGAGCAGACGGTTCGCTGATGTTGGATTCCGGAGATACTTTTCATGGACAATCGATTGCGACATTGGTAAAGGGAGAATCAGTGGCAAAACTGATGAAAGCTTGTGGATATGATGCAATGACTACAGGAAACCATGACTGGAGTTATGGCAAAGATCGTTTAAAAGATCTTGGTGGAATTGCTAATGTCAAAATTTTATCCGGTAACATCAAAAATACAGACGGAACATCCTTTTTTGATACGGATGCACTTGTAAAAGAGATTACAAAAAATGGAAAAACACTGAAGATCGGTGTGTTTGGTGTAAGTGATCCGGAGATGAAAAATAAGACAACACCATCTAACGTGGAAGGGCTGGACTTTCAGGATGCGGTAGCTTATGCAAGAAAGGAAGCTGCTGCGTTAAAGGCAGAGGGGTGTGATGTGGTGATCGCATTGTCCCATACGCTTGATCCAAAGAGTGTGGCTGCACAGGTGGACGGTGTCGATTTGTGGCTGTGTGGACATGAGCATATTGAACTCAGTGAATCTGTGACGACACCGGACGGTTCAAAAGCCTATGTATCGGAAAGTGGACATTATTTAAATAGTGTGGGGCTGATTGATCTGAACTGTACTATGGATGAGGATGGAAGTGTGCATGTGGATTATGAGAAAACATCTGTCGATTATGAAGAAGCACAGAACTATCCGAAGGATGCTTCCGTGACAGATGTATTGGATACGATCAAAGCAGAAAACGAGACAGCACTGAATCGTGTCATCGGTACTTCACCGGTGGAATTGGACGGTGTCTGGGAACATATCCGTATCGGACAGACAAATCTTGGAAATGTCATAACTGATGCGTACCTGCTTGCCACAGGGGCTGATATAGCCTTTGAAAATGCTGGCGGAATCCGTGCTTCTATCGCTGCCGGAACGGTAACGTATGGAGATATTATCAATGTCAGTCCTTATGGAAATTATGTAGTGACAAAGAAGCTGACTGGTGCACAGATAAAGGAAATGTTGGAGAGCAGTCTTACTATTCAGAAAAACTGTATTGTTGCAAACGACAGTGGTGAATGGGATGCGTGGCCAAATGACAGCGGAAGTTATCTGCAGGTTGGTGGAATTGTCGTCCGTTTTGATCCGGCGCAGCCGGCGGGTGCCCGTGTGCTTTCTGTGCAAAAAATGATGGGCAGGAGTTGGATGATACAAAAGAGTATACCGTAGCAGTTAATAATTATCTTGCCGGTTCTGACAGCTATCCACAGCTTGCCAATGCAGCGGAGATCGGAGAATATTCCTGTTGCGAAGAGCTGTTGATTCAATTTTTTGAACAGGGTTCCGATGCAGTTACTGCAAGTGCAGCGAAGCAGAATATGATTCAGACAACCAAAGAGACAGTCGAACCGGAACAGCCATCTGTGCCTGTCACACCGTCTGTACCGGAGCAGCCATCGAAAGAACAGCCGGAAGCTGTGAAAACAGAGGTGAAAAAAGAACAGGCAAGTGGAACAAAAACTTCAGTAAAAAGTCCGAAAACAGCGGATAGTAATGAACTGTTCTGCTGGATGATACTACTGTTGCTCAGTGGCGGAGCAGGAAGTATCTGCTTGGTTCAGGAAAATAAAAGATAATTTAAGATGAAGACACCAGAAAAGCAGGAAATACATTACATCTGCTTTTAAGAACGGGTCAAAAAGTGCGGAAGCCCTTAAAAATCAAGGACTTCCGCTGCTTTTGTTTATAAATGTTTCTATGATATTTTTATTGTTTGCTTAACTGGGAGCAGTTTTATTTTTGGTTTTCTGCCTGATATTTCTTGTATTCTTCTACAGGCATATCCAGGCCGGTATATAATTTATAAGCCGCAACGCCCTGCCAGAGAAGCATACCTTTTCCACCGATCGTTTTTGCACAACCGGCTTCTTTTGCTTCCCGAAGAAGTTTTGTTTCTTCCGGATTATATACAACATCACATACAATCAGATCGGAACGAAATACAGATTTGTCTGTGATTGGAGAACGATCTTCATGAGGTTTCATACCTACCAGTGTTCCATTTACCAGAATATCTGCTTTTTCAATTTCTTCTTTCAGTTTTCCCGGATCATCCAGACAGAATACCTGAACATTACAATCTGGTACTTCGTTTTTCAGTTTAGCAGCTGTGCCTTTTGCGCGATCAAGAAATGGATCGTCTGGATTGAAGATGGAAATGGATGTTGCTCCATCAAGTGCACACTGTACCTGGATGGCTGTTGCAGCTCCTCCTGCACCTAAAATCACCAGTTTCTTTCCTTTTACATCTACGCCATGGTCTCTTAGATTTTCCACAAAACCGATACCATCTGTCATGTGTCCGATCAGTTTTCCGTTTTCATTAACAATTGTATTCACTGCACCGATAATTCTTGCAGCAGGTGATAACTCATCCATGTTCTGAGCTGCTGCCGTTTTACATGGCATAGTTACATTGCACCCTCTCATTTTGAACAGACGCATCGCATCCAATGCTGCCGGTACCTGATCTTCCTTGATGTCAAAAGCCATGTAGCTGTAGTCCAAATTATGATAACGGAAGCAGAAGTTATACATATCAGGAGATCCTGAATGTCCTACTGGACTTCCAATCAATGCTAATAAACCTGTTGTTCCTTTAATTCGCTGTTCCATTTTTTCCTCCTGTTCTGGGTCTGAATCCTTAGATGCGACTTCATAAGCTGTTTTTATTTATTATCCATCTGACGTAGTCTAAGAATTAGTTCTTCGCAGATCTGCAATTCATCTTTTCCGTCTGTTTCAATAATAATATCCGCTGCTGCTTCATATTTTTCTCTGCGTTTCTCCATAAGATCGGCAATAAACGGAACTGTTTTGTTATTTTCAATCAGCGGGCGGTCATGGCTGTCTTTGACACGATCCAGAATAGTTTCTGGTTTGGCAGTCAGAAGAACTACACGTCCGTTCTTCTTCATCTCAACGACATTACATTCTCTCATTGGAGTTCCACCGCCACAGGAAATCACGACATTCGTTTTGGACTGCATTTCGATAAGAAGGTTGGTTTCCAGGTTACGGAAATACTGTTCGCCATATACTTCAAAAATATCGGAAATAGTCATACCTTCTCTTTCAGCTATGATCTGATCCATCTCGATTACTTCCATTGCAAAGGAGTTTTTCAAAAATTCTGAGATGGTACTTTTACCAGCTCCCATGAATCCAATAAGCACAATATTATAGTTAAACAATTTTCTGGACTGGATTCTTTTACTGTTCATTGTGATGCTTCCAAATACGTCTTCTACTTCAGCTTTATGACGATTTTTTTTTCCATTCATTTTTTCCAGCCATTCTTCTGCTTTTGGCCTCTTGTTCCGGCTGTAAGATTGGAAGATCATTGGACTTCTTATAAGCCATGATATCTTCTACAATACGATTACGCATAAGCAATGCATCCAGGATGATTTCATCACACTGGCCAAGACTCTCTCTTAATATTTCTAACTGACTCATTTTATCACCATTCCTATCTGATTATCATTTTTAATATTATAACAGGTGATTTTTGTATACGACAATACAATTTAGCGAATTTTTCGCGTTAAATCGCTAAAGGGTTTTTTGGGATATTAAATACTTTTATTTACAGATATTTGACAAAATGTTATGGTGCAAAGAAAAAAGCTTAAATCATATACCTTTTGATGAAAATAAAACACTGCAGAAGGGAAAAAAAGTACAGCAATATTTTTGAAAGATAAATAAATCAAATTATGTCAGAATGTGTTGACGTGTAATCATAATGACGGTACAATCATTGTAGATATTGAGAGGATACTAAGGAGGAAAATCAAATGAACGTTACTGAAATCAGACGTCCGGCTGACATGGAAAGGCGCACCATAATGCAGGAGGACTTCCAGAAGATATGAATTTTGAACTTGTAGAACCAGTTAGAATTCTGTTTAAGGATGAGGTTCGTGTTGTTGGAGATGAACTCGGTCTTCCACATGGTATGGTTTACCGTCAGCCATTCCCGGGACCGGGACTTGGAGTTCGTTGTCCGGGAGCTATCACACGCGATCGTTTGGAAGCAGTACGTGAATCTGACGCAATTCTTCGTGAGGAATTTGAAAAGAATGGATTAGAAGGAAAGATCTGGCAGTATTTTACTGTTGTTCCGGATTTCAGATCTACAGGAATCAAGGATGGAAAACGCGCTTTTGAGTGGTCTTGTATCGTTCGTGCAGTATGCTCTATTGACGTTATGACGGCAACTGTTGCTGAGATTCCGCATGAATTAATGGTTCATATTACAGAACGTATCACACACGAAGTTCCGGGAATCAACCGTGTACTTTATGATTTCACACCAAAGCCGACAGGAACAGTGGAGTTTGAATAAATCGAGTTGCTTAAAAAATGCCAGTGTTTATGCGGGTTTCAGCGATTTCGATTAGTCTTTTGATAACAAATTGATAACAGTCATAGCAAGTGCCATTATTCTTGTTATCCAGTGGTTTATGGGTAACGGAACAATTAACAGGTGGCTTGCAGACTAAAGTTCGGAGCTTGGCTCTGAACAAATTCCATATTATAAACTAAGCCCTTAGCTGTGGTTAATAACCATAGTTAAGGGCTTTTTTGTCGTTGCCAAAGCATCTGTAGGGAGCTGCCAGTGGCAGGTCCTGTAGGTGCTTATTTATCTTTCAAGTGGTCTTTGAATGCTTCCACGAGAGCGTCACTTAATTCCTGTGATGGAACTTTTGCCCAACGCTGTGTGGTGTCGAACTCTGGATAATGGTAACGCCAGTTATCGTATTCTTCTCTGTTGATTTCTTCGGAAGATAGCTTGTCTGCCTGTTCTTTCCAAGCATACAGCATTTTGAGGAGTTCATATGCTTCTCTGCCTTTGTCCTTGTTGACCTTTAAGCATACCTCTCCGTCTGCTTCACTGACAGTAAGACCGTAAATATCTTCAAGGGTAAACAGAGTGTGCATAAGACCGATATAGCTGTCTATGTCAGGAACATCAAGAGCCTGTGGAGAAACATCAAGCACCTGTGCCAATGCATTTGTAAGGTCTGCTTTCGGTTTGCGTGTACCAGTTTCGTACTGTGCCAAACGCACATCAGCACTCTTTTCTGGAAAACCGATTGCTGTACCGAGATACTTTTGTGTCATACCACGCATTAGTCTGCAAAAAATGTATTCTTTCGCTGATAGCCATAATGATACGCTCCTTTTATATTTAGTGAAATAAGTATAGCAGAAATGTTTAGTGGAAGTCAAGAAAAACCGAAACAAAAATGTTTAATATTTTCTTTGCAACCACTTGACAATAGCAAATATGTTTAGTAAAATAAATTACGAATTAAACAAATATGCTTAATGCGACAACTGAATGACCGTCCGAAAAGCCAAACCGCCAAGACCTCGTCGGAGCAAGTTCCGTATCGTTCGCTTGTGTGCAAGCACAAAAGCTCATTCGCTGCACTGCTCCTCCTCTTCCCCAAAAGTCTCCGACTTTTCGGGAACCCCTATACGAGCGAGCGCCTGATGTACTGCGGTGCATTGGGACAGCACAGCGCCTGCCGACAAGCAGGAGTGCCTGTTGGAACTTTAACACGGAGAAAGCGGCAAGCAAAAAATTATTTTAAGAAAGGAAGAAAAAGGATATGGAAAACAGATTTATCCGAGCCGAAGATGTGGCTCAGGAACTAAACGTATCAAAACCTTATGCATATAAACTCATCAGACAATTAAATGAGGAATTGAAAGCAAAGGGCTTTATTACGATTGCAGGGCGTGTAAATCGCCAGTATTTTTACGAAAGGCTCTACGGAGCAGGAAAGGGGGAAATGTAAATGCCGGTATTTAAGAATGAAGATAACGGTACTTGGTATGTGATGGCAAGGTATGTGAACTGGAAAGGGGAACGCAAGCAGAAATGCAAGCGTGGCTTTGCTACCAAACGAGAAGCACAGGAATGGGAAAGAATGTTCAAATTGCAGACTTCTTCAGACCTTGATATGAGTTTTGAAGCCTTTACGGAGCTTTATATCAATGATGTGAAGAACCGTTTGAAGGAAAACACGTGGCTTACCAAAGAGCATATCATACGCACAAAGATACTTCCGTATTTCGGGAAACTGAAAATCAGCGAGATTTCCACAAAGGAGATTATTACTTGGCAGAATGAAATGCTTGCCTATCGTGATGAGAAGAAAAAGCCTTATTCACAGACGTATCTGAAAACGCTGCACAATCAGTTGTCCGCCATTTTCAATCACGCTGTCCGCTACTATGAACTGCGTTCCAATCCTGCGGCAAAGGTGGGAAATATGGGACGTGAGGAACACAAGGAAATGCTGTTCTGGACAAAGGAAGAATACAAGAAATTCTCTTTTGAGATGATGGACAAGCCTGTTTCCTTTTATGCGTTTGAAATGCTTTACTGGTGCGGTATCCGAGAGGGCGAGCTGTTAGCTTTGACTCCGGCAGATTTCAACTTTGATAAGGAAACAGTCACAATCAATAAATCCTATCAGCGTTTGAAAGGGCAGGATGTGATTACTTCTCCGAAAACGAAAAAGAGCAACCGCACGATTAAAATGCCGAAGTTTCTGTGTGAGGAAATGAAAGAATATCTCGGTATGCTTTACGGATTGAAGAAGAAAGACCGTATCTTTACGGTGACGAAAAGCTATCTTCATCACGAGATGGACAGAGGGGCAAAGGCGGCAGGCGTGAAGCGTATCCGCATTCACGATCTCCGTCACAGCCACATTTCACTCTTGATTGATATGGGCTTTTCTGCGGTGGCGATTGCTGACCGAGTTGGTCACGAAAGTATTGATATTACTTATCAGTACGCACACCTCTTTCCGTCAAAGCAGATTGAGATGGCAGAAAAATTAGATGATTTAGGGAAAGGAGATTTTGAAAATGTCAGCTAAGAACAGAGATAACAAAAATCGTTGGAGGAATATCACAGTAGGGTTTCGAGTATCGCCCGAAGAAAACGAACTCATTAACAGAGCTGTAGCTCTATCAGGATTGCCAAAACAGGAGTATTGTTACCGCCGTTGCTTAAATCAGGATGTGGTGGTACAGGGCAATCCGAGAGTGTATAAGGCGTTGAAAACGGAATTTGCCACAGTCCTTGCGGAACTGAAAAGGATTGAAGCAGGAAAAGGTGTGGATGATGAACTGCTGAGTGTAATAGAACTGATTTCCATTATTCTCGGCGGTTTGAAAGGAGAGGATGCGAATGGAGAATAAAAAATGAAATGACTATTCCAAATGTATCTGCGGCAACAGATGCGGAACAGTCACTTTCCAAATGTACTGACAATAGTATAGTCAATCAGGATACGGATTTCAAGGGGTACGAGCAATCTTTTGAAGAAATGCAAAGGGAAATACTCAGACAGTTAGACCCTTCCTATCTGAAAACAGTATCAATGACAACGCTGTATGATACGGTGTTTGAGGTTCAGACACCACTTATCGACGGTCTGCTCCAAAGGGGAACTTACCTTTTCGTAGGTTCCCCGAAAGTGGGAAAGAGCTTTATGATGGCACAGCTTGCCTATCATATCAGCACAGGCACACCGCTTTGGGAGTATAAGGTGCGTAAGGCAACGGTGCTTTATTTTGCCCTTGAAGATGATTACCCACGTTTGCAGAAGCGATTGTTTCAGATGTTCGGTGCAAAGGAGACAGGCAATCTGTATTTCGCAACGGAATGTAAAACGGTCAATGGCGGACTGGAAGAACAGATAAGAGGGTTTATGAGGGAACACCCAGACACAGGCTTGATTATCATAGACACCTTAAAGCGTGTGCGTGAAGCAGGCGGAGCAGATTACAGCTACGCAAGTGATTATGATGTTGTGGCAAGGCTGAAAGCGTTGGCAGACAGTTACAAGGTTTCAATGCTTATTGTTCATCATACACGCAAACAAAAATCGGAAGATATATTCGATATGATTTCAGGCACGAATGGTCTGATGGGTGCGGCAGACGGTGCATTTGTTCTCAGTAAGGACAAGCGTACTTCCAACAATGCCACACTTGATGTTGCTGGCAGAGACCAGCAGGATATGAAAATCCATCTTGTAAGGGACAGCGAGCGATTGGTGTGGAACTTTGCAAAATCGGAAACGGAGATGTGGAAAGAACCGCCCGAACCTCTGCTTGAGAAGATAGCGGATACGCTCTTTTCGGAAAGTGACAGATGGGAAGGAACTGCTTCGGAACTTTGCGAAAGGCTTGCGGTGGATATAAAGCCGAATGTACTTTCTTTAAGGCTCAGTATCAACGCAAGCAGGCTGTTTCGTGATTACGGTATCCGTTATCAGAACAGCCGCACACACGACGGAAGAAAGGTTTCACTTTGGAAAGAAACCGAGCAGACGGCGTGACAAACGGTGTCAAAGGTGTCAATGTTTTTGAGAGCAGCACGCTGTGAAAAACATTGTCACCATCGTCACACTTTGACACCGGATAAAGTTTAGGGGAGTGTGCAGAGAGTGCCTTTTCAAAGGCGGCTCTTTGGTCTCGCCTGCTGGCTCGGTCGGTTCGCAGGCGTGTGTGCCACCGGCACACGCTCACCCCTCGGAGAGCCTTCGGAGAACGCAAAACCTGTTTACAGGTCGCATTTTTGATGGGTGTACCCGTCAAAAGTGCTTTTGCGTTACTTTTGACAAAAGTAACAAAACCTGAGAATGTTGAAATTTACAGATGGGAGATGAAAAAATGCAGAGAACGATAAGTGCAATGGTCGGTAAAGGCTCGGTCAATCACAATAGCCGAAAGTTCCGAGCAGAAAATGTAGACGGAACTCGTACTCATCTCAATATCGACTACTGCAATGAAAATATAAAGACAGTTTATCACGAATTGTTTGATGAAGCATTGGAAAGATACAATGCCAAGCAGATAAGGTCAGACCGAAAGATAAAAGATTATTATGAAAAAATCCGAAGTTCCAAGCAGGAAAAACCGTTCCACGAAATCATTTTACAGGTGGGCGGTAAGGGAAATATGAACGCCGATACGGAAAACGGAGAACTGGCAAAGCAGATTTTAGATGAATACTATCAGGGTTTTCAGGAGCGAAATCCACAGCTTCGGGTGTTCTCGGCTCATCTGCATATGGATGAAGCTACACCACATCTGCACATAGATTTTGTACCTTTTACCACAGGCAGCAAGCGTGGACTTGATACAAGAGTGTCACTAAAGCAGGCTCTTGCAACGCAAGGTTTTAAGGGCGGCAGTCGTGGCGATACGGAGTGGTCGCAATGGATACAGTCCGAAAAAGGAACAGCTTGCGGCGGTGATGGAACGTTATGGGATTGAGTGGGAACATTTAGGCACACACGAAAAATCATCTTTCTGTTTTGGATTATAAAAGGCAGGAAAGAGAAAAGAAGTGGCGGCATTAGGTGCGAAAATCGAGCAGAAACAGATTGAATTTGATGTGTTGTCGGAACGAGTATTGAACTATGATAA
>ENA-OQHD01000127-OQHD01000127.1-human-gut-metagenome-genome-assembly--contig:-NODE-127-length-32360-cov-6.234046_pt1 | contig 32360 bp, 23 predicted proteins | sample MGYA00242560_ERZ504711 | MGnify/ENA primary metagenome ERZ504711 (study PRJEB26092, sample SAMD00036198) | human gut metagenome | host: Homo sapiens | study: EMG produced TPA metagenomics assembly of...
CTTCGCGCCGTGCAGCTTCATGGAATCCAACGCCAGGGCCATCGCCGCCGACAGGAACAGCATGATTGGCACCTGCACGCAGGTGAACAGCGCGACTCTGCCGACCGAGCTCCAGAACTGCTGGTCGTGAAATAGGCGAATGTAATTGTTGATTCCCACGAACTTCGTGCCGCCGATCATCTGCTTCTGGAAGAAGCTGATGTAGATCGCGTACAGAATCGGAATGATGAACACAAAAGTGAACACCAACGCGAACGGCCACATGAACTTCCAACCGCGCCAATCCGCACGGTGACGGTTGACGCGAACCTGGTCCGCAGGCGTATGCAGCGCATCCGCCGCGACTGCTGCTTGCTGAGACATGCTTTCTTCTTTCTGTATGCATTTTGCTCTATTGATCGCACAACCATGTGCAATTGTTAATCCGCAAAATCGTTTATTGTTTGAATTACAGGATTGCTACTTTTTTGAAATCTTTTCTATTGTAAGATTTCGTTTTAAATTAATTTTGCGAAGTGAGGCAGGCGGGTCACGTCAGACGATTCCCACCTGCCGTCGATCTTCATGGTTGCGATGGTGCGTTGCGTATGTCGGATCGCATTATCGCGTTTTTCGTTGTGCCGCACGGCAGCGGCTGGGCGCCGTCAGTCCTTGCTGGTGACGGTGTAGCCCTGCTGGTTGCCGTGATCGGTGAGCGCCTTGCTGTAGTTGACGAAGGCTTCCTCCAGAGTGATGTCCTCGCTGTAGGCCTTGGAGATCTGATCGCCGAAGGTGGACTGCGCGTACGGGTTGTACGGCAGGTACTGGAAGGCGGAGACCTTGCGCTGGGCGGCTTCGGAGAGAATCTCGTTCACGTTCTGGCCGCCGAAGTAGTCGTTAACCTTCTTGTTGGCTTCAGTGTTCGGATCGGTGAAGGAGTCGGAGGAGAGGATCTTCTTCAGGCTCGGGAAGGTGCCGGTGTCGGCCATGGTCTGGGCGCCGTCGCCGTGGGTCAAGTATTCGACGAACTTGTAGGCCGCGGCCTGCTGCTTGGACTGGGAGACGACCGCGAGTGCGGAGCCGCCGTCTTCAGCGGAGACCTCGTCACCTTCGTTCCACTGCGGGAGCTGGGCCACGCGCCAGTTGCCGGCCTGGTCAGGAGCGCCGTTCATGAGGTTAACCGGCATCCATGCGCCGATGGTGAGAGTGGCGATGTCGCCTTCGTTGAGCGCACGGTTCCAGTCGTCGGACCAGTTGGCGATCTTGGTGTCGACGAGGTCTTCGTCGATGAGCTTCTGCTGGAATTCGATGTACTTCTTCATGCCGGAATCCTTGGTCATGTCAATGGTGATGTTCTCGCCATCAACCTTCCACGGCTGCGCACCGGCCTGCCATGCCTGGGCGGTGAAGGGCTGGTATTCCATGGAGGAGCCGGAATTGTTGGTCATGTAGGCGCCGATGGCCTTGACCTTCTTGGCTGCCTCGTAATAATCGTCCCAAGTCTTGATCTGGGAGCCGTCGACGCCGGCCTTCTTGAGCACGGCATCGTTGTAGAAGAAGACTTCCGGGCCGGAATCAATCGGCAGCGCATACGGCTTGCCATCATACTGTAGCTTGCTCCACGGGCCTGCGGAGAAGTCGTCTTCGAGCTTGTCGGCACCGTAGGCGGTGAGGTCAACGAGGTCGCCGGTAACCGCGAACTGGGTGACGGTCGGGTCTTCCAGCATGACCACGTCGGGGGCACCCTTGCCTGCCGCGACGGCGTTGCTCAGTGCGGTCTGGGTGTCGGATGCGGTGCCGGTGTTGTTGAATTTGACGGTGATTCCGGGATTGGCCTTTTCGAAGTCGGCGATCAGGGCCTTCATGGTGTTGCCGGTGTCCCAGCCCCAGAAAACGAGATCCGCCTTGTCTGCGTCTCCGGCGTTGGCCTTGGCGTCGTTGCCGCCGTCGCTGCCACCGCAGGCCGCGAGGCTGGCGAGGGTTGCCACTGCTGCTACCGCTGCGAGAGCCTTCTTCATGTTGCGCATGTTCTTTTCCCTTTCTGCCATCCGCTTCGCATGCTGATTGCATGTCGGTCGCATATGTTTCGGAACATCCGCCGCGGAATGCACATGCCGCGCTTTCCACTTGGTGATGTTTGTATGTTCGCGACCTGCCAAACAATACCCCCGTGGTGATGTTTGGACTGGTAGGATGGCTTTGTTTCCTTTCTGATACAACCGTGTACCATTAGCTCCGATGATACACGGTTGTATCAAGGTGTCAAGCAAACCGGTTCGATAGCCCCCCTGCAACTGTTGTGCGCTATTGAAGCGCCAACGAAATCATCGGCGTTTCGCACAAACAGAATGACATCGTTTGCACAATAATCTGCGATTGTCCGCGCATCTCAACCAAAAAATGGATCGCAAGAAAGCTACCTCACAAGAGAAAACATATAAAGAACATATACAAAGGAGGTCTGCGAATCGCAAACCTCCCAAAACAACACATACGACGAAGAGACGGACTCCGCACCGCTCGATGTAAGCCTACAGACTGAGGAACAGCTCGTGAATGCGGGTATCGTCGGTCAGTTCGGGGTGGAACGCCGTAGCGAGAATCTTGCCCTGACGCAAACCGACCACATTGCCGTCGACCGACGTTTCGACCGTGGCCCGCTCGCCGACCTCGGCAACGAACGGTCCGCGAATGAACACCAGAGGGAAATCCTTGAGCACCACCGACGTATCCGAAGCCTCGGAAGCCCCCTCCTCACCAGCAGCCGCGGAAATCGCAGAAGAGACAGACTCCCCCGACGCAACCACCACAGCATCCGCATCGTCGGAAGCGCCGAAATCGGCGGATGCAGCGAACGAACCAAGCTGACGTCCATACGCATTGCGGCGCACGACCGCATCCAACGCGCCAAAATAGACGTTCTCGTCGTTATCGAGACGACGAGCGAGCAAAATCATGCCCGCGCAGGTGCCGAATACCGGCTTTCCAGCGGCGATATGCGCGGCGATCGGCTCGAACAAGCCGGTCGAACGCAGCAATTTGCCTTGCGTGGTGCTTTCGCCGCCAGGCAGAATCACGCGATCGATCGAATCGTCGAAATCCTCGGCGGCACGCAGCAGTTTCCACGGCGCACCAAGCCGATCCAGCATCGCCGCATGCTCGGCGAACGCGCCTTGCACCGCAAGGATGCCGGTCACGCCATGCTGCGCGGAAGCCGCACCTTCGGCAACGTCAGTCGATTCTTCCTTCGAAATGTATTCAACGGCAACAACCATCGGATCTCCTTACCCGAACCATCGCGAATCATGCGAAACGGGCTGCGCGTGGCGCATCGAACAGACATGCCGACAGCCGCACGCAGCGCACAGCGCACAGCGCACGAAATTACAGCGCAATCACTCGCCGCGAGCGGCCATGATGGTTTCGATCTCGTCTTCGTTGATGCCGACCATGGCCTCGCCGAGGTTCTCGGAAAGGCGGGCGAGCAGGTCGGCATCCTGCCAATTGGCGGTGGCCTGCACGATGGCGGCGGCACGCTTGGCCGGGTCTCCGGACTTGAAGATGCCGGAACCGACGAACACACCTTCGGCACCCAGTTCCATCATGAGCGCGGCATCGGCCGGAGTGGCCACGCCACCGGCAGCGAAGTTGACGACCGGCAGACGACCGTTGTCGTGCACATACTTGGCGAGATCGTACGGCACGGCCAGCTGCTTGGCGGCCTCATACACCTCGTCGTCGCGCAGGGAGACGAGCTCGCGGATCTGCTTGTTCATGGTGCGCATGTGGCGCACGGCCTGGATCACGTCGCCGGTGCCCGGCTCGCCCTTGGTGCGGATCATGGAAGCGCCCTCGGCGATACGGCGCAGCGCCTCGCCCAGGTTCTTCGCGCCGCACACGAACGGCACGTCGAACTGGTTCTTGTCGATGTGGTACACGTCGTCGGCGGGGCTCAGCACTTCGGATTCGTCGATGTAGTCGATTTCGATGGCCTGCAGAATGCGGGCTTCGGCAACATGGCCGATACGAACCTTTGCCATGACCGGAATGGACACGGCTTCCTGAATGCCCTTGATCATGGCCGGATCGCTCATGCGGGAAACGCCGCCGGCAGCACGAATATCGGCCGGAATACGCTCGAGAGCCATCACCGCGCATGCGCCCGCGTCCTGTGCGATCTTCGCCTGCTCCGGGGTGGTGACGTCCATGATCACGCCACCCTTGAGCATCTGCGCCAGATTCTTGTTCAGTTCGTTCCTGTTGTTGGCCATCGCCAGCCTTTCGTCGAATCGTATTCCACCCTGCTGCAGAGCGGATATCTCTTGACACAGATACTAACGATTTTTCCGTTACAAAATCATGTGAACTGAATATTTACACGTCTTAAAAAGGTTGCTTTTCTTAAATTCTGACTATCATTTTCATGATTGTTTCATTTTCTTACGATTTCGATTCTGCCGACGATTCCGCAATTTCATTCGCTTTTCTTGCCTGATATGCGCCATTCGCTTTCGATTCGCGCGCACGGCTCCTTTCGACCGCACTTTCGATGCACGCTATAAGAAATACGAATGACGCATGATTTTCATACGACCACATTGCGGACGGGGGTGCAGATGGATTCGCGTATTGCGCACTACATACGCAGTATGCGATCAGCGATGCGCATGGTGGAATCGCGGTGCGACACCAGCACGACGGCGCTCCCCTGCTCGGCAAGATCATTGATCGACCCGAGAATCACCGACTCGTTATAGGCGTCAAGACGGCTCGTCGGCTCGTCGAACAGCACCAAATCGGCGTCGCGAAGGAACATGCGGGCCAATCCGATGCGCTGTTTCTCACCCTCCGAAAGGCGCCCTCCCAACTCGCCGATCCGCGTATCCAAGCCGTTCGGCAGCGCATCGACCAGTTCGAGCGCGGACGCCTTGGCGAGAGCTTCGCGCAATACGGAATCGGGAATGTCGTGCGCGAGATCCGAATCGGAGGAATCAGCGGAATCACCACCAGCATTACTGCTGGAATTACTACAGAAATTACTGCCAGAATTACTGCCAGAATCCGAAAAATCGGCGTCATTGCAGGCAATAGCGAGATTTTCGCGAATCGTTCCGTCGAACAGATACGTCTCCTGCCCCATCATCGTCTGCACGCGCCGACGCCATCCGGCGTCAACCTGCGGCAATGGAACATCCGACAGCGAAATCGTGCCGGAATCCGGATCCCAGTAGCGCATCAGCAGTTTCAACATCGTTGATTTTCCACGCCCGGACGGGCCTTGAATACCGAGAATGCCCTGCCGTGAAACATCGAGTGAAACATGGTCGAGCACCGGTTGCGAGGCGATGCCGGCACCTTGTTCGCCGGAGGATTGCGCTTCCGCGGGGCGTGCCGGACTCATGCCAGTCGCATGCTCCGACCGCCCGTTTGGCGTGCGTTCGACGGAAATACGGGCGCCGGATCCATAGCCGAATGTGACATCGCGCATTGTCATGCCCTGATATTCCGGGCGTTCGATCCCCTGCTCGACCACAGCGGGAGCCTCATCCATCAACGCGAACAGGCGGCGTGCCGAAGCAAACGTTTGCGTCAGATTCGCCGGCAACGCACTCAACGCAAGCGTCGGCCCAAACGAGCTGGCGAGCAGCACGAAAGCCGCAACCAACGCTGGGGCGTTCGATCCCACGGAACCCATCCACATCAGGCCTTCCGACATATCGGCGGCAGTGGAAACCGCAGTGCACAACGTCATCGCAAGGAAAGCCGCAATCGCCGTGAACAGCATCACCAATACCGCGCCAAATCCTGCAAAATCGCCATTTTTCACGCTCAGACGCACACATTTGACCCACAGCGAGCGCGTGCGACGCTGAATGGACGCAAGCCGGGCATCGCCTTGGCCGAAGCGGATGATTTCGCCGATGCCACGCATGTCGTCAAGCATTTCGTCATCGAGGGCGGACGACTCCTTGCGCAGTTCCGGACCGATGCCGCGCACCGCGGATGCAAAGAGTTTCGGCAGTATGACGCCGATAATGAGGTGCGCGATGATGAGCGTCGCCGCGAGGGGCGGACTGAGGGTGAGTAGCGCGAGCGCGTAGACGACGGCAGTCACGATGGCGATGACGACCGGGCTGATGGTGTGTGCGAAGAAGATTTCCAGCAGTTCCACGTCGGTGGTGACCAGTGCGATCAGGTCGCCTTTGCCTTTGCCTGCAAGCTTGGCGGGGGCGAGACGGCGCAGGGCCGTGAAGGCTTTCGCACGGAATAGCGCAAGCAGACGGAACGCCACGTTATGGTTCATGAACTGTTCGGCGTAACGCATGCCGCCGCGGATCAGCGCGCATACGGCCATGGCTGCGAGCGCCGCGGGAACGCTGAGGTTCCAGACCGGCGAGCCGACTGCAGCGAAGGCCGCCGCGATGCCGAACACCGGCAGGAAAGTGGCGGCGAGATGGCCGAGCGTGCCGCAGACGCACGCGACGATCATGTACTTGCGCTGCGGCCCAACCTCTTTGAGCAAACGCGCAATCACCCGCGCCGTCGGCATTGCCTTCGCGTCCGATTCTGCCGAATCGGACATCCGAACGCCCGTTTTCGCACCCTGTGCGTCCGTTTCTGCAGAATCGGACACTTGGAGACCCATTTCCGCACGCTGCGTGACTGATTCTGCAGAATCGGACGCTTTAAGTGCGTGGGATGCAGAGGTGGAATGGGTTGCGTTATTGCGTAGACCTATGTTTTCCACGGTTTGTTGGGCGTGGAACAGTTTGGCGTATGTTCCGTTGGCACGCATGAGTTCCGCATGCGTGCCTTGTTCCGCCACGCGCCCGTGTTCGAATACCACCACATGGTCGGCGTCGGCTGCATTCGCCATGCGGTGCGTCACCATGATCACGGTTTTGCCCCGATCCGCAAGCGCCCGAATGGTTTGCAGAATCAGGGTTTCGCTTTCCACATCGACGCTGCTGGTGGCTTCGTCGAAAATGTAGACGGCAGGCTCCCGCAGCAATGCGCGCGCAATGGCGATGCGCTGATTTTTGGCCGCCAGACAGGTTGCTTGCGCCCTGTTCGATGGCCAGGTCAAGTTCTTGCGATTGCGCACGCACGAAATCGCTGATATGCGCCGCTTCCAGCGCTTGCCACAGTTCGCTTTCGGTGGCATCCGGCTTGGCCATCAGCAGATTGTCACGCAACGTTCCTGCAAAAAGGTGGCTTTGCGCCGCCACTATGGCGATTTCCCTCGTAAGGGATTCGATGGAAAGATCGTTGATTTGGTACCGTTGCGTCGAGTTGTTTCCTGTGTTTCCGGATTGCAGCCACATACATCCTTCATATCCGGAAAGATTTCCGGAGAGCAGTTCGACGGCGGTGGATTTGCCGGATCCGGACGGACCGACGATGGCGGTCACCTGCCCGCGCCGCGCAGTGAAAGAGACGCCATGCAATGCGACGACCGAACCATCATCATCTTTCGACATGCCTCTTTTTCCAGCACCAACCACACCGGACTTTCCCCCGATTTGTCCAGTTTTTCCAGTTTCCATATCCGCCGTCACAGCCGTATCCGCAGCCACACTCACAGCCGCCGCAGCGTCCGTATTCACGTCCACATATCGGAACGACACGTCATCAAAGCACACGTCCACACCGTTATCGGAAGCGCCGAATTCCGGCATTTCCTGCATCCCATGCGCAGGAATCGGCGTATCAAGCAATGCGAAAATACGCTTGGTCGAAGTCATGCCGTTCATCGCAACATGGAAGAACGACCCCAATTGGCGCAGCGGAATGAAGAAATCCGCGGAAAGAAGCACTATCAGCAGCACGCCGGCAAGCGGCAATGCGGCACCACTCGCATACTGCCAGATCGATACGCCCACGCCGGCCGCGGCACCCCCGTATGCGACGACGTCCATGGCGGTGAGCGAGCGCAGCTGAATTTGCAGGACATTCATGGTCATTACGCGGAATTGTTCCGCTTGCTCGCCCATTTTCTTGGCGGCATGCGCATCCGCGTCAAAAGTTTTCAGTGTTTCAAGACCTTGTACATTGTCAAGAAACACAGATCCCATGTCGGTGTATTTTCCCCAATATTTTTTGAATACTCGGGCTGCGCGCATTGCGACCATGCCAACAATCAATACAATCAAAGGCGCGCATACAAGCAATGTAACAGCCGTCGGCATATTAATCGGCGCAACTATAAAAAATAATGTTACCGGTGCGAGAATCGCATAAAACAGTTGCGGTAGGAATAATTCGAAGAAGCTTTGGATTTGTTCGATGCCTTCACCGGCAGATTGCACCACGTCGGCAGTGCTGACATGTTGCGAATATGATGGTCCGATCGCAAGCATTTTATTAAAAAGCTGTTCACGTAACGCGAGTTTGACACGCTCAGCCGCTTCCGCGCCGAAATAGGCCGCTGCGCGCATCATCAGAAAACGCAGTACCGCACAGACCACGATCGCCAGCACGCATCCGACGTATGTTTCCGCACTGAATCCGCCGTAGCCAAAGCCGATGAACAGGCGGGAAATCAGGCCACTATCACCCATGGAGAACATGGGGTCGAACGCCGATTCCACCACGGCAAGCGCCGGCGAAAGCATGACCACCACCGTCACCACGAACACGACGTTGGACAGCAGTCCGACCCATTGGCAGAGCACTTTCGCCGCAACCAACCGCCCCACGCCGGGAGCGAGGGAAAACAGCCTCTTGTCAAACATAAACACCTTCCGTCCAATGAGCGCACTCGCGTTGCCAGCTCGCCTACGGCCCAAAGCGCAATCGCCATGCATCCAACAAACGAATCGCAACAGGCCAATACGGGAAAACCGGTGCGTGGCAAACCGTTTTCAGCCTATCCAAGGCAGCTCGCAATCGTCAAGGGCGCATTGCATACAGCGAACCGTCGCAATCGAATTGCCATAATCGACCTCAAATCAGCAACGTTGAAAAGAGAAAGGCTGGATGTTCGCCGTTGAGCAGGCAGCCCTCTGACGCAAGGGGTAAATTGCGTCACTCGTGAGTGTACTCGATAAAAAATCGCTCGCACCACCATTTCTTCGCATTTCGCTGGTTTTGACGGTCCTTTCCGGGGATATATGGGAAGCATGGCGGCTCCCCCGCAACCGTTACGTCAAGCCTTTTTTGCGAACGGATACAGCGCGACACCAAACACTTGATTTTGACGGAATAGCACCATTTGTCAGTTCATACAAAGTTGATGAAATATTTCTTGTCGCTTCTCACAATGCAGACTTACGGCCCCGTAACTTAGAATGTGCAAGGTGCGCAAGGGGTAGGAAACGCGGACACACGGTTTGTATCGCTCCCGCACGCATCACAAGCAGAAATACGCGGAAACAACGCAAAAACCGCGAGAAAGAGAACGCTTCATGCTCACCGAGTACACCACCCCGGGCGAATCCGTTGAGGTGCGCGACGACGAATCCATCTATTCCCTGCTTACTGGACGCATAGCGCGCACTGGCGAAGATACCGTGATCGCGGAACGCAAAACCGCCCCCGGCCAATGGACGAAGGTCACTACCGGCGAATTCCACAATGCCGTGCTCGCCGCCGCAAAAGGCCTCATCGCATTCGGCATCAACAAGGGCGATGCCGTCACCATCTTCTCCACCACCCGCTACGAGTGGGGCGTGCTCGACTTCGCACTGGCCGCCATCGGCGCGGTGAACGTGCCGATCTACGACACTGATTCCGCGGCGCAGGCCGAGCGTATCCTCAACGATTCGGATGTGAAACTGGCCATCGCCGACAATCGCGAGCGCTTCGACCGTCTCGACTCCGTAATCGACCGCTGCCCGTCTCTCAAGCACATTCTGATGCTCGATTCCAACGCCATGGGCGCGTTGGAAGGCTTGGGCGTCACCGTGTCCGACGAGGAGCTGGAAGCGCGCATCGATTCGGTGCATGCAGACGATCTGGCCACCATCGTGTACACGTCCGGTTCGACGGGAGCTCCAAAGGGTGCCGAGCTTTCGCACCGCAATTTCATATCGATCACGCGCGCAGGCAGTCTGGCGTTGCATGAGATCGTTCTCGAAGATCATCCGCGACTGCTTCTCTTCCTGCCGCTCGCCCACTGTTTCGCACGGTTCATCCAGTACGCGTCGATTGCTTCCGACGACGGCGTGGTTGGTTATCTGCCGGACACAAAGACGCTGCTGCCCGATTTGCGTTCCTTCGAACCGACATATCTGCTGGGCGTACCACGAGTGTTCGAGAAGGTGTATAACGCGGCCTCCCGCAAGGCCGGCACGGGTTGGAAGGGACGCCTGTTCCTCAAGGCTGCCGAAGCCGCACGCGATTGGTCGCGCATGCAGCAGGCCAGCGAACGCCCGACCGCCAAGCAGATCGCGCAGCATCTTTCGTATGAGGCTTCCGTATACCGTACCGTGCGTAGCGCTCTCGGCCCGCGCATCCGCTACGTGGCATGCGGTGGTGCTCCTCTGGACGTGTCTCTGGCGCATTTCTTCAACGGTATCGGCCTGCCGATGATTCAGGGTTACGGTATGACGGAAACCGCTGCGCCGTTCGCCGCGACCCGCGTCACCGACAATGTGATCGGCACTGTCGGCCAACCGGCTCCGGGATCGTCTGTGCGCATTTCCGATGATGGCGAACTTCAGGTGAAGGGCCCGAACGTGTTCAGGGGCTACCACAACCTGCCTGAGAAGACGGCGGAAGCGTTCACCGAGGATGGGTGGCTGAAAACGGGTGATTTGGCGTCGATTGACGACGAGGGACGTATTACGATCACCGGCCGTAAGAAGGACATCATCATCACCGCCGGCGGCAAGAACGTTTCTCCGATTCCGATGGAGCAGGAGATTGTGAAATGTCCGATTGTGGAGCATGTGGTAGTTGTCGGCGACAATCGTCCGTTCATCGGTGCGCTGATCACGTTGGATCCGGAAGGATTGGAGGCTTGGCTGCCTTCCATTGGACTGTCTGCCGATACGCCGTTGGATCGCGTGGCTGCGACCGCCGCCGTTCACGACGAAATCCAGAAGTACGTCGACAAGGCGAACGCGACCGTTTCCCGCGCCGAATCCGTACGTAAGTTCGTAGTGCTGGATACCCAGTTCACGCAGGAAAACAAGTGCCTGACCCCGTCGCTGAAAGTGGTGCGTCCGGCAGTGAACCGCGTGTTCGCACAGGTGATCGATCAGCAGCTGTACTCCGGCAAGCGCTGAATCGCATAATACATAAAAGCGTGGGGTACGAGAGAACGTTTGTATTCTCTCGTACCCCACGCTTTTGTTCTGTCCGTACAACTTTCAAGGAATGCAAACGAGCGCCGGTGATCGGAATCGATCCGACCCGCCGGCGCTCATATGGCAGAGATTAGTGATGAATCCAGAATGGCTAACGACACTCCATCAGCCATTGTCAGTAAAGCGACAATCAGTGACGGTTCCGTCAGTGCATAACGCGTGCGGTAACGGTGCGGCAGAAGGCGAAGGCGTACGAGGGGTACGTCGAGTCTTCTGCCGTGCCGTTAACGCTCCGTTATGTCAGTGACGGTTGTTGAGGCGGTGGTACATTTCGGAGATCTCAAGGTCGCGCTCGAATTCTGCGGCCTTGGTGTTCGCGTCGATGGTGGCGAGTTCGACACCGGCGATGCGGGCGAAGTCTTCCCAAGCCTCACGACCAACGGAGGTGGTCATGCAGGTGTGGTGGGAGGCGCCGGAACGCAGCCAGCACTCGGCGGAGGTCTTGAGGTCCGGCTGCGGCTTCCACAGGCCACGGGCGCACGGCAACTGCTTGAGCTCTCCGAGCGGCTCGACCACGTCGACCAGGTTCATGGTCAGGCGGAAACGTTCGCGCACGTCAGACATGGACACGACGACGGCGTCCTTCTTCGGGGCGACAGTGAAGACCAGGCGCACCGGATCGGCCTTGCCACCGATGCCGAGCGGGTGGATTTCCAGCTTCGGCTTGGCGATGGTGCCGACGGACGGGGAGACTTCGAGCATGTGGGAGCCCATGATCATCTCGTTGGCCCGGGGTGAAGTTGTAGGAGTAGTCTTCCATGAGGGAAGCGCCACCTTCGAGGCCGTAGCCCATCACTGCGCCGATGCGCACGAGCACTGCGGTCTTCCAGTCGCCTTCGGCGGAGAAGCCGAAGCCGTACTCGGACGGGAAGCGCTGCGGGCCAACGCCCGGCAGCTGCGGGAGAGCACCCAAGTCTTCGAAGTTGTCAACGCCGGCGGTGCAGCCATTGGCGCGCATCATGTTGACCATGGCGGCTTCTTCCTTGGCCGCGATGAACAGGGAATCGTACTTGGCGTCGAGCAGAGCCGGATCAACGTCGTACTTAACCTTGTAGTCTTCGATGATGCTCTTGACCTGATCGTCCTTGACGGCTTCGTAGGCTGCGACGAGCTCGTTGACGGCCCAAGTGTTGATGGATGCGCCGAACACGCGCTCGGCTTCGGTCTTGTCGCCTTCGGTGACGGCCACGTTGCGCATGTTGTCGCCCCAACGCATGACCTTCATGTTGTTGGAAGCATCCCAGCCGGCGCAGGCGCGTGCCCAGGTGCCGATTTCTTCGGCAACGGCCGGATCGGTGTAGTGGCCGACCACGATCTTGCGGTTGATGCCCAGACGGGTCAGGATGTAACCGAACTCACGGTCGCCGTGTGCGGCCTGGTTCAGGTTCATGAAGTCCATGTCGATGGTTTCCCACGGGATTTCGAAGTGGTGCTGCGTGTTGAGCTGCAGCAGCGGCTTGGTCAGCACTTCGAGGCCGCGGATCCACATCTTGGCCGGGGAGAAGGTGTGGCACCAGGTGATCACGCCGATGACGTTCGGGTTGGCGGAGGCTTCGACCATGAAGGCCTTGACGCCGTCGGAGGACTTCAGGGTCGGCTTAAGCACCACCTTGACCGGAATCTTGCCGGTTGCGTTGAGCGCGTCGACGATTTCGCCGGACTGCTCGGCTACCTGACGCAGCGCTTCTTCGCCGTACAGATCCTGGGATCCGACGCCGAACCAGACTTCCTTGCCTTCAAACGGGTTTTCCATTGCCATGTGATTGTTCCTTTACTTCGTTGTTTATGGAGTTTTAATTATTTATTGCGATTGCGAACTCGCGCTTCGCGTTGTTCTGTTGCGTAGCGCGAGTTCGTACGATTGTGAAATTATGTAGGATTACGGAATCGTAGGATTGCAGCTCAGTGCTGGCCGTAGACGTTGGTGTAACGATCGTTCAGCTTCGCGATATCCTCATCCGAAATCGGAATGATCTCACCCAACTGCCTCGCCGCCCACATCGTATGAGCGACCTCCTCCGTCATCGCCGCGGCCTTCACCGCCGACTCCGCGTCCTTGCCGACCGTGAACGGACCATGGTTCTGCATCAGCACCGCAGGAGACTTCGGATACTCCCTGAGCGTCTCGACCACGCCCTCGCCGATCGCCTCGGAACCGATCAGACGGAACGGACCCACCGGAACAGGACCGCCGAACTCGTCGCCCATCATCGTCAGACCGCACGGAATGTTCTGCCCCGTCGCAGCCCACGCCGTCGCATACGTCGAATGCGTATGCACCACGCCGTACACGTCCGGCATATGACGGTAGATGTACGCATGCGACGCCGTATCGGAGGAAGGAGCCTCCGAACCGTCCACCACGTTGCCGTCCAGATCGCACACCACCATGCTCGACGGCGTCAGGTACTCGTAACGCAGGCCCGACGGCTTGATCACCATCAGATCCGCCGTATGCAGACGCTGCGACACGTTGCCAGCCGTCCATACCACCAGGTTCCACTTGATCAGCTGCTCGTGCAAGGTCGCCACGACCTCGCGCACCTGCTTGACCTCGGCACGAACCTCAGGACCATAATCAGCCAAAGTAGCCATAATCATTTCCTTTCAAATTGAAATAAGTTTTAAAATATTTATTTACTTGGTTTCCAGCGGAATGCTTTCGATTGCAACATGCTCAATCGGCAGTCCCTTGCGGAAGCGATCGAAGAATTCCTCGAATCCTGCGACATCGCCTTCATCCGGATTTTCCGTGGTCGAAGCGGCATCGGCGAACACACGAGCGTCAAGGAATTCGTCGAGCGGCTGGTCGGCGTGCCACAGGTAGTCGGCAAGCACGGCCATGCCCCATGCGCCGCCTTCGGCTGCGGTGGACATCACCTTGATCGGCGTATCGAATGCGGCTGCGAGAATCTTCTGGGCGACCTTCGGGGTGGTGAAGATGCCACCGTGGCCGACGAGGGAGTCAACGGCAACGCCTTCGTCCTTGGTCATCACATCCATGCCGATCTTCACCGGGGAGAATGCGCTGAACAGCTGGGCGCGCATGAAGTTGCCGAGGCTCATGCGGGCTTCCGGACCGCGCGCGAACAGCGGTCGGCCTTCGGGCAGTCCTGCGAGGAATTCGCCGGAGCGGAACGGGTAGTTGATGAGTCCGCCGCAGTTGGAGTCAACGTCGTCCGCGATGGCCGCGCGGAACAGCGTGCCATACAGGGTGCCGGCGTCGACCGGAGTGCCGATTGCAGCTGCGAACTGTCCGAACAGACCAACCCATGCGTTGAGGTCGGAGGTGAAGTTGTTGGCGTGGCTCATGCCTGCGAGATCGCCTGCCGGAGTGGTGACGAGGTCCACTTCCGGGTGCAGGCGTTCCAGCTTGCGTTCGAGTACAACCATGGCGAAGATGGAGGTGCCGGCGGAAACGTTGCCGGTGCGCACGCGTACGGAGTTGGTGGCCACCATACCGGTGCCAGCATCGCCCTCCGGCGGAGCGAATGTGATTCCCGGCTGCAGCGTGCCTGTCGGATCGAGCAGCTTGGCGCCCTCTTCGGTCAGCGTGCCCGCAGGAGTGCCTGCAACCAGCGGTTCCGGCAGCAGGTCGGCAAGCTTCCACGGCTGGGCTGCGACTTCCGGAATCGCATTGAACTTCTCAATGAATTCGGTTTCGTAGGTGTGCGTGGTAGGGTCGATCGGGAACATGCCGGATGCGTCGCCAACGCCGAGCACCTTCTTGCCGGTGAGCTTCCAGTGCACGTAGCCGGCGAGGGTGGTGAAGAAATCGACCTTGCCGATGTGCTCTTCGCTGTTGAGCACGGCCTGGTACAGGTGTGCGATGGACCAGCGTTCCGGAATGTTGTACTGGAACAGTTCGGAAAGCTTCTCGTGTGCTTCGGAAGTGTTGGTGTTCTGCCAGGTGCGGAACGGCACCAGCAGTTCGCCATCTTTGCCGAAGGCGAGGTAGCCGTGCATCATGGCGGAGAAGCCGATGCGTCCCACGCGGGTGAGCTTTTCGCCGTAAGCGTTTTCGACATCTTCGGCGAGCGCCGCGTATGCGGTCTGCAGCCCGGTCCAGATTTCTTCCTGCGAATAGCTCCACAGGCCGTCTTCCAAGTGGCTGGCCCAGCCGTAGTCGCCGGCTGCGATGGTGGTGTACGTGTCGTCGATGAGCACGGCCTTGATTCGGGTGGAGCCGAATTCGATGCCCAGACTCGTCTTGCCAGCGCGGATTTTCTCGGCGGTCAGCGCGATGCGATCGTCAAGTCCCTGCTCTTGCGCCATAGTTTCAAACTCCTTGCATCCGAGCGCCTCACAACCACATTGTCGACGGAATGTTAGCGCTCACTGTTAACGCTCACTATTCTAAACAGAAAGTGACGACTATACAAGTTCGACGTGTCACGCAATCGTCAACGTACTACCGGCAGATCGTCAGCCGATTTTCTTGATATACCGGCATTACGAAATCCGGCAATCGCAGCACATGCGGCAAAAATGAGATACGAGAATCACAAGAAATACAAAAATTCGCAGGAAATATTCAGCGACGGCTGGCGGTGCCCAAAGAAGTGCGGCCGATCACCTTCGCGGGAATCAGGCCGACGCCATGCTGCGACGAGGCGAACGAATTCTCATCGCCCTCCCCAAGCAAAAAGCAGCGTCTCACGCATGGCGGCAACGCCAAGCTGTTCAAAATCCGGGCGAACCGTGGCCAGCGGCGGGTACATGTTGTCCATGGCGGGCATGTCGTCGAAACCGACCAAGCTCACATCCTGCGGAATACGCATGCCATGTTCATGCAGCGCACGAGACACACCAACCGCCTGGCTGTCGTTCGCACACACCATGCACGTCGGCAGATTTCCGCCGGTACGACCGATGTTTTCGAGAATATGGTTCATCTTGCCATACGCTTCGGTCGATTCCCAGGTTTCGCATTGCACGGTGACGGAACTCACCGCATTGGCCGCACACAGCTTATTCCACGCCATCAAACGCGTGGCGGCGTCACGCCATTCCTTCGGACCTGCGAAATAAAGCACGGAACGATGCCCATGCTCGACCACCAAATGCATCACGTCGGCCATGGCCGACCATTGGTCCACTCCCACTACGGATACTCGGCGACGGTCGGCCGGTTTCATCAAGCGCAAACCATCCTGCACGCTGATGCTGCCGTGCGTGGAGGTGACGATGACGCGCGGCTGCGTGATCTGCGCACGGCAGGCGGCGGAAAACATAACATCCGTCGGCGTGAGGAAAATGAACGCGTCCACGTTCATCTCATCGAACGTTGAGCACAATTCGTCGAATTCCGTCTGCGAGCAGAGCGCCTCGTGCACCATGCTCACCGACATGAACAGGCCATGCTGCCTCGCCATCGCCTCAATCGAGGAAATCGCGGAAATCGGACCATAAAAGCGTTGCCCGCCCGCAACCAAGCCGATGGTGCGGGAGCGATGCGAAGCGAGGGCACGCGCGGAATTGCTGGGACGGTATCCAAGCGCGTCGATGGCTTTCTGTACTTTTTCGCGGGTGGCATCAGACACGTCGGGGGAATGATTGATGACGCGCGACACCGTTTGATGGCTGACACCAGCCATTTTCGCCACTTCGAACATCGAGGGGCGTTTGTTTGCCGCATTGCGCTTGCCTGCCATGCTCCGTCGCCTTCCGCACACTACCGTTGGTACTTTCGACTATTCTACACGCAACTTCGGTTAGCGCTAACAGACGCTATTTTTCAGCCATTTGAGCGAGTCGCGCAGCGAAATTCGGCCAGTCGGTACGCATGGCGGTCAACAGTTTACGATTGGGGACTTCCTCAATCGGCACCCATTCGATTTCCATGCTTTCGTCGTCGTTGGCCTTCGGCTCCACGCGGTGCCCCGGCTTTTCGAAAGCGAACACGGTGGTGTAGGCCCACGGTCCGTGGTCTTCGCAGTATGATCCGACCACGTCGATATCTTCCGGCGTGATGTTGGCTTCCTCGTACGATTCGCGCAGCGCGCCCTCGATCGGGCTTTCACCGTCGGCGGTGGCACCTCCTGGAATGCCCCCATGTGCCACCTTCCGCGCTCCACACCGCGCGATGTTGCATGACAACGTGCGTCACTTCGCCGGTCTGTTCGCTTCGGCGGGCCAAGAGCACGCCGGATGCGCCGTTCGTGCCCCAATGCTTGCGGCCGCAATCGCAATCAATCCAACCATCACCCGGCTGATGCACGTTTTCCTTGGGAGGAAGCGGCTTCGCGGCACCGGTTCGCGAATCGTGTTCGACGTTCGGTTCTTGATCGGCTCGCGTCACATTCCACAGATCGGTCCATTCCACGCCGAGCTCGGCGGCCAAACGGCGCGCCAGCGGAAGGCTCAGGCCGATAATGCCGTGCGGATCGCCTTCGATGGAGTCGATGAATGCTCCGCCGAAGCCCTCAAGCGTGAAGGAACCAGCCACTTCCAACGGTTCTCCGGTGGCGATGTACCGTTCGATATCGGTGTCGGAATATTCGCAGAAGTGCAGCGTTGCCCTGCTCGCGCCTCGCGCGATACGCCCGGTGGCGAAGTCGATCAGGCAATGGCCCGTCCACAATTCACCGGTGGCGCCACGCATGGCACGCAGTCGTTCCCGAGCCACCTCAGCGCTATGCGGCTTGCCGTAACATTCGCCGTCAAGCAGGAACATGGAATCGCAGCCAAGAATCAGCGGACCGACTTTCGCACGGGTCAGGCTCGGCTTGCCATCAACGAAATCAGCAATCGATTCGGTGATCGTAGGAATGGTGACTCCCGAAAAATCGCGGGTCTTCACATCGGAGGCGGACTGCACTTCGTCCGCACGCAACGTAACACGATGATGTTCTAAAGATGCGGAATCCCCAGTATTTTCAGCATTATCCGAATGTTCGGAAGATTCGGCAACGGCTTTCAGCGGAAATCCGACCACACGATCGCCGTGCGCCGCCGCAGCGGTGGCGGCAACGTTCCGATACGCCTGATGTACGGCTTCGGCTTTGGCCGTAGCGAGAATCATCACCCGCTGTTCCACGCTCAGATCGCTTACGGCAACGCCCATGGCGGCCGCCTCACGTTCGAGCGCCGCCGGCTCGTCCACGTTCGATACGCGAATCGTGGGGCAAATGCCCGCCGAGAAAAGCACGTCACGGCGAGGCTTGGATTTGGAAGCGAGAATCAGCGGAATGGAGTTGTTCATGCGCGTTCCACCTGCACACCCTTGGTGTCGACGCCCAAATGCAGCACACGCCAATGACCGGAAGCGAGCTCTTCGGAAGCAAGCTGTCCCAGCTGTTCGCGAGCGTCGCCATGATGCAGCACGAGCACGCATGGGCCGGCGCCGGAAACCATGGAAGCGAAACCATGGGAACGCAGCTTTTCGATCAGCGTCCACGACGGTTCCATCAAAGGAGCGCGATACGGCTGATGCAGACGATCCTGCGTGGCGGCGAACAGCAACGCGTTGACGTCCTGACGCTGACCAGTCGCCAGCATCGCAGGATTCATGGCGGCCGGCAGCAGGCTCACGCGAGACACATTGTGCACGGCATCCTTGAACGCCAGCTGGCCCGGCAGCGCCTGGCGTGCCTTTTCGGTGGACAGCTCATAATCCGGCACGAACACGGCGGCGGTCAGATCGTCGGCAACGCGATAGTTGATGGTATGGAAGCCCTTATGCAGCGGTTCGCCGCCCGGAATCGGCACGGAACCGACACCTTCGGGGGTTTCCATGTCCCAAGACATGGTGAGCCCGCCGTACACGGCCGGAGCCACGTTGTCCGGATGGCCTTCGATGGCCGCAGCAAGCTCAAACACGGCATCACGGTTGAGTTCGTCGTCCTGCGCGAAGGCGGCCGCGGCTGCGATGCCCGCCACAATGGCCTCTGCGGAAGAGCCCATGCCTCGTGCCTGAGGAATGTTGTTGTGAGCCTGAAGAATGAAGCCCACACGGCCCAGACCAAAGGTCTGGCATGCGCGGCGGAACGTGGAAACCACCAAGTGGGTTTCGTCACGCGGGAGAGTATCGGCGCCTTCGCCTTCGATCATCACCTGAGCCGCAGTGTTCACCGGATCGGCGCTCAGCGTGAATTCAAGTTCGTCGTGGTAGTCCAGAGCAAGTCCGACCGTATCAAAGCCAGAACCAAGATTGGCGCTGGTAGCCGGAACACGCACACGCACTTTACGAGTAACTGGAGTCATATCTCGTCGTCCTTCGTCACATCTTCTTTACAAATGTAGCACCGTATACCCGAAAGGGTACAAGAGTCAAATTCAAGCCCATAATCAGCGGGCGATTGAGTAAACAATCGGCACGCAATTGCCCAACACAGCAGCCGGAATATGAATAAAGAGACGGCCGCCCAATCGCAACGATTTGAGCAGCCGTCTCATAACTGTTAGTTGAGCACGCGGAGGATGGAAGGCTCGCCAACCACGCAGTCGAGTGCGCACACGTCTTTCACGGTTTCACGCAGGGTAAGCTCGTCGGTCATGTGCGTGACAAGGCGCAGCTGCTGCAGTTCGCCGTCGTAGCCCGGATCCTTCAGCGTGGGCTTGAGATCCTGGTTCACACCATTGATGGACACGCCATGCTCGGCGAACTTGGCCGCAATGGCCGCAAGTACGCCCGGATTGTCGTGAATCACGAAACGGACCGCGAACTCGGCCTTGGAAGCCTCGATCGGAGCCTTCTTCAAATCCTTATACAACGGAATGGTCGGGCCAGTGCAGCCCTGTGCGATGTGACGCGCCTCGGTCACCACATCGCCAACCACTGCGGAAGCGGTCGGAGCGCCGCCAGCGCCACGACCATAGAACATCAGATCGTCAGCCGCTTCGGCCTTCACAAACACCGCGTTAAAGGAACCATGCACGGAAGCCAGCGGATGCTCGTTGGAAATCAGCGCCGGATACACGCGGGCAGACACGCCGGCCTCGCCATTCTCCACCACGGCCAGCAGCTTGATGACCTTGTTTTCGGCGGTTGCGGCAGCAATATCGTCGGCGGTGATCTTGGTGATGCCCTCAACGGACACATCATCGATGGTCACGTTGGTGTGGAAGCCGAGCGTGGCCATGATGGCCGCCTTGTTGGCCGCATCGTAGCCTTCGATGTCCCCGGTCGGATCCGCTTCGGCGTATCCCTTGGCCTGAGCGTCCTTCAGCACGTCGTCGAAATCAAGACCCTTGGTGGTCATTTCGTCGAGAATGTAGTTCGTGGTGCCGTTGACGATGCCGAGCATGCTCGTCACCTTGTCTCCGACGAGGGATTCACGCAGTGGCTTGAGGAACGGAATAGCACCGCCCACGGAAGCCTCGAAGTAGATATCGACGCCCTTGGCTTCGGCGGCGGCATAGATTTCTGGACCATACTTGGCCAACAGCGCCTTGTTGGCGGTAACCACGGAAGCGCCGGATTCGATGGCCGCAAGCACGAACTTGCGGGCCACGCCGGTTCCACCGATCAGTTCGACCACAATGTCAGCATTGGTGGCCACGCTCATGGTGTCGGTGGTCACCACGGACTTGTCGATCCACGGGAACGGGTCGGTTTCCGACGGATCAAGGCAGGCGACGCCGGTCAGTTCGATCGGTCGTCCGATGCGTGCGGCGAGCTCATCCTTCTGCTCCACCAGCAGGCGTGCGGTCTGAGAGCCGACCGTGCCCGCGCCCAACAATCCAACGCGAATCGGCGCAACATCTTCCTGTACCAAGGCATCCTCCCTTGAATGTGAAGTATTGGTGTAACCCTGCCTATTGTACGGTCCCGATATGACGTAAGACCGCGAAATCATACGAAAATGGACGGTTTCCGAGCTTTGCCCCGAAAACCGCCCATACTGCATCCACGCTGCATCCGTAATTTGAGACGAATCGCCATGAACAATACGAAACACGAGCGAAACGCCACGAATCGCTATTCGCTCACATCCCAATCCAGCAGATCATCGACCGTCTGACGGCGAATCATCACATGCGCGTCTTGCTCGGATACGGCAACAACCGCAGGAATCAGCGCCTGATTGTAGTTGCTGGCCATCGTGCGACCGTATGCACCCGTAACAGGTACCGCCAGCACGTCACCACGCTGAATATCGGCAGGAAGACGCACCTCGTTGACGATGATATCGCCCGATTCGCAGTGCATGCCGACCACACGGCACAGCTTGGTTTCGCTGGAACCCTCACGATTGGCGATTCTCGCAGTGTAATCCGATCCATACAATGCCGGACGAATATTGTCGCTCATGCCGCCGTCGACAGACACGTACACGCGTTCCGTAACCGGATTGCCAGCCTTGTCTTTCGCGGTTCCGGCAAGCTGCACCGGCTTGACCGTGCCCACACGATACAGGGTGACGCCGGTCGGGGCGACCGTCCAACGGCCCGGCTCGAACGAGATGACCGGAGCGGGCATGCCGAGCGCACGGTTCACGGTGGTGACCGCATCGGCAAGGCGGGCAAGTTCCGTATCGAGATCCATGGAATCCTCGCCATCGGTGTAGGCCACGGAATAGCCGCCGCCCAAGTCGACCTCCGGCAGGGTGTATGCGTCGGTGGCGTAGAAGGTCTTGCGCAGCAGCATCATGCGCTTCGCGGCCTGGATAAAGGCGTCCGCATCGTGAATGTTCGACCCGATATGCGAATGCACGCCGACCAGTTCGAGCACGTCCTGATGGCGGTAGATCTCCTTCAATACGGCGAGCGCGGGGCCATCAGCCACCATGGTCATGGCTTCGGCGAGCTTGCGGTCGCCTTCGGAAACCTTCTCGTGGCTCATGTCGTACGGATATTTGATGTCGTACTGCAGTTGGCGTTCTGCGCTTTCGCCCGGAGTGGCTTCGCTTTCGCCTAGGCGTGCGTTCGACCCTGCGGGGGTCACGTCAGCCAAATCGTCGAGCACGTTCAGCTTGCTTGCATCGGCACCAACCGGCAGCAAGGCGACACCGAACTTCTGGTCCTCATGCGCGGTAGACACGAATTCGTGGCCGCCCGCATGAATGCCGGACGTAACACGCAACATCACGCGAGCGCGCTTGCCGAGACGCTTGGCGATTTCGGCGATGCGGGCCGGCTCGTTCGGCTCGTCCACCACGATTTTGGCGAAGCCTTCGGTAATGGCGAGTTCGATTTCCGCATCGGACTTGTTGTTGCCGTGCAGCACGAGTCGCCGTCCGGGAACGCCCGCGGCGAGCGCGATGCGCATCTCGCCCATGGTGCAGGTGTCGATCAGCATGCCGGATTCGGTGACGATACGGCAGATTTCCTTGGAAAGCAGTGCTTTTCCGGCGAAGCTGACGTGGGTTACGGTGTTGTTGAACGCATTTGCCGCGGATTTGACGAATTTGGCGGCGCGGGCTCGCACGTCATCGGTGTCGATGACGTAGAGCGGCGAACCAAATTCGTTCAGCAGGCTTTCGGCAGTGCGGCCATGGAACGTGATTTCACCTTGCTCGTTCACGTTGGAGCCGGCCGGCCAGATGGGGGTGACTGCCATGGCGATCACATCCTGTCTGGGGCTGCAACGCCAAGCAGGTCAAGGCCTTCGGCGATAACCGTCTTAACGGCGTCATTGAGCTTCAAACGTGCGGCTGCACGAGCCGGTTCCGGAGCCTTGGCGATGCGCAGGGCTTCAGCCTGTTCGCCGCGAGCTTCCGGATCGGTGAGCTCCATAGGCACCACGCGTTCCACGTTGTACCACTTGTGGTAGGTGGCGGCGAGGTCTTCCAAGTAATGGGCTACGCGATGCGGGGCGCGCAGGTCTCCGGCTTCGCGCAGCAGGGCGGGCCACTGGGCGAGCGCGGCGAGCACTTCGCCGTCGGCGGTGGTGTCGAGCAGGCTCACGTCGGCACCCTCGTAGGTGATGCCGGCAGCAGCCGCATTGCGATCCACATTGCAGGAGCGGGCGTGCGCATACTGCACGTAGTACACCGGATTCTCGTTGGAATGCGAAGCGAGCAGGTTCAGGTCGATGTCGACCGGGGAATTGTAGTCGGTGCGTGCCAACGAATAACGGGAGGCATCCACGCCGATAGCGTCGGTCAGATCGTCGATGGTCACCACATTGCCGGCGCGCTTCGACATGCGCACTGCCTTGCCGTCCTTCAGCACGTTGACGAGCTGGCCGATAAGAATCTGCATGTTTTCGCCAGGTTCGTCGCCGAATGCGGCGCACATGGCCATCATGCGGCCGATATAGCCGTGATGGTCGGCACCCAGCATGTAAATGGCGATGTCTGCCGGATCGTTGTCACGATGACGCTTGTTGCGATAGTAAGCAATATCAGCTGCGAAATACGCGTAGTTGCCGTCGGACTTGATAATCACACGATCCTTGTCGTCACCATGCTTGGTGGATTCGAACCAGGTTGCGCCATCCTTTTCGTAAATGTCGCCGCGTTCACGCAGATCGGCGATCGCCTTGTCGACTTCACCATCGGAATACAAGCTGTTCTCATGGAACCACACGTCGAAATTCACACGGAAATCCTTCATGGATTTGCGGATTTCGTCGAACATCATCGGCACTGCACGCTTGCGGAATTCCTCACGCTGTTCGGAATCGCCCTCACCCAGCGGATTGCCATCGTTGTCAACGCCACCGTCGACGCGCGGCAGGTCGAGAATCGCAATACCGTCGGCTTTTGCCTCATCGATGACGCGACGTGCGATCTCATCGATATAAGCGCCCTTGTAACCGTCGATCGGGGTTTCCTCACCGTGGGCTGCCGCGACCAGCGACTTGGCGAAGCGGTTGATCTGCTCGCCGTGGTCGTTGAAGTAGTATTCGCGCACCACCTTGGCGCCGTTCGCCTCAAGCACGCGGGCCATGGAGTCGCCGACCGCGGCCCAACGGGTGCCGCCGATATGGATCGGACCGGTCGGATTGGCGGACACGAATTCAAGATTCAGGGTTTTGCCGGAAAGATGGTCGTTCTTGCCGTAGTTCGCGCCCTCGTTAAGCACAGTGTCAACCACGGCTGCGGCGGACGCGGAATCAAGCACAATGTTAATGAAGCCGGGGCCGGCCACTTCCACGGACTTGATGCCATCGGCATTGGCGAGTTCCGCGGCGAACAGTTCGGCGAAATCGTGAGGCTTCATGCCGGCCTTCTTGGCCAGCTGCATGGCCGCGTTCGATGCCCAATCGCCGTGTGCGCGGTCCTTCGGACGCATGACGGCGAATTTGGTCTGCGGAGGGATGAGATCGGTGGTCAGGGTGCCAGCCTTGCCTTCATTCACAAGGTTGTTGGCAATATTGAAAATCAGTTCACTAAGCGCTTCTGGACTCATTCCTCCAAGTCTACCGATTATGCAGACAGAATCAGCCTTGCGTATCGCCCCGCGTATCATCCTGCAGTTCGCCATGCTTCCTGCGCCAAGCCACCGAAGCGTAATAGCCGATATAGCAGATCGCAACGAACGGAATCATATACAGCAATGTGGAACGCTGCGACGAATCGCAAATCACCAAAACCAACGCGCCGATGCACATCACAATCGCAGCAATCGGCACGAACGGGAAACCAGGGGGCACGATACTTCAAATCGTCAGCCGAATGCCCTTGATCAAGCCACTGCTTGCGGAAACGCAAGTGGCAGACGGAAACCGACGCCCACACCACCAGTGTGGCCAAGCCGGAAACCGCAACCAACGCCAAATACACCGTCGAAGCGGCAACCACGGAAGACAACAACGCCAACAGCGATCCAGCCATGCTGAACAGCACCGCGAACACGGGCACACCATGGAAATTCGTCTTGCCGAGCATGCGCGGGATCATACCCTCCTGCGCAAGCGACCAGACCATGCGCGAGCACACGTACAAGCCGGAATTCGCAGCGGAAAGCACTGCCGTCAACACCACGAAATTCATCACATCGCCGGCAAACGGCATGCCGATCGACTGGAACACGAGCACAAACGGACTCGTGTCGACGCCTGACCGATGCCACGGAATCAGCGCGGACATCACCGCAATCGAACCGATGAAGAAAATCGCAAGACGCAACACCGTGGTATGCACGGCCTTCGGAATCGCCTGCGCCGGATCCTTCGTCTCCCCCGCCGCGACACCAACAACCTCAGTGCCCGAAAATGCGAACACCACCGTCAGCAGCGTCGAAAAAATCGGCAGCACACCATTGGGGAACCAGCCGTCATTATAGAAATTCTCAAACAGCGGTGCGTGATCGTAACCGGCAATCGGAATCGCACCAAACATGGCAAGCAAGCCGATCACAATGAACACGATAATCGCAAACACCTTAATGGATGCGAACCAGAATTCCGACTCGCCATACAGCCTCACCGACAGAATATTGAGCATGAACACCACCGCAATGAAGGCGGCGGACCAAATCCACGCGGGCGAATCAGGAAACCAACGTTGCATCAGCAGACCGGCTGCCGTGAATTCCGAAGCGAGCGCCACCGCCCAATTCAGCCAGTACAGCACGGCGATGGTGAACGCGGTGCCGGGGCCGATGAAACGCTTCGCATACAGGTGAAAGCTGCCCGCATACGGCATGGCCACCGACAGTTCGCCAAGGCTGAGCATCACAAAATACACAAGCATGGATCCGATGCCATACGCGATGATCGCACCAAGAGGGCCGGCTTGGTGAATCGTGTAGCCGGAGCTGAGGAACAAGCCCGTACCGATCACACCACCTAGCGAAATCATGGTCAGATGGCGGGTTTCCATCTTGCGTTCAAGACCGCCCTGCTCGGCTTCAGCGGATTCAGCGGCGTCAGTGTCTGCAGTGGATGCGTTGACTTGCGATTCGGCCATGCGCGACTGCTCCTTCATATTTGGATGGGCGCGTTCTTGCGTTCTTGCGTTTGCATGCGTTTGCACAATACCCAATCGCATTACTATACGGAAATCGGTGGAATCATGTTGCCTGCCGTTCACTTTTAGCGGCAATCCTGAGATTGCATAAACAAAAACAGGCTCGCATGCAGCGTAAGAAACCGCATACGAGCCTGAAAAGGATTTTCTGGAGATTTGCAATCAGCGCACTGAAATCAGAGCACAGCGATGGCGTCGATCTCAACGAGAGCGCCCTTCGGAATGTTGTTGCCGCCGAACGCGACGCGGGCCGGCTTCACGGAGCCGATGAAGGCCTGCGCATACACGTCGTCGATCTCGTGGAAGTCTTCGACGTTCTTCATGTAGATGGTGGCGCGGCAGACGTGTTCGATGCCGGTGCCTGCGGCGTCAAGAATGTGCTTGATGTTCTTCAGTGCCTGGGCTGCCTGCTCGCCGGCGGTTTCGCCAGCCAGTTCGCCGGTGACTGGGTCGATGCCCAGCTGGCCGGAGACGAACACGAATCCGTTGGCCTTCACGGCCTGGCTGTATGCACCCAGCGCCGCCGGGGCTTCAGAAGTCGCAACCGCTTCCATCTTCTCGCTCATAATGTTCTCCTTTGAAGAACGTGTTATTGCATGTTGCTTGCGTTCAGGCCGCGGCAAACCACGACAACGCAATCTCAAGCAATCACTGTACCCATGGAATCGACACGCATTGTCCCATGTTCCAAATACCGGCTCCCTGCCCCGGCTCTTCACTTGTCTTTGTGGTGGGCTTGATGGGGATCGAACCCACGACCTTCTGTTCCGGAGACAGACGCTCTATCCACTGAGCTACAAACCCGTGCGTCAAACTACTTTACACTGCCTTGAGATGAAAGCGACACCTTTTTACGGAAAAACGATCTTCGAATCTCGGATCATTATTGCGAAAACATAGCTACGGCGGGTCTTTCGACAGCACACCCAACCCTAGAGGGGAAATAACGGGCATAGAACGGGGAAGGAACGAGAGATAGCGTGCGCCACAACGAAATTTGTAGCAACATGACACCATTTGAAGCGTCTTTTCCACTAGACTGAAAATATGGTTGAGGATTCAGGCAGAAATATAGGCGATTTCGAATACACGCGCCGTTTTTTTCTGCCGTGCCCTGCCGACGCAGTTGGATGATAACGACAGTCCGACGCTGATCATACAAAGTTATTACGTGCATCAGGATAATTACGCGCTGCGCGTGCGATTGAAAACAAAGTCCGTCCGCATTGCCATGACTCCGGACCTCGACCCGCTGGCTGTGCTCGAAAAGTATCGCGACGAATTCCGGCTTGGATCAGTCACCGTGAAAGGGCCGTCCGTGGGAGGCACGCGATATGAGGCGAGCCGCGATTTGGATTCGCGCATCGCAGGGGAGCTCATCAAACGCGGCGGACACGTGACCATCAAAAAAGCCGTTTCACCGACTGGATCGATGAGGACGGCTGGAACATCGACGTGTTCGGAGGCACCAACGCTCCCCTGATCATTGCGGAAGCGGAACGTATCGGGCCGGTCACCAATCTGGTGATCCCGAAATTCTGCACCACCGAAATCACCGACCAATCGCGGTTCAGCAATGAAGGGCTTGCCGCGAATCCATATTCACGATGGAAATCCGAATTCGAAGACGAACTGGAAGCAGACGGACCGCAATTCCTCGACTATTTCGGCACCAACCGTATGGAATAAGTCATTTTTTCAAAAAAAACAACCGTAGGCCGTAAAGAACGATGTAGTTGCGCAGCCTACGGTTGAGCGGTACCTAAACGGTACCTAAAGTCAATAAACAAGTCAGTACATGAGCGTGGCGAGGCGACGGCGGGCGCGCTTCAAACGCTCGTCGGTCGGCTCAGGAATCGTGAAATATTCCAGCAGACGCTTGCGCACCGGTTCAATATCGGCCTTATGGCCGGCCGCAACGAAATCCAGCAAACGATCGAACGCATCCTGAATCTGACCGCCGATCATATCAATGTCAGCGACGGCAAGCTGTGCTTCAACATCATCGGGATTGTCGGCAGCGGCGGCACGCACCTCACGCACGTTCGCATTGGCGGAACGGGCCAACAGCAACGCCTTCGCACGCTCGCGGGCGGCACGCGCATCGTTCGGATCGGCTTCAAGCACCTTCTCGTACGCGGCTGCGGCGCCAGCGTAATCGCCCTGCTGTGCCAGCATATACGCCTCCTGATGCTCCGGAGGCACCTGCTCCTGGGCGCCGGCAGCGGAAGCCGAGTTTGCCGCATCGGAATTCGGATCGCCGGAATACGGCGCGGAACCGGTCACACCGGCCTGCTGCGCGGCTGCGACCAGATTCGGAATCACCGTATCCACGATCTGCTGCATTTCCTCAGCGGACGGCAAGCCCTGCAAAATCGGCATCGGACGGCCGTTGATCAACGCGAACAATGCAGGCGCGCCCTGCACTTGGAACGCCTGCGCGATCGACGGATTCGACGCGATATCGATACGAGACAGCTGAATCTGGCCGTTCAGCTGGTTCACGGCATCGCCCAGCTGGCGTGCCATGTCGAACAGGCGATCATCGGTCGGCACCCACAGCAGCAACAGGATCGGGAACGTGGCCGACGTCTGCACCATGGCCTGGAACGTGTTCTCCGTGGTGTCGATCACATAACCGCCTGCGGCCGGAGCGCCTCCAGCCTGCCCCGGCTCAGCCTTCACCTGATGCTTCAACGCTTCAAGATCGACGGCTCCCGCCAAGGAAACTCCCGGATTAAACGGCCTTTGACCTGCCATGCTTGCCTCCTAAATATCAACAATCAACAACATTAAGCGCCCGGCGTAACACGCATTGCAAACGTTCGCCCCAAGCTTACGCGCATTCGTGCGACTGCCACGATCACAGTGCCTCAACACGAACCGGCTGGCGCTCGGAACCGACTGCAGTGATCTTCGCGTCAGAATTTGCCGGAGGCACGTACAGCGCGACCACATTCACATACGTGGTTTTCATGGTGCTGGTGGCCTGACCGTCGCCAAACAGCGCTTTTTCCGCATCGGAAGCAGGCTGCGACTCACGGCCGGAGCCAGCTGAACGCGTCCATTCGGAATTGATCTGCGCCACCACCAGATCGCCACCATCCGCGGAACGCATAACGCTGATGGCATCGTCAACCGGTGTGAACACCTGCTGCTGCGATCCCTCGTTCAACTCCATGGCCTTCTGCACCTGTTCGGTCAGATCGGCAAGCTTCGTACGCAAATCGTCGTCGGCAAACTTCTGCGCATACTGGCTGGACGCACCATTCTGCAACACGTCGGCATACGCGGCGACCGCATCCTTCGGGGTCATGACCAGACCGGTGTCTTTTTCCGTTCCCTGCTCGCTACCGGTTTTGGAAATCTCGAAACTCGGCATCTTCACGCCCGAAAACAGTCGTGCCACACCCCACAACTTGTAGTTCTGACGTGCGGAATCCTGGCGGAACACCAGCAGACGCTTGGACTGCTGGTCATCCGTGGTGGAAGTGATGGAAAACACCGAACGCGGCCATCCACTGTCCGTGGAAATCACGGCCTGCGCAAGATCAGTTGGAATCGTGGTCTTGCGGTCAAGATTGCCCGTGACCTGCGCCACATGAAGTTCGCTAGTGCGAATCTCAAGTTCCGGCCCCTCCAAAATCGAACCGAGGGCGTCGATATTGCGATCGTTATTGCACTGGTCAAGCGTTTTGAGAATATTCGTACGGATGGTTTTCTCTTGCTTGGCGGTCAGATTCGGCGCATCTTGACGTTGCGTGGTTTTCGGCTGCGGCAGCTGCCCCTCGCATCCGCACATGCCAACGACCATTCCCAATGCGAGTACGGCCGCCGCGATTACGTTGAAACGCTTCTTCATCACTTGGCCTCCTCGTTGTCAGGTTCGTCGGACTTGTCGTTGTCGGATTCGTCGTTTTCGGATGTTTCGTTGGATCCGACCGACTCGGTCGTTACGGCCATTTCGTCAACTTCGTTGGGCACGTTGATTTCATCGGATACCGCGAATTCTACAGATCCCGAGGCCGCTGCGGCCGCACTGCTTTCCTCTTGTGCGAGACGTGCGAAATATGCGGCAAGCTCGTCTTGCGAAATCACGGAAGTCTGTTCGAAATCGTCGTTTTCTTCAACACCATCAGCGGCAGCGTTCTGCTGATCGGCAACGAGATTGCGCGCGCCGGGATCGACAATCGTAGGCTGCGCAACTTCGTTTTGGCTATTTTCCGAACCACTCGCGCGATGCCCAGCATGACGACGACGCTTACGCTTCGGCCCGCTCTTTTCGCTACGGGCGGCACTCGCTTCGGCGTTCTTCACCCATGCGGCAACCTCGTCATCGTCACCCTGCGTGGAACCGATGCCGTCAACCATGGCAAACGCGCGCTTGTTGCGACGCTTATGCGGAGGCATGGCAAACACGGAAGCCGAAAGCACCGCAAGTATCGCCAGCAATCCGCCGGAAAGATAGAACGGCATGGCGAAATTCAGCATCGAACGACGGTTCCAATCAAGTGTGACCGAACCTCCCTTGCGATCGCCGTAATCGATAATCGCAACGGAATCCTCGGCATTATTCGTATTAGCACCCTTGAACTGCATATCAACGGAACCGGCATTGCATTTGACGGTGCGCCACATGTCGGAATCCTGGAAGGCGACCTGGCCTTCGGAATTATCGGCGGTGCCCTGAGCCGTGGTCTTCAGCGTGGACAGGGTGGACCAGTCGGACAGTCCGGTGACGCGCGTGTATTTGGATCCCGCGATCCATCCGGCGATATCGCGGGCGGAACCGATGGCGATGCACACGTTCGCGGATTTGTCGCGCGACTTCGCCGAAATGGTGACGCGATCGTCAACCAATTGCAGCACATTCGGATCGGTGACCACATACTGCGATCCCGTGACCGAGGCGGACGCCGTGACCTGTGCCGAGGGCTTCCAAATCGTCGCGTTCAAGACGCCAAGCACGATGCAAGCAATGGCAAGCAAGCCGAAAATAGGCGTGACAATGCCGCGCATAATCTTGGCGTGTCGCGTGGGACCCGCCTTGGACTGCGGCTTTTCCTGTTCTTCCTGCAATAAAGTCATAGCATTCACTATTCTACATTGCCTCTCTGCAAAAGCCTGAAAAAACTATGAAAATCAATGATTACCACTAAAGTGGAACCTATGCGCAAATCTACTCTTTTCAAAGCCGTCGCAGCCGCCTGCACAACGATCATGTGCTTGGGTTTCGCGGCATGCGGAAGTTCCGACACGAAGTCTGATTCCTCCTCCGATTCATCTTCGTCTTCTTCCGATTCCTCGTCGAAGATGAATCAGATCGCCGGTGTGACCGCCACGGGCAAGCCCGGTGAGAAGCCGACTGTCTCCTTCAAAACCCCTATGACGGTGGAAGACAACAGCTACGTCGTATTGCAGAAAGGCAATGGCGACCAGATTGAAGACGGCGAACGCATATGCACGCAGGGTATCGCCATCAATGTCAAGGATGGTTCCGAACTCATGAGCACCTGGGAGAAAAACACCCCCGATTGCTCTACGGTGGTCACCTCCGACGCCAGTCAGATGACTGAGGATTATTACAACATTTTCAAGGATCAGAAGCTTAACGCCACGCTTGCGTTCGGCGTGAACGATTCGAATTCCGCTGGCACCTCCTATTTGATGGTGCTCACGATCGTGTCGAAGTCGAAGGATCTGACGAAGGCAACGGGCACGAAGGTGCTTGACGTTCCTGCCGATCTGCCGAAGGTGACGCTTGCGAAGGATGGCAAGCCGTCGATCGATATGAACGGATACAAGGGTTCCGACACGTTGATCTCGCAGGATTTGATCAGGGGCGAAGGCGCCGAGGTCAAGGATACGCAGACCGTGATCGCGCACTATACCGGCTGGCTGCTTGACGGCACACAGTTCGATTCCTCGTGGGATCGCGGTGCTTCGTCGAGCTTCTCGCTTGATGAGGTGATCACCGGTTGGAAGCAGGGCTTGGCAGGGCATACCGTCGGCTCGCAGGTGCTGCTGGTCGTGCCGCCGGACCTTGGCTATGGAGACAAGGATTCCGGCAAGATTCCAGCGAACTCCACGTTGGTCTTCGTAGTCGACATCCTCGCCGCCTACTGATCTACATCACGATTCGCTTATAAAAAAGCTCCTCGCCATAACAACAGGGAGTTTTTTATGAAGTCTAGAAGAGTCGTAGGAG
>ENA-OQHD01000129-OQHD01000129.1-human-gut-metagenome-genome-assembly--contig:-NODE-129-length-32320-cov-18.136054_pt1 | contig 32320 bp, 30 predicted proteins | sample MGYA00242560_ERZ504711 | MGnify/ENA primary metagenome ERZ504711 (study PRJEB26092, sample SAMD00036198) | human gut metagenome | host: Homo sapiens | study: EMG produced TPA metagenomics assembly of...
ACCAGCCAGGCGACGCATTGGTCCTGACCAAGAGCGTCGTCGTCCTGTACGCGCAATGGAGGCCCATAACCTACAAGGTCCGTTTCGACGGCAACGGGGCCACGTCCGCATGATGTCCGACCTGACCGCCACATACGACGAGGAAAAAGACCTTGCCCGCCAACCGGTACGCCAGGCCAGGCAAGGCGTTCGCGGGCTGGAACACCAAGCCGACGGGAGCGGCGCGATGTATAGGAACAAGGCCGAGGTCACGAATCTGGCGTCCAGCCAAGACGACGTCGTCGTCCTGTACGCGCAATGGGAGGATGCCATGACGGTGATGCCGGAGGACGGGAGGAACAGTGAACGACCATCGCATGCTGAAAACCATCTGGGGGGGGGGCTGCCTCTTCGGCCTCGTCCTCATCCCATTCGCGCGGCGGCGCATGCGCCGAAGCCGGTAGCTTCGGCTGGAAGGGCGGTGTGACATGCTGAGGCGCATCACCCGCAAACTGGCCATCCTTGCCGTTCTGGCCGGCATGCTGTCCGGGCTTGCCCCGTCCATGCTCGCGGTGCGCACCGCCCACGCCGACGAGGCATCGCAGTCCGGAGCATCCACGGCATTGGACAGGTCGTCGGCGCCCGCCCCGAAACGGTCCGAGGCCGCGGAGCCTGAACCGTTGACCGCGGCCGACCTGCAGGTCCGGTCGGCCGTCGTGCCGTCGGACGCGTTGGCGTCGGGCACGGCGGGCACCTGCCTGTTCTACATCACATCCGACTTGCAGATGGTCATCACGCCGGCGGACGGCGCGCACGGCATCCTGCCGAACCTGTACGCGAGCAAGGATTGGCCATGGTACCGGTACGCCGCCTACATTAAGACCATCCGCTTCGACAGGGGCGTCAAGACGGGCGACTCGTTGAACTGGGCGTTCTCCAACGGCAGTGCGGACGCGGACGCGTACAATCGGCTGGAAAGCGTGGACTTCACGAATCTTGACGCCGCCGACCTGACCCAAATGTATGGAATCCTCGCCTATGACAGGACGCTCACCGAAGTGAACATGAGCATGCTGAACGCAGTCCAAGTCAGGAGCATGGCCGAAGCGTTCCGCTCCACCGACATTACCGGACTGGACCTTACGGCGATCGGCGACGGAAAACTGGTCGACGTGGGTGCTCTGTGCTTATCCTGCCATAATCTGCAAGCAGTCACGACCGGGTGGACGATGCGCAACGTCACCGCCGCATGGAACATGTTCAACGATTGCTTCAACCTGACCCAAATCGACGCCCAGAACTGGCGGTTCGGACATGCCGGCAATCTCAGTCTCATGTTCAATGGCTGCTCCAGTCTCAAGACGTTGGATGTGAGCCGGTGGAATGTGGGCAGCGTTTTCAACCTGTACCATACGTTCGGCAACTGCGCTGGTCTGAAGACGTTGGACGTGTCCACATGGGATACCGGAAGTCTGACGGATGCGCGCGGTCTGTTCTACCATTGCACCGGTCTGAAGACGTTGGACGTGTCCGACTGGAACACCGGCAAGGTCACCAGTTTCGGAAGCATATTCGCCTACTGCACCAGCCTTACGGAACTGGACGTGTCCGGCTGGAACACCGGCAAGGCGACCAGCATGAGCGGCATGTTCGACCACGACGGAAAGCTTACCGCCTTGGACGTGAGCCGATGGGACACGTCCAACGTGCAGGACATGAACGGCATGTTCCGCAACACCGGCATCGCCACGCTGGACGTAAGCCAATGGAATGTGAGCCATGTGGGCAACGCCGCCGAAATGTTCCATAATTGCGTGAACCTCGTCACGCTCGACACCAGCCGGTGGCGTTTGGACAGCGCGTGGGGGGTCTTGGAGCATGTTCTACAACTGCGTCAGCCTCACCGGTCTGGACGTAACCCATTGGGGTATGGGTCATGTAGGCAATATGACGGACATGTTCTACGGCTGCCACAGTCTCACCGATTTGGATGGACTGGCCGAATGGGATACCGGCAATGCGACCATGCTGACCCGCATGTTCTGCGACTGCAACCGGCTTTCCACCGTTGACATAACATCATGGAACGTGCGCAAGGTCACCACCACGGAAGGCATGCTCCAAGGCACGCCCATCACCAGCCTCGACCTGAGCGCATGGAACACGGACAGTCTGACGAACATGCAGTACATGTTCGAAAACTGCACGAAACTTACCAGCCTCAACCTGAGCGGCTGGAACACGTCGAACGTGACCGACATGTTCGGCCTGTTCGGACACGACCAGCAGCTCACGAACCTGCGTTTCGACGGCTGGAATACGGGCAACGTGAGGCTCATGGGCCACATGTTCAAATACTGTACGAAACTTACCAGCCTCAACCTGAGCGGCTGGGACACGTCGAACGTGACCGACATGTCCGGCCTGTTCGACAACTGCACCAGCCTTGCCGGTTTGAAACTGGGCGACCGGTGGAATATGGGCAACGTCACCGACACGACATGGATGTTCAGCGGCGACCGAAAGCTCGCTTCGACCATCGCACGAATCGTTCCCGACTGGAACATGGGCAGCGTGAGGAAGACGGCCGGCATGTTCAGCGACTGCGTGGACGGCGTACTGGATTTAAGCAAGTGGAATACGCCATTGCTGACGGACACGCGCAACATGTTCCGATACAATCCGAACCTGACCAGCATTCTCGTCAACGAGAACTGGTCGAACGTCACCTTCATGGACAGCTCCGCGTACATGTTCACCGGCTGTACAAGGCTTGTGGGCGACGATGGCAAGGGTCTCGCCTACGATTCGTCGAAGACGGACGGCGCGCAGGCGATGCCCGGCACCGGCTACATGACGTTGAAGGCTGCGGGCGGCAAGACCATGCACACCGTCACGTATATGGATTGGAACGGCAACGTGATCACCACGCGACGCGTCAAGGATGGCACGTCCGGCGAGAGCATCGGCATGCATGATACGACATGGCTGGCCGATCCGGACATGAACTTCAACGCGGACCGGTGGGGTGACTGCTCGTTCACGGAAAAAGGCAAGAAGCAGTCGTCGCGCGACTGCTACGCGAACGCCGTGGACTGGCCCGTCGCCAAGGGTGACACACTTCACGTCACCGGCAAAGCGGACTACACGCAGGCAAACGAGGGCGGGATTCTCGGCTGGTGTGCCTACAACACGGCGAGCGGAACCAATAGTTGGAACGGATACTTCTGTCGGAAGGGCGCATCCTGTTTGGCCGACCGGTATTACACGTTCGGCAGTGCGGTGAACATCCTCCCGTTCACCCAAATCGGCCTGTGGACACGATTACGGGACCGCAATCGTGTCCACCATGCAGCTTACGCAGGTTGACCCGGTCACGCATCGCAGTCTCGCCCGGGACGGCTACGTGTTCACCGGCTGGAGCGAAGACGTATCGAACGTGACCGGCGACATGACGGTTCAAGCCCAGTACAAGCCGGTCCGTTATACGGTCAACTATGATGCGAACGGCGGTACCGGTTCGATGCCGGCCAGCACGCTTACCTACGACCGGCCGCAGGCGTTGCCGGCGATCGGATTCACGAAGGCGGGCTACAGTTTCGCCGGTTGGAACACGCAAAAGGACGGTTCTGGCAAAACGTTCACCGACAAGCAGATTGTCGGCAACCTGCTCACCCATGAGAACGCGGCCGGCACGCTGTACGCGCAGTGGACGCCCACCCCGCCCGTCATCACCGTCGTCTTCCACTCCAACGACGGAGGCGCCGACGAGACCGTCAAACGCGTGTGGGCGTCGAACAACCTCGACATGAAGGCCATCGGCCTGCCCGACGGCTGGACGAAGAAGGGCTTCGTGTTCCACGGCTGGAACCTCGCCGCGGATGGTTCGGGTGTGGAGTACAAGGCCGGCGAATCACTGTACGGCAGGATGACCACCGCCACCGTCGACCTGTACGCCGACTGGACCGGACTGCAATCCACACTCCCGCAGGCGGGCGGATCGACGGAGGCGCCGGCGTATGGCGCCGGCCTCGCGCTCATGGTTCTGGGCGCTGGGGCTTGGCTGTCCGCCGGCCGCCGGCGTCGCATGGCCTAGCCGAGCGCGTCGGACACGGCGGGGCGACCTCGACACGGCGGCATACGTGTCGAGGTCGCCCCGCCGTTCCTTATTCATATCCGAAAAAACATGTCCGGGGTCCGCGCCCATTCTCAGGACGCATGACCCCGGACATGAAGTACGGAATCACATCAGGCCACGGGGCTGGCGGCGACCAGAGCCTCGGCGTTGTTCACCGCGTCCGCCACATGGGACATGTAGCGGCGCAGCGCGGCGCGGCCCGGCGCCGCATGATGGACGCCCGTGTTGGCGCAGGCGTGGTTCCAGGCCTTGAGCCTGTCGGCCTTCGGATGACGCCTCATAAGCAGCTCGAAGCGCACGCCGGTGCGGGCCTCGCGGTCGGTAAGGCCCAGTCCGCGGAGGATGTCGCGCACACGCTCCGACGGGTCGGCCATGGCGTCCACGCGGCGGGCGAGGGTGATGTCGCCGAGCGCCAGATACAGGCGGGCGAGCCTGGGCGACGCATCGGAACGCTCCAGACCCAATGCGGCCGCCGGGGTCGCATGATGGGAGGCCAGCCAGTCGGCGTCGATCACCGGCTTGGACGTATGGTCGACGCCGTCGGTCGGGGTCCATTCGGCGTCGTCGCCGTCCGGGTCGACGTGGAAGCCCTGCAGGGCGGCGTCCGGGTCAAGACGGCCCAGGAACGCCTTCCACACGTCATAGCCGCCGCAGGCCTTGGCCGTGCCCGGGGTTTTGGGATTCGACGTCGTCCCGTCGGCCAACGGCATGAAGCGCGGCGGGGTGGTGCGGCGCCCGTGCTTGAAGTCGGAGATCTGACGGGCGGCCTCACGGCGGACGACCTCGTCCCACAGGGCGCGCTCCCCGGACGGCGGGCACGGCGTGTTGAGCCGGCGGAGCCGCTCGCACTCGGCCTCGAACAGGGAGGCGGCGCGGATGAGGTCCACGCCCAGCCCGTACCTCTCATGAAGGATGCGCTCGCCGGAGCATTGCTTGCAGACATTGGTAAGCAGGGCGGCGGAAAGCGTGCGGTGCTTGTCCCTCACCTGGTCGATGGCGTTCTCCTCGATCCAACGGCGGACGAGGCTGGAGCTCGTCTCCTCGTTGTGGATGAGGCCGTTGAGCTTGCTGGCCTTGGTGCCGGAGCCGGGGGAGGCGTTGGTGTAGCGGGCAAGGATGGAACGGTACTCGGCGCCGCTCACGGTGAAGCCGTCCTCGCGCGCGGCGCGGGCGGCCTTGCGGGCCGCGATGCCTTTCTCGCGGGCCTCGGCCCATGCCTTCCTGTCCTTTGTGAATCTTCTTGTCGCCGTCTGACGCGCGGCCTGCGTATTGTTTTCGGTCACGCCACCCTACATGCGTCCGAGGGACGCATACGGGTGGGATTTGGACGCCCTGCGCCGGCGATTCCGCCCCCTTCCGCCCCTGCGAAACGCCCGGGGCGCATAGCCGGGGCTTATGGAGTTCAATCCGTTCGACGACCGGTGGTGGCTCGCCGGCTCGTCCCTTAACTGGATCAGCGCCGCCATCGCCGCGCGCCCCGCATGGATGCCCTGCGAGGGCGCCGTGGAGCGGCTCCGCGGACGGCGGGCGAGGGCCATCTCGGCCGTCCGTCTTCTGGCCGGCTACCGCACCCTGGAGACGCGGCAGGCGCACGCGCTGGACCCGTCGCTGCCCGCCCTGCCGAAGGCGGCCTTCTGGCTTGACATGCTCGGCGCGGGATTCTGCGAGCCGGGCTTCCCGATCGCCGTGGATGGCAGGCAGGCGGCGTCTCCCCTTTCCGCCGACTGGATGGCCGTCAGGCTTCCGCCGCATGAGGACATCATGCCCCGGCTGGCGGAGGCGCTGGACCTGACCCCGCCCGAGCTGGCGACGCTCGCGCCCTGCCGTGGCCCAGGCTCGTTGGACTGGCGCCCGAATCTCCGCGGACAGCGGCAGTACGACCGGCACAATCTCATCTGCGCCGACCTCGCGGTGGCCCGCGCCGCGGAGGGCTGGCGGACGCTGGGGGAGGCGTGGGGAAGATTCGACCTGATATGCCACGACCCGCTCATGGGCGCGGGCGGCCCCGATCTGGAGCTCATCGGCGAAAACGAGACGGTCTGCATCGAGCTGACGGCAAGCATGGGCCAGTCGCTGTCGGCGAAGTTCAATAGGTGGGCGCGGGTGCTCCGGCATCCGGGCACGGAACGCGTCCATGTGGTCTGGCTCGCCGCCGCCCGCGCCGTCGAGGGCATCCCCGAGCGGCTCGCCGCCCTGTCCGCGGAGCGTCCGCGTCAGCATTGGGCAATCGCCGAGGACTGGCGGGACTCCCCGGTCTGCCCGGACGGCTTCGCCCCCAAGCCCGGCACGCCGCCGGAGCCCTATGACTGGATGCGGGCCGACATGGACCGCGTCGGCGAGGCCGTCGGCCTGCCCTCCGCCGGCTCGTGGAAGAGGCCGCGCGTGCTTATGGGCGATTCCATTCCGTTCTAATGGGGTTCTCGAGCAGGAAGCCCCCGCCTCTACAGGCGGGGGAGAATGTCACCGACGGAACACCGCCAGCCATTTGGTCCAGACGCCCGACCAGATCGTCCTTAATTGCCGTAAGCCGCCCCTCATACGCTCCCGGAACGGAGGCTTGCGTGGCTTCCGCGCGGGATGGCGGGCGGTGGACCAGCCACTCCGGAACGAACGGACTCCGGCGTCCCTCTCCGCCGGCTTGGATGCCATGGCCTTGCCCTCCGCCTTGTCCTCGGGTTTTGAAGCCGGCTTGGACGCCACGGCTCCGCCTTTCGCTCTGCCTGCGGGTTTCGGGGCCGGCTTGGACGCCGCCGGCGGTTTGGGGGTGGTCCGAGCCTCCGGCGGCGTCCAGGCCCGAAGGGCCAGTTGGACGGCGCGATGGTCGCCGACGGGCAGGGTGGACAGCCAGCGGCGGGCGTCGTCGTCGCCGTAGGCGGCCAGCGCGGCCGCGGCCCTGACATCACCGCGTGAGGCCATGTCGCGCAGCCGATCCTTGGGGGAGTCCTTCGTGTAGGGCAGTCCGTCAAGCATCGAATGGTAGCCGCGCGCCTTGTCCGGGTCGCCGGTCAGGTCGGCCAGCATGGAGATGCGGTCGAACGGCTGGGCGCGGACGACGGCCACCCTGACACCCCTCGGCCGGCTGGCGATGATGGCCCGGGCCTTCATCACATCCCCGACGCCCTCCAGCTCCTTCAGCGCGTCCGCGACGGGGTCGGCGGGCTCCGTTCCGTCGTCCTTGGAGGCCGCCGTCTTTTCGTCTCCAGCCTTGCCGTCCTTGTCTCCGGACTCCGTCTTTTTCACCCTGTCTCCGTCTTTTTCGGGTTCGTCGTCGTCCTCCGATACGGCCTTCAGGGCCGCCCGCACGGACGGATGCTCCGCCATAGGGGATTTGGCCAGCCATTCCCGGTCCCCGTCGCTTCCATGGAAGGCCAGCGCGGCGGCGGCCCTGACGTCGCCCTTGGCGGCCCGTCCGATGAGCAGGCCCGCCTTGGCGTCATCGGCCGTGTAAGGCAGGCCGGCGGCCATTGTGGCGGGGTCGGATTGCCCGTCGGGGTCCGGGGCGAGATCCGCCACGGCGGTCTTGCGGGCGAACGGCAGATTGCGGATGACGGCGCATCTGGCAAGTTCGGGCAGGCCGTTCAGGATGTCCGCCGCCTCCTTGCGGCTGTGGGCCTCCACGACGGTCCGGCGCATCGTCTCCAACTCCGGGGTCATCCGGTCCTTCCTTTCCCACCATGGGCCGGCCGCCTCCGGATCGTCCTCCAGCGACGCCCACCAGCCCTCGTCGGGCGCGACGGACTCCGCGGTGGTCGGCACCTCCAGATCGTCGTCCGAGCCCTGGCCGGCCTTTTCCTCGTATTGTCCGCCGTCCGGGCGTCCCGCCGCCTTATGGTCCCTGCCGTTTCCATCCCGAGCCATGATGGCCTCCTTTTTCCGAAAGCCGCCTATGCGCCGCGGGACCGGAAATCCTCCGATTCGGCGGGCGATGCGGGCGGATGGGCGTATGCAGATCCGTATGCACTTTTCGATTTCGCGGGCAGGAAGCGCCTCAATGCCTACAGGCAGTAGGGCTAAGGCCCGATTCCATCGTCATCCGTATGCAGTCGTATGCACCGTATGCAGTTCCCTTAAAAGGAAAAGGGCGGAAAAGGCCCAACTCCCAAAAGAGGTGCATAAAGTGCATACGGCTCTTCGCATGTGCTCTCAGCCCTACTCCCGCCTAGCTTCCTGCTCGAGCCGAAAAAGTGCATACGGACTGCATGCTGCTGCATACGAAGTGCATACGGACGCATAAATGTGTCGAAAGTGTGAAGACGGCTTGTCCCTGTCTTTTTCCGTCGTCGGAATCGCCATGATTGTCCGACTGGAGATTCTCCGAAGGAAGCCGCTGGAAATCGGATGATTTCCGAAGAGCGACGGAAGCGCCTCTTCGCCCGCCCGATTCAGGCAGGGCCGCAGGGCATTGGATGGGGACATTGGGTCGAATGTCGGCGATGACGGCCGAAGACAATTTCCGAAAACGCCGAAAAACGATTGGCAATCAATTTCGGGCCGGAGCGGGCCTGAAGGACATGGATGCGGGCAGAGAAGAGGAAGGCTGAAGATGTCCCCCCCTTCGACTTCAGAGGACATCTTCATACTTTCATCACATCATTCAGTTCGTATGCAGCCGTATGCACTTCATGCACCTCTTTTGGGAGTTGGAGTCTTTTCGGCCTTTTCCCTTTTAAGGGAACCGCATACAGTGCATACGGCCGCATACGGAAGTCATTGGAATCCGGCTTTAGCCTTACTGCCCGTAGGTATCGAAGCCTCTTCCGCACGCCGAAAACCGAAAGTGCATACGGATCCGCATACGGATTTCGCCGATTTTCGCCGGAATCGCCCGCCGATGAAATCGATTCGCCTCCGCCCGTCTTTGATTCCGTTCGACGCGTAGGCCGTCTTTTGCCCCTGGAAACGATTCTTTGGCCCCTCTGACGGGCTTTCGTCCTTTCAGGCAATAGTTGTTCCGATTCACGCCGTGCCGCAGGGGCCGCCAAGGATTCGATTTTCAGGCTACGACTGGAAATGAAATGAAAAGCGGCTTGGAAACGTGATTGTCTTCCGGCCCGGCTTCATACGGCCGACGGCAACGCCACAAGGAGGTCCGCAGGCCATTCATCGGCCGCAGGCAATCAGCATCCCCCTATCCGGCCCTTTGGAGATAAAGACGGGCAGTGGATTCCAATGGAGGAATCAAGCCCGTCTTCACAATTCCTTCACTTTTATGCGTCCGTATGCACTTCGTATGCAGCCGTATGCAGTCCGTATGCACTTTTCGCCCGCGAGCAAGAAGTCAATGAAGAGTAGGGCTGAGAGCGCATGCAGAGAGCCGTATGCACTTTATGCACCTCTTTTAGGAGTTGGAGTCTTTTCGGCCCTTTTCCTTTTAAGGGAACTGCATACGGTGCATACGGCTGTATACGGATGACGTTGGAATCAGGCCTTAGCCTTACTGCCCGTAGGCATTGGAGCCTCTTCCGCCCGCCGAAACCGAAAGTGCATACGGCGGTGCATACGGCTTTCCGGCCGAAAAGCCCCTATCGACCCCCTATTATCAGAACGCCGCGACTCGTTCGGCATGGCTTCGGAGCCGATGGACGGCATCCGCCCCTGTGGGCCGCTCCGAGGCCCCTTCCGCGGGCTTCCTGCCGTCCGCCGGGTTCGGAACGGTCCTGGCCGCCAAAGGCTGCCGAAGGGGTCCTGGAGCGCCGGACGCATAGCGTGTGGATATGAACGAAGAACCAACGATCGCCGCCAGCCTCGCCGGGGAGAGCCCGGCGGCATTGGCGGACATCCACGACGAGAGCGCCCGCGACAACGGACTGCTCACAAAGGCCAACGACATCATCGACGCCCTGCCATGGGGGCAGGCGTCCATCCTCAGACGCGCGTTCCGCGTCGCCTCCAAATACGGCGGCATGGACCCCGTCGAGGCGCAGGCCGTCAGCGGCCTCGTGCGCGACTCCTGCATCAGGGCCGCCATGGCCGCCTAGGACGAAAGGAACGGGACGGCCCCGGCATCCGATCCATCGGATGCCGGGGCCGTCCTTCGTTCCTGCGCGGAACTACATCTCGCGGCGGCGGGAGGCCACGCCGGCGCCGATGCCCAGCATGGCGAGCAGGGCGGCGATCGCGGCGGCGGGGCCCACGCCCTTGCCGGTGGAGGACAGGGCGGCCAGCGCCGCATCCGACTCCACATGCACCGTGTAGACGGTCCTGACGAGCCCGTCGGCGCTGGTGACGGTCAGCGTGACCGTGCGCCCGTCCTTATGGACGGTGACGGACGTGCCGGTCGTCTTGTCGAACACCGGCGTGATGACGTACCGGTCGGCGTTGCCGACCTTGACGGTGTACTCCAGACGTTTCGGGTCGAAGCCGGACACAAGCCTTCCGTCGGCCTTGATGCCGGTCAGCTCCGCCTTGTGGGTCGCGGCCGTCAGATACGTGACGGTCACGTCGCGGACCGCGTAGGTCCGTCCGTCGGAGGCGAGCACGCCGATGGAGTAGGTCCAGGTCATGCCGCCCTTACGGGCCGAGGTCACGTCGACCGTCTGCCCGTCATAGGACTCGTAGGCGAACGTGCCGCCCTCGGGGATGGTGACGGAATCGCCGTCGGCCGGATGGTAGACGCCCTTGAGCGTGCAGCCCACCGACTTGAGCGTCGTGTTGTCCTCCGACGGGTTCGGATCCTTGGACACGAGCCCGGTCGGGTCGGACGGCTTGAACGCCTCGTCGGCCGTCGGCGTCGCATGGTCGCGGACCAGCGTCACCGAGTACGTGCGGCTCTCGCCGTCCTTCGACACGGTCCACCACTGGGTCGTCGCGTACGCGGTCTGGCGGGAGTCCCCGGCGCGCACGTCCTGCCCGGCCTCGGGGACCGGGACGACCAGCACCCTCTCATCGGCGCCCGCGTGGATCGTGTAGTCGACCACGTCCTTGGAATAGCCCTCCAGGACCTTTCCGTTGACGGTGAAGCCTTTCAGGGCCGCCTTGTCGTCGCCCACGACCTTCGGCGCCGACTGGAACGGCACGGTGACGCGCACGTGCCTGACGGCCCACCTGAAGGTGTCGCCGTCGCGCCTGATGTAGCGGATGGAGACGAGGATGACCTCCGTGCCGTCGGGCTTGACCGTGGATGTGGTCGACACGTCGGACACGCTGCCGCCCTTCTCCGCGGACACGGACCATTTCATGTCCAGCAGGGACCTTGACTGGGCGGGCAGGACGATGGAGTCCGGCAGCTTGTCGACCGTGGTCGGCATGCCGGGCACGGAGACGGGCACCGTGGTGCCGTCCGCGGCCGTGTAGGACAGGGACAGTCCGATCGACGCGTCGTACGTGTAGGTCAGCTCGCCGGTGACGCGCACCTTGGAGCCGTGGGGGTCCTTGCCCTCGAACACGGCCGTGCGGCGCAGCTGGGTCTTGTCCGGCTTGCCGTCGACGTGGATCGGCGCGGTCTCCAATCCGGAGAGGGAGGTCCTGTCCAACGTCGAGCCGTCGGACAGGGTGATGCGGTCCGTGTCGTAGCCGGCCGGATCGTCCTTGGTGCCCAGGGTGCCGGCGTACGTGGCGCTCCAGACCCCGTCGTCGCCCTTGGAGAACACGGCGCCCCCGCCCGGTCCGCCGTCGGAGACGGTGGTCTCCGTCCCGTCGGCGTATTCGTAGGCGACCTTGAACGACGCCCGGGGGCGGAGCCGGTCAGCGTGCCGGAGACGACGCCGACGCCCAGCTTTCCGGAGCCCTGGACGAACGATCCGCCGGCGGCCTTCAGGTCGACGGTCCTGCCGTCCGCGCCGACCGCCCTCACATCCTTGGGGGCGCCGTCCAGTGTGACGTGGCCGGTCCATTCGCCGTCCTCCTGCGTCAGGGTGGCGCCGTCCACGGTCCAGGAGGAGACCTCGAGGGCGTCGATGGCGGCGGAGACGGCATTCGCCCGGGTGTCAAGCTCCTTGCCCGTCGCCGAGCCCGAGTCGAATCCGTCGGTCAGAAGCGCGTCCAGTCTTCCATAGGAGTCCTTCGTGTAGTCCTGGGCCTTGAGGGCGCGGGCTTTGGATGCGGCGCCGGAATACGCCTTCTCCTGTTCGGACTTCCCGACAAGCGCCTTCTGCGCCCTGTCCAGCGCGGACGCGTCGGCCTTCTGCGTGTCCTCGTCCTTGTTCCGGTCCTTCCTGGCCTTGGCGTATGCATCGTCGAACGCGGACTTCTCGCCGGCCATGCCGGACCCGTAGGTCAGGCCGCGGGCGTTGAGGGCGTCCGCGGACGCGATGGCGTCCTTCAGGCTTTGGTCGGTCTCGTACTCCGGGGCGTCCATGACCGTCCGAAGCGTGGCCGTGGCGTCGGCGCACCTGTCGTCCCCGGCCTTGTCGTCGGTGGCGGAGGCCACGTCGTTGCGGGCCGAGCCGACGGCGGCCGTCAGCCTGGTGTGGAAGCCGGCCGTGTACCGGGCGTCCTTCGCCATGGCCTCCGCCCTGTCCACGGTGGCGGAGAACGTGGTCCGCTGCGTGGTGGTCAGGGCCGCCGTGGCCTTGGAGAGCGCGTTCGACAGGCCGTCCAGGGTGGCGTCGTCCGCCTCCTTGCCCGCGGCCTGGGCGGCGGCCAGGGCCTTGTCGAATGCCATGCGGGTGGTCTTGTCCCAGTCGCGTTCCTGCGAGCCCTTGGCCGTCGCGGCTCCGATGGCCGCGTCCAGATTGGCGCGGGAGACGCGCACGGTGGCGTCGATGGCCGCGTTGATGCGCCCGGCCGCGGCGGCGCGTTCCATGTCGCCCGCCTTGTCCGTGGCCTTGCCGAGGCCTCCATCCCGGTCCAGCTCCTCCTTCAGGGCGTTGCGGCTGTCCTGCGTGTACTTGCCGTCGGCAAGCCTCGCGTTCGCGGCCTTGACGGCCGCGGCGTACGCGTCCTGCTGGCGGGTGGTGAGGGCGTCCAACGACTTGACCAGCTGGTCGGCGGCCTTCTGCCGGGCGATGTCGTGGTCGACGGTGTCCTCGTCGGACAGCGTGCCCTTGGCGGCCGTGTAGGCGTTGGTGGCGGCGGTGGTGTCCGTCCAGTCGCGATGGCCGTCGGCCGTGACCATGTCGTCGTATCTGGCGATGGCCTCCCTGACGGCGGCGTGGGTCTTCGACTCGGCGTTTTTCTCCGCGGTCCTGAGGGCCCCGGTCAGTTCCGCGGCCCTGTCGTCGCCCGCCTTGTCGTCGGACGGGTCGGTTCCGGCCGCGTCGATGGCGTCCTTCAGCGCCTTGGCCGATTCGTCGGTCAGGCGGGTGCGGTCGATGGCGTCCGCCTTTTTCGCCTCGGCCTTCAGCTCCACACGCTGGACGGTGGTCAGGGACTTGGTGGCGTCCTCCAGCGACTCCGCGGCCTTGACGCGTTCCACGTCGCCGGCCTTGGTGTCGTCGAACGGGCCTTTTGCGGCTTTGTACGCCTTGTCGAACGCGGCCTTGGAGTCCTTGTCCCAGTCGCGGTCCCGCGCGGCCTTCCCGTCGGCGGCCCTGACGGCCTTGTCCAGCCGCTCCACGGCCGGATAGGACAGCGCGTCGATGGCGGCGTTCAGGTCGCGTGCGGCATCGGCGCGCACCGTGTCGTTGTCCGCGTTGTCGGCCAGACCGTCGGCGGTCCTGGCGGAGCCGCGCGCCTCCTTGACGGACTCGCGCTCCGACTCGGTGAAGCGGCCCAAGTCGAGTGCGTTGTAGCGTGCGATGGCCGCCTTCAGGTCGGCGGTCGACTGGGACTCAAGGTTGCCGGCGGCCTTGTCCACGCTTTCCTTCATGGACGCGAGCGCGGTCTTGTCATGGCTTTCGCCGATCAGCTTGTCCGCCTGTTCGAGGATGTCGTCGAGGGTGCCCTTCGAGTCGGCGGTCCAGACGCGGCCTCCGTCGCGCTTCGCCTTGGCGGCGGCGATGGAGTCGGACAGGTCGGCGCGGGCCTGGAGGTCCAGTCCGTTGACGGCGGCCGTGATGGCGTCGGCCTTCGACTGGCGCCGCGCGTCGCCCGCCTTGTCGTCCGTGGCCTTGAGGGCGTCGGCGTCGTCAAGCGCGGACTTCAGGGCCTGCCAGGAGGCTTCGGTGTAGTCGGATTCCTTCAGTGTCCCGGCCTGGGCCTTGGCGTCGTCGAGGGCCTTCTCGGCGGCCGACTTGAGGCCGTCGGTGGCGGTCTCAAGGGCGGAGGCGGCAGTGGCCGCGTCCTGACCGGAGGCGTCGTCCCCGACGGCCTTGGCGGCCGAGTACGCCTTGTCGAATGTGGCCTTGGAGTCCTTGTCCCAGTCGCGGTCCTGCGCGGTCTTCGCGTCGGCGGCCTTGATGGCGGCGGCGAGCCGTTCGTGGGCGGTCGGCTGGGTCTGGTTCTGTCCCTGGCCTCCGTCCGGTGCGGCCGTCTGGTCGGCGAAGGCGGGCGTGACCCCGACCCCCAGCAGTGTGGCGGCGGCCGCGGTGGCGGCGGTGGCCTTGATGATGGCGTTGCTCAAAATCCATCCTTTCGTCTTGTTCCCGTTTCCCTGTGAGGCTATGCACCGACGCATAAGCGCTCCACATGGATTGGTTCACGCAGGTGGAGGCGTTGCGGCGGGGCGACATGCCGTTGGCGGACGCCGTGTACTCGAAGGAAAGGCTGGTGCGCGCGGAGGCCGCCCGCCATCCCGATCTGACGCCCAGGCAGGAGAGGGTGCTGTCGCGCGACCCGGAGCCGCTGGTGCGGGCGCTGATCGCCATGCGCCCGGGACTCGACCCGGACCTGGCGGACGCGCTCTCATATGATCCGGACGCGCATGTGCTGCGGGCGGTCGCGGCGAGGCTTGATCTGACGGACGGGCAGAGGGCGCGCCTCGCCCGTTCGGAGGACGCGGTCGTCCAGTCGCTCATCGGACGCGCGGACGCGGCCGCCTGGCTGGACGGCCTGCCGTTCGCGCCGAAGCCGGCGGAGGGGCGCAAGGGCCTGTTCCGATGATCGAAAAGGATGTCGAGCGGCGCCTGTGCGCGCTGGCCCGCAGGCATGGCGGCGTCGCGCTGAAATGGACGAGCCCGGGCACCATGGGAGTGCCCGACCGGCTCGTGTTCCTGCCCGGCGGACGCCTGTACCTGGTCGAGGTGAAACGGCCCGGCGGCAGACCCCGCGAGAGCCAGAAGGCCATCCACAGACGTCTGGGACGCCTGGGATGGCCCGTGTATGTGGTGGACGACGCGGACGCGTTCTTCGCGTCGGTCGACGGGGATTAGGGGTCGAGCAGGGCGGAGCACCAGTGCATGCCCGGCGGACAGGTGAGACAAAGAAGCGTCAGATTGTGCGTATGCGGCTCGCTGCCGCGCGGGTCGATGCGGAAGGCCACCAGCTGGGGGACGGGCGGTATGAGCCGTTCCGCGACCCCGACGCCGAGCACGGCGGTCAGCGACTCGGCCACGTTGTCGGGGTCGCCCAGGTAATGCGGGTCGGGGTATCCGACGGAGCAGACGACGGCCATGTCCGCGCCCATCGCCTTGTCGCCCCAGGCGGCCTTGGCGCGGCGCATGATGGCGGTCTGGCGGCGCTTGCGCTCCGCGTCCGTGCCCTTCATGTTGCTGGTGAGCCATTCTCGGTCGGGTATCTCCACATGCACGGCCGCGGCCTGGGCGCCGGGCACGCAGCGGAGCAGCCGGACGAGCGGGTCCTCGCCCGCGGCCAATGGGATGATCCAGATGTTGATGGTCGCGCGGCCGCCCGGCAATGGGCGCGGGTCGCGCAGGTAGCAGGTCATGGTCCGGTGCGCCGGATCGTCGTCCGGCCACAATCCCATGTCGGTGCCCGCGTCGATGAGGGGCTTCAGCGTCTCGCAGGCGAGCACCGGGGATTCACGTCGTCCGCCGACGGTGACCAGCATGACGAAGCGGTTCGTCGGCTCCGCGCCCTCCTCTTTCGCCTCGGCCCACACCTGGCGCCCGTAGGCGCGGAGGCGTCCGCGGTGGCGTTTGCGGACGAGCGGCGTCTCGTCTCCGACCGTGGTCATCCACAGGGCGTCGGACACGGTGAAGGATACGGCGTAGGGTCTTGGCATGCCCCGTGGCTATGCGCCGTACTTGGCGGCCGATAATTGAGAATCGCCCATACCCAACGGCTATGCGTCACGACGGCGGACGCATATCCTCCGGGGTGCGCAAGGAGTCGACGCCGTGGCGGGCGCCATGCTCTGGCTGGAGCGCCGTTCCTTGCCGTCTTACGTTATCCCTCCATGAGGCGTGCCAGCTGGCTCGCGTCCATGAGCGGGGAGCCGGAGCCGGCCGGCCGGACCTCCGCGGGCGCGGACGGGGCGGCCTTCGGCGCCGGACGCTCCGCAGGCTCCGCGGCGGGCTCCTGTGGGGAGCCGTCGGCGGCGGGCATCAGCGACAGGGACGTGTCCCACGCGTTCTTCAACGCCTGGAGGATCGGGTCCGATGCGATGGCCTTCGACTCGCCGATGGCGATGCGGTTCGTCAGCTCGTGCATGTACTCCGCGTCGATGGGGTCGTCGGCCGTGTGCTTGGCGATCGTGTTGAAGTACCTGTCGCGGTCGCACCAGTCGGGCAGGCCGACCTTGTCGGCGAGCATGTGGCCGAACACCTCCGTGTCGACCATGCCGTCGCGGCCCGCCCAGTACGTCTTGAAGACGCAGCCGGTCATGCCGGCCAGCTCGGCGCGGCCGACGCCCTTCGAGTTACCGGAGTCGATGACGTTCGCGGGCACCGCCGGCATGCCGGCCAGGTCGTGGAACACGCCCTTCTCCAGCGACTCGGACGGGTTCGGGCCCATGGCGACGCGGTGGGTGAACAGGTCGCGGATGTTCGGCGGCAGGCCCGACGCCTGGCTGACGGTCTGGGAGGCGAGGATGAGCCTGTAGCCCATGAAGCGGGCCAGGCGCAGGATGCGGATGACGTCGTGGCGGATGAGGTACTCGGCGTACCCCTTGTACGCCTGCTGGAGCACGGGCGGCAGCGTCTTCTCCGGATTCGGCACCGTCTTGCACATCTGCGCCTCGTCCACAAGCGACGCGTACTCGTCGATGACGATGACGTGGATGGGGAATTTCTTTTTGGCCCAGTCGGGGATGTCGTACCATGACTGCCACGCGTTCTCGGCCCACGCCTTCGCGCGCTCGCCGTGCTCCATCTCCCAGACGAGGTGGTTCAAACAGCCGACGGCCTGGACGATGGACTCGCAGCCCCAGTACTTGACCCATGGGCGACACCAGAAGTAGTCGGTCGACTTGGACTTCGTGTCGACGATGGTCAGCTCGACGCCCTGCGCGATCTGCTCGGCAAGCACGACGTTCGTGAACACGGACTTGCCGGAGCCGCCCTCGCCGCCGATCAGCAGGAACGAGCCTTCCTTCCAGTCGATGGACGCCGGCTCGAACGGCAGGCCGCCCGCGCGGGGCAACAGGACGCCGAACGGCGTGCGGCGCATGTTCTCCGGCGCGCCAAGCGTCTCCGGCGGCAGCGGATGGACGGGTTCGAAGTTGGCCGGCTCGCCGGCATGCACGTCGATGACTCCGGTCTTCGAGTCGGCCTCGAACCACCAGCCCGGATGTCCGACGAGCACGCACGCCTCCGCCATGGCCTTGTCGTGCTTCGACGGCTGGTAGATGATCTCCTTGTCGAGCCTGCACCTCCAGCCGCCGTCCTTGGCGCGGGCGACGCGCACCTGCCACGGCTTGATGCCGAGCTTGCTGGCGATGATGTTGCGGGCGCGCACCTGTTCCTTGGTGAGCCTCTCGAAGATGGCCTGGCCCTCGTAGGGATGGAACTCGACCATGTGGAAGCCGGGATACTGACGGCTCCAATAGTCGTCGACCTGCTCGCCCGCACTGGGCTTGCACTGGCTGGCCAGCAGGTTGACGACCTTGCGTCGGTCGTCGCCGTTGACGCTCATGACCGTGCGGTCGGAGAGGATGGCGACATGGTTGTCCGCGTCGATGGATTCCAGCTCGGCGCTCGCGGCCTCCGGATGGCTGGTCTTGAATTTGGCGATGAGCCCCTCCAGCGCCTTGCGGTGCCTGGCGTCCGACTCGGGACGGAAGGGGACGGAGCCGTCACGCGTTCTGACGGTCGCCGGATAGTTGCATTTGAATGTCGGCATGCCCGTCCCTATACGCGGGGAACAGGCTGTCGTCCGGCTCGTCGTCGGGCGCCTCGTCGAACGGGAACTCCATTCGTCCCCTCTCCGCCTCGAGGCCGAGCCAGACGCGGGCCGGGATCTCCAGCGTGCCGCCGCGCACGTTGGAGACGCTTCGGGCGCCCCAGTGCCCGTCGCGGATGGCCTCGGCGATGGCGCAGGCGGCCGGACCGGAGCGTCGTCCGTTGCGGGCGAGCGTGGAGCACCAGCCGTGGAGCGGGTCGCGCGAGAGCCCTTCGACCGGACCGTCCGCGGTCTGGGCCAGCGCCAGCGCCCAGACGTGCGGGTCCGCATTGGCGACGCGCAGGGCGCGGCTGAACGCCATGGCCTCCACGCAGGCGTGGTCGGCGTCCGTATCGGCGGCGAGGATGCGGGCGAGCGCGGGCGTGGAGTCCGCGCCGCGCGCGTCGAGCCCCTGCGGCACGGGGCGGGTCCAATCCTCCGGGTCCGGGTCGGGCAGGGAGACGTCGGCGTTGATGAAACGGTAGGGCGGCTCCCATGTGTAGGTGGACAGGTCGACGGCGTTCATGAGGACGGAGTCCGCCACGGAGGACATGAGGAGGGCGGCGAGGCAGGTCTCCAGCGGTCCGGAGGGCTCCATGCCGTCGCGTGCGAGGCTGGTCGGCGCCAACGTGACGGCGCCGTGGGTGATGGTCATGCTCATGTCCTTTCCATATGCGTCCCGGCCCGCGAAACGGCTTCGGCCAAAGACCCCTAAAAGCCCGTGGAGCCGCCGGATTCCTTTTTCGGCCCCTAGTGGGCATTTTCGTATTGTTCTGTTTTTGATTGGCTTTTTGTTTGGCTCCTCGGCCTGCTGATTGATGGTCGGTTCTTTTTCGTTCTCTGTTCGGCTTCCGTTTCCTATGGTTTCGTTCTTCGGTTATTGGGGGGCTTTTTGCGTTCCGTCTGGTTTTGATGGCTGGCTTTTTCGTTTCCGTCTTCGTTTCCTCCGTAGTGGTTCATCCTTCGCTTCGTTCCGTTTGAATGGGGGGCTTAAGGGATTCTTTGTTTGTTCTCCGCTCGGGGTGGTCTTCCGTTTTTCCTCTTTCCTGCTCGCGCTTCGTTTTTCTCCGCCAGGTCGTTCGCTCTTCGTTCTCCGTCTTTTCCGATGGTCTCCGTTTTCTCCTTGATTCCTTTCAAGGCTCTTTTCTTTTTTGTCTTCGTTCCCTTTTTTCGTCTTTTCGCCCTCGGCTCCACCTCTTTCCCTTTTCCCTTTTCCTTGATCCGTCTTGCCTTGCCCTTTATTTCCTTCGTCGTCTTCGGTTTCCTTTCCACATCACTTCATCGTGACACGCCATCGGGCGGAGGCGTACGTGCGGCATGGCCGCGACGCATTCGGCGAATAGGCCGGACCTGACGAAAAGGACAAAGGACATGGCATCACGGACGGAGTCGGGCGAACCCGACGGGGGAGGGCGCTCGACCACGCATCAAATGACCGAAAAAATTCATGCCCCGCGCTTCAGCATGTCCCGCGCGTCGATGATGGCGGCGGCGAAGCCCATGGCGCGGTGCATGGAATCGTCGTCGTACGTCCCGCGCATACGGGCGACGGCGAGACGCTCCATGACCTTGAGCTCGCGTTCGGCGCGTTCGGCGGGCGTGGCCGCGCCCTCGGCGGCGTGGGTGGCGGCGGCGCGGATGTCGTCGGGGCTGGAGTCGGAGTCCAGGTCCTCCAGGTATTCGGCGAGCGCGTCGTCGTCGAAGGCCATGTCGGTGAGCGTCGTTCCGGCGGGAATGTCGTCGGCGTGGGTGGCGGCGTCGATGATGGCGTCCGCGTATTCGCAGCCGAGCTCGCGTCCTTTGTTCGTGTACCAGGCGTCGTCGCCCACGGTGGCGTCGGCGGCTTTGCGGGCGGCGACGCGTTGGCCGTCCAGCCAGTGACCGGCGATTCCGAGCGCCGCGCCGGTGTCGGGCTCCAGGTCGTCGTCGGTGTTCCGTCCGGCCTTGGGCGCGTATTGTCCGCCGTCGGGGCGTCCGGCCGGCTGGTGATTGTCGCCGTTGTCATCCATTGCCATGGTCGTGGCCTCCTTGGTGATGCCTTCAATCCTTGGTCGGCTATGCGCGGGCCTCCTAAAGTCCGACGGACAGGAGGATGACGTGCGCGGCCTCGAACAGCGCGCCCGCGGCCAGCATGACGGCGAGGATGTGATGCAGGTAGTAGAGGGCGACGCAGATCCGCGCGCGGAACCGATGCCCGTTGGCGGCCTCGCTGACGCCGGTCTCGATGTACAGGCGCGCGCAGCCGAGGCAGAGCCTTGGGGCCGTCGCGCAGACGGCGAGCAGAAGAATATGGTCGGTCGGTGTCACATTCCTTCGCCTATGCGGGGATTGATCCGCCGCCATGGGCCGTACGCGTCGATGAGGCTGGCGGGGGCGACGGCGAGTCTGTGCGCGCCGTTCCGGTCGACGAGCCATGTCTCGAACGGGCAGTCCCCGTTGGAGTACAGTCCCCATGCCATGCCCTTCGGGGCGGGGACCGTCTCGGCGACGCCGAGGATGAGCTCGGTGCGTCCGTGGGGCGCGGCCAGATAGAGGCGGCCCATGCGGTTGCGCCAGAGGCTTTGCGCCCTGTTCGGCTCCAGCAATCGTCCGGCCACCCTGCGTCTCGCGTATCTGATCGTCCTGCGTTCCATGGCCGGCCTCATGCGTCCCCAGTCAGAGAAGCCAGTCGTCGTGATGTCCGGCGTGGAGGAACACGATGCCGCCTTTGTCGTCGCGCGTGTACAGGAGGGTGGGCGCCCCCTTGCCCGCGCCGATGCGGCTGCGCCAGATGGGATGGCCCCATTCCCCGAGCCTTGGGGCGGTGCCGCCGCGGCCGTTGTCCAACGTGTGCAGGTCGCGGGCCTTGCTGTCCGCGTCGAGTCCGGTAAGCGCCTCCATCATGGCCTTGGCGAGCGCCTTCGCGCCGACCATGGGCGGCAGGGGGAGCAGGCCGTCCGCGTACGACCACCGGTCGGGCAGGGGCTTGGAGTCCTTCTCTCCGGCGGGGACGCGCTCGGCCCAGACGGCGCGGACGAGCAGGTCGTAGAGGCGGGGGTCGTCGTCGGCGAACATGCCCTCGTAGTCGGGCGCCTTCGGGGCTTCGGCGCATGTCTCCAGCGCGTCGACGCGGGCCTGCAGTCCGACGGCGCGCGCATGCCAGTCGACGGGCTTCGCCTTGGCGGGCGCGTGCCATGAGGCCCAGCCGGCGATGGAGTCCACCATGTCGAAGCCGGGCTTGATCCAGTAGGAGGTGCCGGTGGCGCGCCATGCGCGCACGGTGCCGTTCCATATGCCGAGGCCGCGGGGCTTGGCGATGGAGTTGAAGCCGTCCTCGCCGCCGCCGTCGAGCACGACCACGTCGACCCCGTCGCCGGCCCTGTCGGCGATGAGCGCGGGGTTGACGGTGGGGCGGCCGGTCCTTAGGGAGCATGACATGAGGACGACGGGGCGTCTTCGCCGCCTGCCGATCGCGTCCGACGCGAGCTTGCGTCCCTGGTCGTAGTCGGAGACGGTGCGGTACGCGCATTCGGCCCCGAGGTCGGAGTCGTCCCCCGCGCCACGCTTCCGGTCGAATTGTCCGCCGTCGGGTCTGCCCGCGGCCTTGTGGCCGTTGCCTTTGGAATCCGTCGTCATGCCCGACGCCATGCGTCCCGGCATAGCGATGCCGCATGAGCATCACCGACATCGCGGCAACCGGCTGGACCGCATTCTGGGACAACATCTGCTCGGCGGGCACGCTGGGCATCGTCATCGCCATGGTCGTCGTCTGCCTGCTTCTGGGCTTCGCGTTCGGACGCACCATGGGCGCGTTCAACTTCGCCCTGCGGGCCGTGTCCGCCATCGTCGGAGTCGTGCTGGTCATCGGCTTCCTTGGCGTGCTGGGCATCAGCATGAGCATGCTGAACCCGCTGATCAACTGGCTCCTCGAGATCGTGCACGCGCCCGTCTACCTGCCGGAGGCGTGACATGGCGGGCAAGGGAGGCAAGGGAGGCCCCTGGCGCGAGTTCCTTGACGGCATGGTCGTCTGGCTGCTGGTCTGCGTCTGCGTCGTCGTGCTGGTGTCGTCCGGCGCGTGGAACGTCATCTCCGACAAGGTCGGCATCGGACACGCGGCGTCCACGAGCGACCTGACGAAGGCGCCCGACGAGGCGCAAAGGCGCGCGGACGCGAAGTCCATCACCGACCTGCTCGCCGGACTCGCCGGCCATAAGGATACGACGCCGAAGACGGACGCCGGAACGACGGCGGCGCCGAAGACCGACACGGGGTCCGATGCCGCGCCCAAGACGGACACGAGGGCCGCGACCGGCTCCTGGGGCTCCGACCCCGCCGTCTGGCGGGCCGGGCTCGACGCGACGAACACGATAGCCACGGCGAAGGCGCGGCCGGGCGGCTACGACAGGGAGAGGTACTTCGGCGGCTGGACGTCCAACGGGTGCGGGTCCGCGACCACGCGCGACACCATCCTCGCCCGCGACCTGAAGGACGCCGTCAAAAACCCCAGGTGCCAGGTCACGTCGGGCACGCTGTCCGACCCGTACACGGGGCGGACCATCCGGTTCAGGCGCGGCCGGAACACCAGCTCGGCCGTGCAGATCGACCATGTGGTCGCCCTGCTCGACGCGTGGGAGTCCGGCGCCCGCGACTGGGACCAGGCCAAGCGCGTCCGATACGCGAACTCGCCGGACGTGCTGCTCGCCTCCGACGGGCCGGCGAACATGGCGAAGGGCTCCGGACTCGACGTCAACGGCACGGCCCTGTACCGCCCGCAGGACTCGGGCGCGCCCGACGTCTGGATGCCCGACAACAAGGCGTACCGGTGCGACTACATGGCCAAGCGCGCGACGATCAAGTCGAAGTGGGGGCTGACGATGACGCCCCGCGAGAAGCAGCAGACCGTGTCCGTGCTCTCGCAGTGCATGGCCGGAACCTACGGCAAGTGAGCCTTTGGCAAGAGAGGAACGCCCTCCCTGTCTCAATGCCTTACGCGCACGACGGGCAACGGCCTGATGTTAGATGCATGCCACAGAACCAGCGATGGCATCCGGCGCAATACATGCCGCAATCGTCGCAGGCGGCCTCGCCACAGTACGCGCACCGGCTGTTGCAGTTCCCGCAGACCGTCCGATGGCATTGCGCGCACTCGGAGCCGCCATCCTCCAGCGGGGCGCTGCAACGCTCGCAGGCGGAGCCCATGTATCCGCGCACCAGCTCCGACGGGTCGGTGCGGACCAGGTCCTCCAACTCCGGGTCGGCGTGGATAAGATCGCCGTTGCGGGCCACCGCGTGAGCCCGGTACTGTTCGTCCGACGCGAAGAGCATGGCGCGCAGTGTTTTTTGGTCGTTGGCGCGGGTGAATCCCGACTCGGGGATGGGTGTCGTCAACGCCGACCGCTGGGCTTCGGTCAGGTGCGGGTTCTCCAACAGCCGGTCACGGCTCGCCCACGGCTTGCGTTGACGGAACAGCCGGTCGGACACGGCCCTCTCGTAGCAGAGCTCGTCGGCGATGTCCGGGTCGTCGGTGACGGCTTCGGCCAGCCGGTCGGACGCGTCCGGGTCGTCGGCGCGCCAATGATGGATCACGCCGGTCAGCGCGCCCGCGCCGATGTCCGGCACGGCGGCCATCAGCCCCTCGGCATGGGCGTCGCACCAGTCGGGGTCGTCGAGCGTGCGGGCCTCAAGCGCCCGCGCCTTGTCGGACAGGAAGAAGCGGACGCCCGGGTCGAGCGAGTCCAGGTATCCGGCCACGGCGACGGGGTCGTCCTCGTCGGGCCCGCCAATGACGACATCGACAAGCCCGCGCCGGTCCTCCGCGTCCATGTCCGGCATCGCCACCGAGGGACGCGTGTCGGCCGCCTCGAAGTCCAGGTCGTCGTCCGAGCCCTGACCCGCCTTGCGGTCGAATTGTCCGCCGTCGGGCCTTCCCGCGGCCTTGTGGTTGTTGCCGTTCCTGTCCTGTGCCATGATGGCCTCCTTATCCGTTTCCGGCGGACTATGCGATGGGATCGGAACTTTTGGCTTCCTCCCCCGCCTGACCGAAGGCGGGGGAGGAAGTCGAAAGATTGGAACATGTCGTTGGAGCTGGAGCCTTCACTGGCTTTCCTTGCATCCGATTCGCGCCGCGCCGCAGGGACCGCCAAGGATCCGATTTCCAGGCAACGACGCTTGTGGAGATAAGAAACGGCCCGGAGACGTGATTGTTTTTTCCGGCCGGCCTCATGCGGTCGATGGCGGCGCCGCAAGGCCGTTCCTCAATCACGGGCAACCGGCGGCCCCCTATCAGGCCCTTCGAAGGCAAGGACGGGCAGTGTTTTTTAATGGGGGAACCAAGCCCGTTTTCACACTTCCATCACTTTTATCCATCCGTATGCACTTCGTATGCAGCCGTATGCAGTCCGTATGCACTTTTTTGCCGAAATCGAAAAGCCAATAAAGAGTAGGGCTGAGAGCACATGCAGAGAGCCGTATGCACTTTATGCACCTCTTTTGGGAGTTGGAGTCTTTTCGGCCTTTTTCCTTTTAAGGGAAGTGCATACGGTGCATACGGCCGCATACGGAAGCCATCGGAATCAGGCCTTAGCCCTACTGTCCGTAGGCATTAAGGCGTTTCCTGCCCGTCGGAATCAAAAGTGCATACGGCAGTGCATACGGCTTTCTGGTCGGAAAACCCCTATCGGCCCCCTATGGTGAAACGGCCGCCGGAGCCGCCGGTGGCGCATAGCCCTTCCGAAGCCGGCGCGGACGCATGGACGCCGCGTCTTTCAAACGGAACGCAGGGAGGCCATCATGGCTCAGGACGGGAACGGCAGGGACCGCAAGGCGGCCGGAAGGCCGGACGGTGGACAATTCGAGAAGAAGACGGGACAGGGTTCCGGCGACGACCTCGTCCCGCCGGAGCCGTCGCCGGACGGGGTGGACGGCGCCTATATGGACCGGCTGGGCCGCATGGCCGACGACGATCCGGAGCCGGACGACGCCGCGCTCGAAAGGCATGGCATCGACCGCGCCGACTTCGGGGAGGACGTCGCGGACGCCATCTCCGACGGCGTCGCCATGGACGGGTACGGCGTCGGATCAGAGGATCCGAGGTGAGCCATTGAGGACGTTCTGCCGCATTCTCGCCGGACTGTGCGCCCTTGCCGCCATGTTCCTCGGCTCCTTCCTCGCCTACCGCGCATGGGGCTCCGGACTTGACGTGTCGTATGCCAGCCACAGGGAGGAGAAGGCCACGCACACCGTCATCCACAAGGCCACGCCCGGCCATGTGGCCGCCATGCGCCATGACGACCCGTCCGCCGAGCCGAAGCCGGGGGACGACGAGCTGTTCGCCTACATCAGGATCCCCTCCTGGGGCAGGCGGTACCGTCTGCCCGTCTGGGAGGGCACCGCCAGGACCGTGCTCGACAAGATGGGCGCCGGCCACTACGAGTCCACCGCCCTGCCGGGCCAGGTCGGCAACAGCTCATACGCCGGCCACAATACGTACGCGGACATGGCCGACATCCGGCTGTTGAAGCCCGGGGACGTCGTCTACGTCGAGACGGCCGACTACTGGTACCGCTACAGAATCAACTCGAATCCCGAGATCGTCGACCAGACGCGCACCGACGTCATCGACCCGGACGCGGCCGGCGTGGAGCGCGGACTGACCCTGCAGACCTGCTGGCCCATCATGACCGGAGGCAACGTCGCCCACAGGCTGATCGTCCACGGCGGGCTCGACGGTTGGGCGCCCAAGACGGACGGCGTGCCGGAGGAGTACGCGGAGACGACGGAGACGGCCGTCGACAAGGTGGGGCGCAAGGTCTCCACCGTGTCCGAACGGCTCGACATGCCCGTCACCGGCGTGCTCGGCTTTTCCTGCCTGGCCTGCTGGATCCTCGTCTCCGGCGTCGGCTGGCTCTTCTCCCGCCGCCGCATGGTCTCCTACTGGCATGGGGACATCGGCGGCCCCATGACCTGGCTGTGGCGTCTCAACGCCGGCCTGCTCCCGTCCCACACGGTCGTCTTCACCGCCACCCGGCTCGTGCCGTACATGCTCATGTGGGCGGCCCTCATCCTGCTCTCATGGCGCTACGCCTGCCCGCCGCTCGCCGCGTCCGGCCTGCTGGGCTGAAGGACGCATGGGATGGGCGTCACCCAAGGAAAGGAACAGCTATGGACCTGTATCTCGACGGTAGGAAAGTCGCGCCGCCGACACTCACCCCACTGGAGAAAAGACTCGCCGCATGCCTCGCGCGGGAGGAGTTCGGGGATTCGGACCATCTGCCCGTCATCACCAGCCGGCCCGACGAATGGTGCGGGGAAGGCGGTTTCACCCGCGTGGAGCTGATCGAATGGCCCGACCGCCGCCAGCTGGGCGCGTTGCTCGTCTCGCTGCAGAGGAAACGGCTCGTGGTCATGGATCAGGACGAGACGATCGAGTTCGTCGGAAATCGTCCGGTCCGGAGGCCGTCCACGGAGGTCTGGTTCGATTGCGAGGTCCTTGAGGCCCTCGCCCGCGCATAGGAGGTCGTCATGGCCGAAAGAGGAAACGGGCGCCACGCCCGCCAACGCAAAGGGCCGCGCCGCGCGGCCATCGCACTGATGGCCGTCGCCGCAGTCCTCGCCGTGGCCGCCATCGCATGGTATCTGTCCATGGCCGCCGGGCTCATTCCGACCGCCGGCGTCGTCGAACTGTAGGGAGGGATTATGGCTGTTAGAGTCGAATTGGAGGGCCGTCTGGGCTCCGAGCCGTCCGTCCGCGAGGTGAACGGACGCGATTTTGTAGAACTGTCCGTCGCCGTGTCTCAGGGCTACTGGTCCAAGGCGGAGGACAAGTGGGTGGATCAGGGCACCATCTGGTACCGCGTCCACCCGACGTCCCGCAGGGCGGGAGAGGAGGCGCGCCTGCTCCACAAGGGCGACGCCGTCGTCGTCGCGGGCACCCAGAGCGTCGAGGAATTCACACGCAGGGACGGCACCAACGGCTACGCCATCAAGGTGAACGCGGACGCCATCTACGTGAGCCGCATCCCCAAAAAAGGCGGATGCCTGACGCGTCTGGCATACGCGAAGGCCCCCCGCCGGCCATGACCGGCGGGGGGCCTTCGGGCTTCGGGGCCCCGGGCGGCCGGCGCCTCATCGGCCGTCCGGGTCGAGCATGGCGGCGGTGTCCCGCATGGCGGCCCCGGCGGCGGCCTTGGTCGAGCCGTATTCCGTGATGGTGTAGTGGCCGACGCCGTCGACCGTCACATCGCCCTGCACGCCGAACGAGACGCGCGCGTCGCGGCCGCCGGAATGGAGGACGATGCCGCCGTCGGGGGAGGCGTCCATGCCGACGTCGGGCCTGGCGCGCAGGAAGTCCTTCAGCGGGCCGTAGGCGAAGGCCCTGATGTCGGCCGCCGTGGAGGACAGCGAGTACGGGTCCTCCTTTTTGAGCCGTCCGTCGGCGAGGGAGCGGATGGGGTCGCAGCCGTAGCCGCAGTCGTCCTGCCAGTCGAGCTCCATCTCCGTCTCGTACGCGCCGTCGTTCACGTCCATGTTCCACAGCGGCGAGTCGGCGGACAGCGACTCCAACGCGTCCGGATCGTTCCACGCCTTCAGAAGCCGGGCGTCGTAGTCGTCGTCGCCGCCCGGCGAGTTCTCCCACGCCTCGTAGCGGGCGCGGTCCAGGCGGGTGGGCAGGCGGCGGCGGTAGTCGTCGACGGTGATGAAGTCGCCGTACTCGCCGACCTGCATGACGGTGTCGTAGGGCAGGACGCGCCGTTCGGAGACGGCCCTCGCGCCCTCGGCCGCCATGTCGGCCCGGAGGTCGGACATCATGCCCTCGACCCCGTCCATGGTCGGATGGGCGTCGGGGCCGCCGGTGGCGCCGCCCTCCACCGGCCTGTTCCGCACCGCGTCGATGATGCGCCTGCGGGCCTCGTGGTCCAGCGACGGCATGGCCCGGGACAGGCGCTCGTCCATCGCGTCGAAGTCCAGATCATCGTCCGAGCCCTGGCCCGCCTTTTTGTCGAATTGTCCGCCGTCGGGGCGTCCCGCCGCCTTGTGGTTGTTGCCTTTCGCATCCATTGCCATGATCCGGCCTCCTTGTCTGTGTTTCAAGGAGGCTATGCCCGGGCCGTCCGGGGGGAGGCGGAAGGACTCGGGCCGCCGAAACAATTCCGAAAACGGCTGAAAACAATTGACAATCAATTTCGGGCCGGAACCGGCTTCAATGCCCTGATGGCGGGCAATGGAGAAGAGGATGGAATTGTCCTCCGATGGCGGAGGTAAGGACATCTTCACACTTCCATCACATTATGCGTTCCGTATGCACTTCGTATGCAGCCGTATGCAGTCCGTATGCACTTTTTCGGCTCAAGAAAAAAGCCAATGAAGAGTAGGGCTGAGCGAACATCAGAGAAGCCGTATGCACTTTATGCACCTCTTTTCGGAGTTGGACCTTTTTCAGGGCTTTTCCTTTAAGGGCAACTGCATACGGTACATAAAAGCGTATACGGCAATGACGCCAATCCGGCCTTAGCCCTACCGCCTGTAGGCATTGAGACGTTTTCTGCCCGTCAAAATCAAAAGTGCATACGGATTTTCGCCGATTTTCGTAGAAACCACCCGCCTGTGGAATTGATTCGCCTTTGCCTGCCGTCATCATTGGCGGACGCGCCAGCCGCCTTTTGCCCCTGTACGCCATCTTTGGCCCCTCTGACGGGCTTTCGTCCTTCCGGTCGAAGTTGCTCTGGCACTCGATTTATGCCGTGCCATAGGGGGCGCCGAGGATTCGATTTCCAAGCGACGCCGGCCGATGGAATAAAAAACGGCCCGGAAACGTAATTGTTTTCCGTGCGGCCCCGCCGTCCATGGCGTAACGAGCCGCATCGGACGGACACCCCGGCCTGGACGCATAGCGCCTTTCCGAGAGGCCGCGGGCAGTCCGCGGCCGTTCCGAGGAAAGGAGAGACTCAATGGTCTCCCATATCAATGTCAAGCGTCTGGCCGCGATGTGCGCGGCGGCGGCGAGCCTGTCCACGTTCGGCCTGGCCGGTTCGGCCATGGCAGTGGAAACACCCACCACCGCCGACACCGGCACCGCGTCCATCACGCTGAACGCCGCCCAAGGCAACACTTTGGCCGGCCACACGTTCGACTTCTACCGACTCGGCTCCTACGGCGACATCACCGCGAAAGGCGACACGGACGTGAAGTCTTTGACCGTGAACAAGATCGACGACGCGTCCGACAAGTGGATCGCCGCCGCCAACGGCAAGGCCGGCATCACCGACCTGCAGGGCTTCGACGCGGCCGGCGACCTGGCCCACGTCGGCAAGGACGGCGAACCCACCGGCGCCGTGCAGGGCCAGCTGCGTGAGGTGGCCAAGCAGCTCGCCGCATCCGCGTCCGCAAGCAAAATCACGGCCGTGAAGACCGTGAAGGGCGAGGGCACCACCATGACTGTGTCCGACCTGCCGAACGGCCTGTATCTGATCGTCGACTCCGACGGCGTGCCGATGATCGTCGGCACCCCGGTCCAGGGCACCAAGACCCTGAACGGCGTGACCCTCGGCACCCTGACCGTGAAGTCCAAGACCACCACGATCGACAAGAAGGTGTCCCGCGATCGCCTGAACAAGGGCGAGTTCATCGACTCGAAGGCCGGCGACACGGAGGATTCCGCCTCGTTCACCGTGGGCGAGACCGTCGACTTCAAATACGTATTCACCCTGCCGAACATGCAGGCCGCCACCCAGACCGTCGTCAAGGACACCATGAACGGCCTGACGCTCTCCGGCGACCCCGCGTTCACCATCGGCGGCAAGACCGTGACCCCGACCGTCGCCAAGGGCGAGAACGGCAACGGGTTCACCGCCACGTTCGACCAGGCGTTCATCAAGGCCAACAGCGCCAAGCAGGTGGCCGTCACCTACAAGGCGGTCGTGACCAACGCGAAGCGCGCGGCCCAGGCGTCCAACACCGCGGCCATCTCGACCACGTTCTACGACGGCACGGCCGCCTCCAAGACCACCGTCGACTCGAACGACACCACCACCGTGAGCGCCTACGACCTGAACATCAAGAAGACCAACTTCAAGGGCGACCAGGTGCTGCAGGGCGCGGGCTTCAAGATCCAGAACAAGGACACCGGCAAGTGGATGAAGCAGGCTCCCAAGACCGGCGCCTGGACCTACGTCGACACGCAGGCCGAGGGCACCCAGTTCACGACCGGCGCTAACGGCCAATTGAACATCGCGGGCCTCGGCGCGGGCAACTACCACGTCGTCGAATCCAAGGTCCCCGACAGCATGACCAGCCTCGTGACCGTCGCGTTCGACATGAACATCACCGACGGCGGCAAGGTGTCCACCAGCGCCGACGCGAACAAGCTCATCACCGGCCAGCCCACCAACGACAACAAGTGGACCATCACCGTGAAGAACATCGACGCCCTGACCGAACTACCGCAGACCGGCGGCCTGCTCGGCAACACCATGATCGGCGTGATCGTCATCGCCATGGCCGGCGGCGTCGCGTACCTGACCGTGCAGTCCAAGAAGCGTCGCGAGGCGCACGCGCTCTGACACGGGACGCATGACGTCCGGCAGGATTGATACGGACGAAGGGAGGCCCTCCATGACCAAGACGGACACGGAGGGCCTTCCCTCGTTCTGGGAGGCCGTGTCGGGCGGTCGGGCGGAGGCGCGCCGCAGGCGGCTGGAACGCCGCGACCGGCTCGTGGCGCGGGCGTACGTGCTGCTCGCCGCGCTCCTGGTGGCCGTCGGGCTCACGCTCGTCTGCACGCCGCCGCTGAACCAGTGGCTGAACGACGGGCGGCTGACGGCCTCCGCCCAGGCCGCGCAGGCCGAGGCGGCCGTCAGGACGGATTCGGACACGGCGCTCAGGGCGGCGGAGGCGTACAACCGGCGGCTCGCGGCCCAGCAGGTGCAGATCGGCGAGGTCGTCCGCGCTGACGGCTCGCGCGACGCGGACTTCCATGACGACGCGGAGTACCAGAACCTCCTCCGGTCGGACGCCACGGGGACCATGGGCGTGCTGTCGGTCCCCGCGATCGGCGTGGAGCTGCCGATACGCCACGGCACCGGCGCGGACGTGCTGGACGACGGGTTGGGGCATGTGCACGGCACGTCGCTGCCCGTGGGAGGCAAGTCCACCCGCACCGTCATCAGCGGGCACACGAACATGGAGGGCAGGACCCTGTTCACCCGGCTCGACGAGCTCAAACGCGGGCAGACGTTCACGGTCTCGACATACGGCCGTGTCCTGCATTACCGGATCGTGGACATCCGCGTGACCAGCCCGTCGGACACGGAGGCGCTCAGGATTCGTCCGGGCCGCGACCTGGCCACGCTGCTGACATGCACGGACACGGGCAACACACGCCGCCTGCTCGTCACCGGGGAGCGGTACGCGCCCGCGGCGGGCGAGGCCGCGCAGACGGACATGCGGGCCGCGCGCGACGGCGCGCTGGCGTGCGGCGGGTCCGTGGCGTTGACCGGGCTCGCCGTGGCGTGGCGCGACCGGGAGCGGCTCTGCCGCCATACGTCGGACGCGTTCAGGCCGGGGGAGCGGCGGAGCTGAGGGACGGTTCCGCGTATGTGCGGGCATGGCCGTCGAAATGTCTGGAGGCGGGGAGTCCCGCTCCACCGCGTTTCCCGGCGTCCTTCTGCGCCGCCTTGCTCCAGGCGGGGGGCCTTGGGCCTCACCGAGTCACAGGCGGGCTGGATTCGCCCGTGACTCGGGGGATGGGCCGTGGGATGCGAATATCCCGATATCCCGATTTGGGATATTCCGTCGATAGGGGGCCGATAGGGGTTTCCCGGCCGAAAAGCCGTATGCACCGCCGTATGCACTTTCGATTCCGGCGGGCAGGAAACGCCCCGATGCCTACGGGCAGTAAGGCTAAGGCCCGATTGGAGGCATCGTCGTATGCAGCCGTATGCACCGTATGCACTTTCCCTTAAAGGAAAAGGGCCGAAAAAGCCCCAACTCCCAAAAGAGGTGCATAAAGTGCATACGGCTTCTTGCATGTGCTCTCAGCCCTACTCTTTATTGACTTTTCGGCTTTGGCAAAAAAGTGCATAATTAGTGCATACGGCTGCATACGAAGTGCATACGGACGCATAAATGTG
>ENA-OQHD01000130-OQHD01000130.1-human-gut-metagenome-genome-assembly--contig:-NODE-130-length-32198-cov-4.380312_pt1 | contig 32198 bp, 38 predicted proteins | sample MGYA00242560_ERZ504711 | MGnify/ENA primary metagenome ERZ504711 (study PRJEB26092, sample SAMD00036198) | human gut metagenome | host: Homo sapiens | study: EMG produced TPA metagenomics assembly of...
ACCCATTATCACTTTTTAGCAGGAAAAGAGGTCCCTTTATGAACAGAACACAAAAGCTTGGCAACGTATTGATCATTTCTTCCCGGAAACGAATGCTTTCCGAATTTCAGTCTTATCTTCACTCCGTGCTCGGTGAATATCTCACCTTCAATACCCTTTTAAGAGAGCAGGCCACAGACCCTTCTCTCTTCCGGGGATACCAGTGCGTCCTTTTCCAAGCGTCCGCGCCATGGAAACCTTTCCGCTTACCCTTGACTCCTCCATTTTGCAGCTCCCCTGCGACCGCGTTTTCAACCACATGTTCCTGGATAAAATCATTCAGATTCCGCCGCACGAACGTGTCTATCTGGTAAACGATGATAAATATTCCACGCTCGCTATCATTTCCCAGCTTGAGGAATGCGGCATCACCCAATATGACTTTGTTCCGTTTTATCCCGGATGCAAGGATACCGAGTCTGACATTCAGTTTGCCATCACCGCCGGCGAGCCGCAGCTCGTTCCTTCCCGCATTCCCAATGTACTGGATATCGGCAACCGTATCATCGATATTTCCACTATTTTACAGCTCTGCGAATATTTCAACATTCCTCTGCAGACCGTAAACCGTGTATCGCGCAATTATGTCAATCAGATTCTTCACACCGTCAAAACCTCAGAAACCTACTATACAAATTATGTACAGACCGAACAGCTCATGCAGGTTATCCTGTTCTCTCTTCCCATTGGCATCTGTCTGTTTGGTGCGGATGGCCGCATTCAGTTCATGAACGCTAAATTTGCACATGCCTTCTCGCTTCCCTCCTCCAACTTTGAAGGACAGCCTTTTTCGGAATGTCTTCCGCCTGCCTACGCGGACACTGCTTTCGACCGCAACGGTGACTGGACCATTCTCCTTTCGGATCAGAAAACACAGATCACGTTAAGCGTTCTCTCTATGGATTTTTCCGGATACAGAGCCTGTTTTTCTTGCGTTTCTTCCCGAGAGCAGATCCACGGAAATGTCGGTACCGAAAGACGAAAAAACGGAAGAAAGCACTTTTTTCGCTTCCTCCCGTACCTTTTCCCTTTCCCTGTCCCACGCAGATTCCGTCCAGAATCTGATGGCGCAGGCCAGACATCTTGCACTTTTTGATTTTCCGATTCTGATCCAGGGAGAAAGCGGTACACAGCGCAGGACACTCGCACGTGCGATCCACAATTTTTCGCGCCGCCATCATTATCCGTTTTCCGTTCTTCATTCTCCGGGAAATGATCTGACCGAAGCCTCCCTGCTCCGGCTTCTTGCCGAAACCAACCATGGCACACTCGTTCTTTCCCAGGTGGACCGTTTTCCGCTTTCCATTCAGGATCTGCTGGTCCAATGTTCTTACCAATGTTCATGGTAACTTCTTTTCCGCACCGGAAACCCGCCGTTTCGATGTGCGGATCATTGCTATTGCGGATGATAACCTTTACAAAAAGTAGAAAAGGAACCTTCCTGCGGGAACTTTTTCACCTTTTAAGTGCTTCAGAGCTTCAGACAGTCCCGCTCCGCAGACGCAGGGAGGATATTCCCGATCTTCTCAATTACTTTCTGCTTCAGTTTTTCCACAACACCGATATGACCTGCGACCGGATCTTTTCGGAAGGGCTTCTGCGCTTTCTGAAGGAATATGCGTACCCCGGAAATATTCATGAGCTGTACAATCTGTCCTGCAGCCTGTTTACCCGGTACAGCAGCCATAAGCTGCAGCTTTCCGATCTGCCAACGTACCTCCGCTCCCGCCAGATGGCTGACGTTTCCCTCACCGACCTTCAATATCAGGTTCTTTCTTTCGTATCGACGCATCCGAAAGCAGGCCGCCTGGCAATCAAAAACGGACTGGCCGACGGAGAAACCTTTGTATCCGAAGCGGCTCTGCGCACCGTACTCGGAGAGCTTTCTTCCGCCGGTTATCTCATCGTGCACCGGACAAAAGGCGGATGTGAAATTTCCGAGCTGGGGCGTATGGTTCTGGAAAAATAATTTATTTCAGAAATCCCGGTATTTCCAGAAATTCTGCAAGGCTGCGGTATCTGGCTCCGTCCAGGCCTCTTTTTTCCTTTGCGGTTACCATAGAGTTCAGGATCGCTTCCTCCACAGCCTCTGCCGCTGCTTCAAATGCCTCGTTGATTTTTTCTTCTTTTATCCGGGCACACACTTCCACCTCACATGTACTCTTTGTGTCTACGCGGTTTGCTGTTGTAAATCCGATCATGATTTCACCGCTTCCATGGCCGGTATAGGCTCCTGTTCTGGCGATTCCGACTCCACAGCGGCGGATAATCCGGTACAGCTGCCGCTCCGATACCGGAAGATCTGTTGCCAGAACCGTCATAATCGATCCCCGGTCTTCGGCGCTGCTTCCACATTCTTCCTTCCGGATCCGCTCCAGAATCTTCTCTCCTGCCGGTTTTCCACTGATTTTCAAATCTCTGGTTGCCCCGAAATTTGACTGTACCAGAACACCAATGGTATATGTTTTTCCGTCAAGCACCAGCGTGCGGGATGCTGATCCGATTCCCCCTTTCAGCCCATAGCAGATAGTTCCTGTTCCGGCACCGATATCACCTTCCGCAAAGTCTGTATCCGCCTGCTCCAGTGCATGATACAGCTCTTTTTCCCCCACTACCCGGTTACAAATCTCATTGATTCTCGAATCATTACATTCTCCGACAACCGGATTGATGGAAAAAAGCATCTTCCCCTTCTTTTCGGGTCTGCTGTATCATCCATGAAATCATGGCATCCGCCACTTTTCCGACATTCAGTGTATTGGTCAGGGCAATGGGCGTTTCAAGAGTTCCGAGCTCCTGTACCTGCACAAGACCGCACGTTTTCCCGAAACCGTTATGCACGTAGGCAGACGCCAGGTACTTTTTCAGAAACGGATTGCCTTCTCCCGGCACAATCACCGTCACTCCGGTATGCTGATTGCCACTTTCCACCGTCGCATGGCCTACCCGCACACCGGGCACATCCGTAATTTTGTTTCGCGGTCCATTTTCATGATGTCCGATCCGATATCCGTAATCACTGATTCTTTTCTGTTTCATCCTGTTTCCTCCTCGTTTTTATGATGTACTCCCGGAATTTTTCAGCTCACGCAAATACAGGCACGAAAAAAGACTCCGAAGATACATTTTTCTCTCACTTTACGCTCTCTTCTCTCTTCTGTCCATACCTCTTCCCACAATTTTTCTTCTTTTCTTTATAGTTTTTTCCATTTCTTTTAGAATTTGGACACACTTTGCTCACATATTCCTTTTATAATAAAGCTCGGATAGTTGATAAACCACTCACTATCTCCCCCCTCATAAAAAGATGGCGATATACTTTTGTATATCGTCATCTTTGTTTTTACTGACAAAAACGCCCCCGGGCGGAAAACGTAACCACTTCCGTTTTCCGCCCGGGGGCATTCTTTCTTCCTTTTTGCTCAGGCCTCTGCAGCAGCTTCCTCTGCTTCCGCTTCTGCCATCGCCTGTTCGTACTGTTTCAGGATAATGGTCTGAAATTTTTTCTCTGGTTCCGGAGTTGATCGGATGTGCGATATCGCGGTACTCCCCGTCCGTAGCCTTACGGCTCGGCATTGCGATAAACAGTCCTTTTTCTCCTTCAATCACCTTGATATCATGTACAACAAATTCGTCATCGATTGTGATAGACACAACCGCCTTCATTTTTCCTTCTTTTGTTACCTTGCGTACTCTCACGTCTGTAATGTTCATAAACTTTTATGCCCCTTTCACCCCATAATCAGATGGCGTATCTTTCGTTTTTTTCGACAACAATTTTGATGCCGTCCTCCCCACAGTGATAGGAGTTTGCACGGATGGTGTCCCTGCTCTCCACAATACAGTTTTCAATGTGAGTGTTGTCTCCGAGATATACATCATTTAAGATGATAGAATTTTTAATCACACAGTTGTTTCCAACATATACCTTCTTGAACAAAACAGAGTTCTCAACCTGTCCGTTGATGATACAGCCGCTGGATACAAGAGAATTTTTCACTGTGCAGCCAGGATTGTATTTTGCCGGCGGAAGATCGTCGATCTTGGAGTAGATGCCCGGATACTGTCCGAAGAAGTAATCTCTTACCTCCGGTTTCAGGAAATCCATGTTGGTTCTGTAATAGGAATCTACGGTAGCAATGTTGCTCCAGTAGGTATTGATCTTGTATCCGTAAATCCGTTTCAGGTTTTTGTAACGGATTAAAATATCCTTTACAAAGTCGTAGCGGTCTTCCTGTGCGCTGCGCTCAATCATTTCGATCAGCTGGCGACGGCGGATGACATAGATACCGGTAGAGATCACGTTGGAGCTCGAAACCATCGGTTTTTCCTCGAACTCCTCGATGCGGCAGTCCTCATTCATCTTCAGGACGCCGAAGCGGCTGGTATCTGCTTCCTTGGAATCCGTGCATACCACGGTAACATCCGCACGTTTTGCAATATGGTATTCCAGTACCTTATTGAAATCCAGTTTGTATACGCCATCTCCCGATGCGATGACTACGTACGGTTCATGGCTGTTTTTCAGCCATGTCAGGTTCTGACTGATCGCGTCTGCCGTTCCACGGTACCACCAGCTGTTATCTGATGTAACGGTTGGAGAAAATACAAACAGACCGCCATGTTTTCTTCCGAAATCCCACCATTTGGAAGAGCTCAAATGTTCATTTAAGGATCTGGCGTTGTACTGTGTCAGGACAGCCACCTTCTGAATATGAGAGTTTGCCATGCTTGACAGCGCAAAATCGATGCTGCGGAAGCTGCCTGCGACCGGCATAGCTGCAACGGCTCTTTTATTGGACAGCTCTCTCATTTTGTTGTTGTTACCGCCTGCAAGAATAATTCCCAATGCTCTCATATTACTCACCGTCCTTTTCTACAATTGCTCCGCCGGACGGAAGTGTGCCATCCGGGTAATCCTCAAGGGAAGTTTCGCCGGAAATGCAGACATTCTTTCCAATGGTTACGCCATCCGGAATGACTGCCTTTTCTCCAACGGTCACAAGTCCGAATCCGTAAATATTCGGTTTTAAGACGTTCGGCGCTTCCTCGCCAACGCCCATCACAACATGTTTGCCGACATGTACGTTTTCTGCAATAATGGCCTTATTGACCTGGGTTCCCTCGCCGATTGTGCTGTGGCGCATAATAATAGAATCTCTTACAACAACACCCTTTTCAATGCGCACATCCGCACCGATGACGGAATTATGTACCTCTCCGTAGATTTCAGCGCCCTCGCCGATAATACAGCGGTCGATGACAGCGTCCCCGGAAACATACTGCGGACGGATGATATCACCTTTGGTATAGATCTTCCAGAACTCCTCATATAAATTGAATTCCGGAATAATATCGATCAGTTCCATATTTGCTTCCCAAGTAGGAGCCAAGCGTTCCGACATCTTTCCAGTAGCCGTTGAACTCATACGCAAACAAACGTTTTCCCGTTGTCGCGGCAGTACGGCAGAATATGTTTTCCGAAGTCACAACTCGGCTGATCCTTCAGGGCTGTCAGAGATTCCTTTAATGCTTTCCAGCTGAAAATATAGATGCCCATAGAAGCGAGGTTGCTTCTCGGGTGCTCCGGTTTTTCTTCAAATTCGGTAATTCTTCCGTTTCCGTCTGTGATCATGACACCGAAACGGCTTGCTTCTTCAATCGGTACCGGCATACATGCGATGGTCACATCTGCGTGGTTTGCTTTGTGATAGTCAAGCATCACCTCGTAATCCATTTTGTAAATGTGGTCGCCGGAAAGAATCAGAACATATTCTGGATTGTATGTTTCCATATAAGCCATGTTCTGGTAAATTGCATTTGCAGTTCCTGTATACCATTCGCTGTTTGTACTTTTTCGTATGGCGGCAGAACGGTTACGCCGCCTTCGTTTTTATCGAGATCCCACGGAATACCGATTCCGATATGGGTATTCAGCCGCAGCGGCTGATACTGGGTCAGTACGCCTACCGTATCAATTCCTGAATTGATACAATTACTGAGCGGGAAGTCGATGATTCGATACTTTCCGCCAAATGCTACTGCCGGTTTTGCCACTTTCTCCGTGAGCACACCGAGACGGCTTCCCTGGCCGCCTGCCAGCAGCATTGCTATCATCTCTTTCTTAATCATGCAATCACCTCTTGTCGTATCTAAAGATTTGCAGTAACTGTAAGAATGTACGGCATACTTCCTGTCTGCCTTCAGAAATGATCCCCTGTCGGTCCTGGCTTTTCATATCCACGCACTTCTTTGATAACTACAAGGTAAATTATACCACACTTCCGTCACATTGTGAACGTTTTTTATAATTTTTCTTTACTTTTTTTCTTATATTTTATTACTTTTGACTATGCATTTTTCAACCTGTCAGAACCGCATCATGATTTTCAACAATTTTCGACAAACCGTTTATTATTTTTTTACCAGTTTTTGTCATTTCCCGTCGTTTTCATTTTGCAACATTGCATTTTGCACATGATCTGCTCCATAATGTTTATCTATTATTTTTTATTTCATTTTCATTTTCCTGTGCTTTTTTTCTTTTACTTTTCCGGCAAATACGTGTATACTATTAGCCAGAACAGTTCCGGCCGGATTCCGGGGAAACGGCTTTGGATTTTACTCTGTTCTTTCCTATGATTAATTGAGAAAATTTCCCCAATTCAGTGAAAAGACACATTGAAGGAGATACTATGTACGAAGTAGATTTCAGTAAACCAATCCATATACATTTTATCGGCATCGGCGGCATCAGCATGAGCGGCCTTGCTGAAATTCTTTTAAAAGAAAATTTTACGATTTCCGGTTCCGATGCAAAGGAAAGTGACCTGACCCGCCACCTGACTTCTCTTGGCGCGCAGGTTTTCTACGGCCAGAAGGCGGAAAATATCATTCCTGGCATCGACCTTGTCGTTTACACCGCAGCGATCCACCCGGACAACCCGGAATTTGCCGCCGCCAAAGCTGCCGGCATTCCGATGCTGACCCGTGCTGAACTGCTTGGACAGATCATGCGCAACTACAATACGCCGATCGCCGTTTCCGGTACCCACGGAAAGACGACGACAACCTCCATGCTCTCCCACATTCTGATGGCAGCCGACTGTGACCCAACGATTTCTGTCGGCGGTATTCTTCCGTCCATCGGCGGAAATATCCGTGTCGGCCATTCCGAAACTTTCCTGACCGAAGCATGTGAGTACACCAACAGTTTCTTAAGTTTCTTCCCGAAAATCGGCATCATCCTCAATATGGATGCGGATCATCTTGACCTTTTTTAAGGATATTGATGATATCCGCCATTCCTTCCGCGAATTTGCCCGTCTGCTCCCGGCCGACGGCATGCTGATCATCAACGCCGATACGCCGAAATACGATTACGTAACCGAAGGCCTTGGCTGCCAAAATTGTCACCTACGCGCTGGAGAATCAGGCTGTCGCTGATTATACCGCTGCCAACATCACCTACGATGAGTTCGATCACCCGTCCTTCGACTGCATCTGCCGTGGCGAGCTGCGCGGTCGCTATACGCTGATGGTTCCGGGACTTCACAACGTTTCCAACGCCCTGGCTGCCATTGCACTGGCCGATGAACTGCAGCTGCCGGAAAACGCCATCCACGAAGGCTTTGCCACCTTCCGCGGAACCGACCGCCGTTTCCAGTATAAAGGTACATACCACGGAGCAAAGGTGATCGACGATTATGCGCATCATCCAACCGAAATCCGTGCAACGATGGAAGCCGCTGAAAACTGTGCGCACAGAACACTGTGGTGCGTCTTCCAGCCGCATACCTACACCAGAACGAAAGCGCTGCTCGATGATTTCGCCGCCGCTCTTTCCCTGGCAGACCATGTGGTTCTCGCCGATATTTACGCAGCCAGAGAAACCGATACGCTCGGCATCTCCTCCAAAGATATCCAGGAGCGCATTGTAAAACTCGGCACTGCCTGCGAATATTTCCCATCCTTTGCGGAAATCGAAAACTATCTGAACGAAAATCTTGCCGAGGGCGACATGCTGATCACCATGGGTGCCGGAGACGTTGTAAAAATCGGTGAGGAGCTTCTTGCTTCCGAAAAATAAAATCATTCTTTCGCTTTACCTGCTCCCTGTGGAAAATGGAGTTTTCCTTTTTTCCACAGGGTCTTTTTTGCTCCGAATCCACACAATCTGCCTTTTCGCCAAATAGTTACGCACATTTTTATTCACAGCTATTTTCCTGTATTTTCGCCTGTTTTCAGAGTTATCCACATTGTCCACAATTTTATACACATTTTTACGATCTACACAATGTGGATTCCCTGTGTATAACTTTGTTTACATAACGATATCACCAGAAAGTCCTATACTTCCCTGTTTTCCTCCATTTTTCAACATTGGTAGATGATAATATTTCACAAAACGGATTTCTCCACATTATCCACATTGTCCACAGTCCTTTTTGCATCCACCGTGCTTTTTTACCCGGGAATTGTTTTTTCCCGCAAAATCACCTATTCACTTGTCGAAAATACTGTGTTATACTTGATTGTGTATGAGAAGGCAAGACGTATAATAAAAAATCAGATCGCTAAAAGTAAAAAGTCTGCCGCACGATAAGAACAGGATGGTGTAATTTTGAGTATGCTGACATTAAACAATGACTGCCTGGCCAGTGTGACTGCTGTGCCGGATCTTTTTCTGGAACAATATATGCCCGCAGCCAACGGAGAATTTGTAAAAGTGTACCTTTATCTGCTGAAGCTGGTCAAAGACCATCAGCAGGATTCCACTCTGTCATCGATGGCAGATTTTTTTTCCTGCACGGAAAACGATATCGTCCGGGCGCTGAAATACTGGGAGAAGCAGGGACTCCTCTCGCTCTCCTACACCACTGGGGAAAGCGTTCCGACCGGAATCGCCTTTCTGCCGCTTGTCCGGAAGGAAGAAAGCGGAATCCTTCCAACACCGGAATCCTCGATTTCCGGCCCGATTGCGGCTGCACCGGCTGTTTCTGCTGTATCCGTTGAAATCCCGCAGACGGAACAGACCCCGGCTCCATCACCACAGCCGGCCGTTTCTGCCCCATCTGCCTCTTCTCCGGCAGATGATCTTTCCAGTTCCGGTATTTCCGGACAGTCAGTAGAAAAAAAAGCACGCTCCCGGCAGCCGCGAAGAACTGCAGCACGTTCTTTACGTTGCGCAGACGTATTTCGGTCATCTTCTGTCGCCAACGGAAATCGAATGCATCATGTTTTTTCTATGATGATCTCCACTTTTCCGCGGATCTTCTGGAATACCTGGTGGAATACTGTGTTTCGAAGGGAAGCACCAGCATCCACTACCTGAAAAAGGTAGGACTCGCCTGGCAGGAAAGCGGAATCCGCGATGTTGCCTCTGCCAAACAGGAGACCACGACATTCAACAAACATTACTACACAATTTTGAAAGCATTCGGCATCCGCAACCGCGCACCGGTGGAAAAAGAAGCCGAGATGATGGACCGCTGGCTGAATACCTACGGTTTTACGATTGATCTTATCACCGAAGCCTGTCAGCGCACCGTTTCCAAGATCGGCCAGCCGAGCTTCCAGTACGCGGAAGGCATTCTCTCCAAATGGAAGGAACAGGGCGTCCGCTCCATGGCAGACGTCGAACAGCGCGATGCGGAGCACCAGAAAAGGAAGAAAACCGCTTCTGATCAGAATGCGGCACGAAAAAGCCGCTCCTGCTGCTTCAAGTAACCGCTTCAACAATTTCCATCAGAGAGAATACGACTACCAGAAGTTAGAAGAACAGCTTCTGAAATAACGCCCGGAGGACGAAACAACTATGGCACTGACAAACCCGCAATACGATGCGATTATGCGCATGTACAACGAACGGCAGCTCCGCCACCAGAGAGAACAGCAGGAGCACATCCGCATTGCTTATGAAAAGATTCCGCGCCTTGCGGAAATCGACGCCGAGATTGCATCCCTCTCGGTTCGGAAAGCAAAAGCGATGCTGAACGGAGACGCTTCCATGGATCTCGACCTGAATGCTGCCATCCGTGACCGTTCCCAGGAACGCGCGGCGCTCCTTTCCATGCACGGCTACCCGGCAGACTATCTCGAGCTGACGTATGACTGCCCGCTCTGCCGCGACACCGGCTACATCAACGGCACGCAGAAATGCGCCTGCTTCAAAAAAGCTGCCGTCGATCTTCTGTACCGGCAGTCCAACGTGGAGGAGCTTCTGAAAGCCGAAAATTTCAGCCAGTTCTCTCTGGATTACTACTCGGACAGCCTGACCAGTACCGGAACACCGCTCACTTCCCGCGAGGCCGCTGCTGCCGCGCTCGAAAAAAGCCAGGCGTTCGTCCGCAATTTCGGCTCGTCGTTTGAAAATCTCTTCCTTTTACGGCGACACCGGTGTCGGCAAAACGGTTTCTTTCGCACTGTATTGCCCGCGAGCTGATCGAGCAGTCGTTCTGTGTGATTTATTTTACTGCATTTGATCTGTTTGACCTGTTTGCACGCTACACCTTTTCCAGTTCAGAAGAAGCAAAAGACGCTCACGCCAATATCTTTGACTGCGATCTTCTGATCATCGATGATTTAGGTACGGAACTGACCAACAGCTTCGTCTCTTCCCAGCTCTTTCTCTGCATCAACGAACGCATCCTGCGGAAGAAATCGACGATCATCTCCACGAACCTGCCCCTTGACCGCTTCATGGAGACGTACTCGGAACGTACCTTTTTCACGAATTTCAAGTAACTACACCATCATTAAACATTTTTTGGAAACGATATTCGGATCCAGGAAAAAACCTTTTTGGGAGGAACCAAAGCATGAGTAAGGGAACTGAAGGACATTTTGACACACTGCCAATCGGAAGACTGGGACTGATCCCGCTGAACAGCAGCGCCGCACTTTGGGAAAAAAGGTCGACGATTATCTGGTCAGCTGGAGAAAGGGACGCGGCAATGAATTTGCGGAAAAATATGTCGCTGCCTATGAAGGATATGAGCGTGACAGCTACATTATCCAGTCTCAGGTTCCGCGTTTCGGTTCAGGCGAGGCAAAGGGTATCATCAACGAATCTGTCCGCGGTGACGATATCTACATTCTGCTCGATGTCTGCAACTACAGCCTGACCTATTCTCTGTGCGGCTACACCAACCACATGTCTCCGGACGACCACTTCCAGGATCTGAAGCGTGTCATCGCAGCCATCGGTGGAAAAGCCCGCAGAATCAATGTCATTATGCCATTCCTGTATGAGAGCCGCCAGCACAAGAGATCTGGAAGAGAGTCTCTCGACTGCGCACTTGGTCTGCAGGAGCTGACTGCTATGGGCGTAGAAAACATCATCACCTTCGACGCTCACGACCCGCGTGTCCAGAACGCGATTCCGCTGCATGGATTTGAAACCATCCAGCCGGCTTACCAGTTCATCAAAAACATCCTGCGCAATGCACCGGATATGAAGCTCGACAAGGATCATCTGATGGTCATTAGCCCGGATGAGGGCGGTATGGGCCGTGCTATCTACATGGCAAACAACCTCGGTGTTGACATGGGTATGTTCTACAAACGCCGCGACTACTCTACCATCATTGACGGACGCAACCCGATCGTTGCCCATGAGTTTCTCGGTGCTGATGTCAAAGGTAAGGATATGATCATCATCGACGATATGATCTCCTCCGGCGAGAGTATGCTGGAAGTTGCCAAACTCTTAAAGGATCGTGAGGCACGCAACATCTACATGTGCTCGACCTTCGGACTGTTCACCAGCGGACTGGAGAAATTCGACAAGGCTTATGAGGAAGGACTCTTCACAAAAGTTCTGACCACCAACGTCGTATACCAGACACCGGAGCTTCTCTCCCGCGAGTACTACATCAGCTGCGACCTGAGCAAATATATCGCTCTCATCATCGACAAGCTGAATCACGATGCCTCCATCAGCGGACTGCTGGATCCGGCGGATCGTATTCAGAAAGTTATTAAGAAATTTAAGAATCACGAGAAGATCTGATATTCCAGGGTTCAAAGTTCGAAAGCTGTTCGTGCTTGCACGATAAAGCGTTCGAATTTGGAACCCGCCAAACATGAGGACGTAGCGCCAGCGGATTCCGAATATTTGCAGAATCGCGGAACAATTCGTGAATATCCACAAACGCCGAAACTGTCACGCAAACGGTTTCGGCGTTTTTTATATTTTAGCAAATTCTTGCTAGTTTTTTCTTTTTCGGCTGTATAATGAAATTACATTGTACGACGAAGGAGGTATCACACATGCAATTTGGACATTTTGATGATGCGAAAAAAGAGTATGTCATCACAAGCCCGAAGACTCCGCTTCCGTGGATCAACTATCTGGGATCTGAGAACTTCTTTTCTCTGATTTCCAATACCTGTGGCGGATACAGCTTCTACAAGGACGCAAAACTTCTGCGTCTGACCCGTTACCGTTATAACGATACGCCGCTCGATCAGAACGGACGCTACTACTACATCAAGGACGGCGATACCGTCTGGAACCCGGGCTGGCAGCCGACCCAGACGCCGCTCGATTCCTACGAGTGCCATCATGGCCTTGGCTACAGCCGCTTTGTTTCTTCCAAAAACCTTAGTTGCCGCTGAACTGACCGCTTTTGTTCCGCTGGCAGATTCCTGCGAAGTAAACCGTCTCATGCTGACCAACAACGGCACCGAAGAAAAAACACTGGCTCTGACTTCTTTTGTAGAGTTCTGCTTCTGGAACGCCGTGGACGATATGACCAACTTCCAGAGAAACTTCAGCATCGGCGAAGTTGAGATCCAGGGTTCTGAGATTTACCACAAAACTGAGTACCGCGAGCGCCGCAGACATTACGCTGTTTATGCAGTCAACTGCCCGATCGACGGATACGATACCGACCGCGACGCTTTCCTTGGCGCTTACCGCGGAAATGACCGCCCGGAGACCGTTCTGCGCGGCACTGCAGGCAACACCGTTGCCAGCGGATGGGGTGTGATCGGTTCCCACCACATCGACGTTACCTTAAAACCAGGCGAGTCCCGCTCCTTTATCTTCGTTCTCGGCTACTGTGAGAATGCAGCGGATGACAAATGGGAAGCTCCTGGCGTGATCAACAAAAAGTCGGCAAAAGAGATGCTCTCCCACTATCAGACCGACGAGCAGGTTGACGCAGCACTTGCAGAGCTTGCTTCCTACTGGGAAGGCCTGCTGGCAAAATATGCGCTCTCCTGTGCAGATGAAAAACTGGGACGCATGGTCAACATCTGGAACCAGTATCAGTGTATGGTTACCTTCAACATGTCCCGTTCCGCATCCTACTTTGAGTCCGGCACCGGCCGCGGCATGGGCTTCCGTGACTCCTGCCAGGATCTGCTCGGCTTCGTTCATCTGATCCCGGACCGCGCAAGAGAGCGTCTGCTCGATATTGCCGCTACCCAGTTTGAAGACGGAAGCGCATACCATCAGTACCAGCCACTGACGCAAAAAAGGAAACATGGATATCGGAAGCGGCTTCAACGATGACCCGCTCTGGCTGATCGCCGGATGTGCCGCCTACCTCAAAGAGACCGGAGATTTCTCTATTCTCGACGAGCAGGTTGATTTCGACAACGATTCCACCAAGGCACAGCCTCTGATGGAGCACCTGAAACGTTCCTTCGACTTTACCGTAACCCATCTCGGACCGCACAAACTGCCGCTGATCGGCCGTGCTGACTGGAATGACTGTCTGAACCTGAACTGCTTCTCTGCAGAGCCGGGCGAACCGTTCCAGACGACAGGACCTTCCGAGGGACCGGTTGCTGAGTCCATTTTCATCGCCGCTATGTTCGTAAAATACGGCAAAGAGTACGCAGCCATCTGCCGCCGCAGAGGCAATGAGGAAGAAGCTGTTTACGCAGAAAAAGAAGTCGAAAAAGTTTACCAGGCAGTCCTTGATGCAGGCTGGGACGGCGAATGGTTCCTGCGTGCTTATGATGCAGCAGGCGAAAAAGTCGGCTCCAAGGAGTGTGAGGAAGGTAAGATCTACATCGAGCCGCAGGGCTTCTGTGTTCTTGCTGAAATCGGTGTCAAAGAAGGACTGGCAGAAAAAGCCCTGACTTCTGTCCAGAACATTCTGGAAACCAAGTACGGCGTTGTTCTTCTGCAGCCGGCTTACACCAAGTATTACCTGAATCTTGGTGAGGTTTCCTCCTATCCGCCGGGATACAAAGAGAATGCTGGTATCTTCTGCCACAACAACCCATGGATCTCCATCGCTGAGACCGTTGTCGGCCACGGAAACCGCGCATTTGATCTGTACCGCAAGATCTGCCCGGCTTACATTGAGGACATCAGCGAGATCCACCGCACCGAGCCGTACGTCTACTCTCAGATGATCGCCGGAAAAGACGCTGCTCACTTCGGTGAGGCAAAGAACTCCTGGCTGACCGGTACTGCCGCATGGACTTTTGTCAATGTTTCCCAGTACATACTCGGCATTCAGCCGGATTACGACGGACTGACCTTAAATCCGTGTATTCCGTCCGATATGGAAGAGTTCAAGATCCGCAGATACTTCCGCGGTGCATGGTATAACATCACCTTCCAGAATCCGGAGCACAGGGAGAAAGGTATTTCTTCCCTCACGGTAAACGGAACCGCAGTAGAAGGAAATCTGATTCCGCTCACCGAAGGCTGCACCGAATATGATGTTGTTGCCGTAATGTAATTTTTCAAATTTCAAATCTCCATAAACACAAGGCGAGCCCCGGAAAGCACAACTGCTTTTCCGGGGCTCGTCCCTTTTATTCTTATTTTTTACTGCAGCTGCCGTCTCTCTCTGACACCGGAAAGATCTTTGATGACCTCTCCCGCCAGAATCAGTCCTGCTACGGACGGCACAAACGCTACGCTGCCCGGGATATCACGCCGCTCCGTGCATTTTCTTGCAGCTCCCGGAGGACAAATGCAATTTGTCCGGCAGCTGATGCTCATATCCTCAAGCGGACGGAGGGATTTTTCCTCTGAATAGACCACTTTCAGTTTCTTCACGCCGCGTTTTTTCATCTCACGCCGCATGACCTTTGCCAGCGGACACATGTTCGTTTTATAGATATCCGCCACGCGGAACTTCGTCGGGTCCAGCTTGTTTCCAGCTCCCATACAGCTGATGACCGGCACATTGCACGCTTTGGCGCGCATGATAATCTCAATCTTCGCTGTCACGGTATCAACAGCATCCACCACGTATGAATACTTCGAAAAATCAAAATCGTCCGCATTTTCCGGCAGATAAAAGCATTTGTATACCTCTACCTCCGCTTTCGGATTGATATCCAGAATGCGTTCTTTCATTACGTCTACTTTATATTTTCCGACACTGCTTCTCGTCGCAATAATCTGACGGTTGATGTTGGTGAGGCAGACCTTATCATCGTCTACCAGCACAAAATGGCCGACACCGCTTCTTGCCAGCGCCTCTACGGTATATCCGCCTACGCCGCCGATACCGAAAACGGCAACGGTTGCATTCGCCAGAAGATCCATGCTCTCCTGTCCGAGCAGAAGCTGTGTTCTGGAAAACTGATTCAATGCCATTTGTTTTCCTTCCTCCTTGTTTATAATCTCTACTACAATAATAGGTTATTTGCTTTTGTCTGTCAACACCTTACGGAACCAGCTCTGCGGAAACTCAAAAACAAGGAGAATGCCAAGCACAATCGCAACTGCATCCTTCAGTGTCAGAAATCCTCTTGCACCGGCGCGCTCCAGATCATTGGTTACCACGTAAAAAGCAGTCCAGTAGATGCCGCTTCCCGGCACCAGCGGGAAAATACCCGCAATCAGAAATACCGTTACCGGGCAGCGCTTGTACACCGCAAAGCTGCGCGACAGAAGGATGACGAGCACCGTTGCAAAAAAGATGGATACCGGCTCTGTCGTATGCGGGAGGAACAGTTTGTAGCAGATCCAGCCGCAGGCACCTGCCAGTCCGCAGTACAGGTAGTATTTCCGCGGCACCTGGAACAGCAGCGCAAACGCAATCGTTCCGACGCAGGCTGCAAAAAATTTCCGCAATTAACGAATGGTATCACTCATAGCTGCAGCCCTCCCGCCAGTTGATGATATCCTGTGATAATCAGTCCGACGCCAAGCGCAATACAGAATGTCACAAGCAGCGCATCGAGCATCCGCACGGAACCAGCGATGTAGTCCTGATCCGCAATATCACGGATGGCGTTCGTGAAATTGACACCGGGCACCAGCGGAATAATCGAACCGATGATGACCTTGTCCAGATGATGGCCGATCCCCGCCTGATACAGAAAAATCGGCAATCAGTGTGACAAGCGCGCCGCCGGAAATATTCGTCGCAATCTTTGACATTCTGCCGCGCAGCAGGTACAGCAGATAGAAGTACAGAACAAAGCCCGACAGAAACGCTACCATGCTGTCCACCACATCGCCGCCGAACAGAAAACAGAAGCACGCGCTTCCGACACCGGATGCAAGCACCTGGTGCCATCTTGGTTTGTCCGGCATCCGCTGAATGTCGAGCAGCCAGGCCTTCGCCTCTTTCGGCGCGTGCAGCCCCTCCTCGATTTCGCGGGAGAGCTGGTTGACTGCCGTTACCTTGTCGAGCCGCGCCGCCGACAGCGGAATGTGACGCACGCGGGCAAATTCCTGCTTTTTTCCACTCTCAGCAGTCAGGAAAATACCACTGCTCAACACAAACGCATCGCTGGAGTTGACGCCATACGCCCGCGCAATGCGGTCGATCGTCTCCTCCACACGGAAGATTTCCGCGCCGCTCGCCAGCAGGATGTCTCCCGCCAGCGATGCCACATCAAGCGCTTCTCTCGTCGATTCTGCGTTCATCCTTGTTTTCCTCCTTTTTCAAAGCCGTATACCCATTTTCCTTTCAAAAACAGATACAGGAAAATGACAGAACTGATACTCCAGGTCAGCGGGTAAGCCCAGAAAATCACGCGGATATCCGGGATCAGCCGGACCGTCACGGTAATGTAGCTGACGCGGAACAGGCACCAGACGCAGAGCATGACAACCATGGGAACCGAAGCGTGCCCGGAACCGCGGAGCACAGCCGCGATGCAATGAGAAAATGCCAGCAGAAAATAAAACAGTGCAATCGTTCTCGCCTGCATCACGCCGCAATGGACAACGGCCGGATCGCTGTTAAACGCCGCAATCAAAGTCGGTGCGGCTGCATAGATCACAAACCCGATCAGCTCGGCGATGGTAATGGAACAGAGAATGCCAAACCGCGCTCCTTTTTTCGCCCGGTCATACTGTTTTGCACCGAGATTCTGGCTGACAAACGTCGTTAATGCCATCGTAAAGCATGTAACCGGAAGGAATGCAAAACCCTCGATTTTTGCATATGAACCGCAGCCTGCCATCGCCATTTTCCCGAATGCATTGATGTTCGTCTGCACGAAAACGTTTGCGATCGAAATAACCGAGTTCTGGAAACCGGACGGCACACCGTTGCGGATAATCTCGCCAAGCGCCCGGCCGTCGAAACGGATTTTGCGGATATGAAGACGATACTCTTCCTTCGTCCGCAGCAGATGGATCATGCAGAGAATCGCGCTTGTGAACTGGGAAATGACCGTTGCAAGCGCCGCCGCACCGACCCCAAGGCCAAGGCCGCCGATAAAAAGCAGATCGAGCGCAACATTGATGCACGATGACACGATCAGATAGATCAGCGGGTGACGGCTGTCGCCGACGGACTGCAGGATGCCGACGAAAATGTTATACATGATAAAACCAAGAGATCCTGCAAAATAGGTACGGAAATATTCGACGGACTGCGGCAGGACATCGGACGGTGTTCCCATCAGCACAAGGATTTTCGGCGCCAGATACATGCCAAGCACAGTCAGCGCTGCACCGGCCGCCAGGCCGAACGCCACGGTCGTATGGATCGCTTTCTGCAGATCTTCCCGGTTTTTCGCTCCGTAATACCTTGCAATCACGACACCGGCGCCCATTGCGATACCGTTAATAAAACCAACCATCAGAAAGATCAGATTGCCCGAAGAGCTGACCGCTGCCAGCGCATTGCTTCCCAGAAAATTTCCTACGATCAGTGAGTCGGCCGTGTTGTACAACTGCTGGAACAGATTGCCAAGAAACAGCGGAATCGCAAACAGAATCATCTTTTTCGAAATGCTGCCCTCCGTCATTCTTGTCTTACTTTCTGCACTCATTCGTAAAAACCCCCATTTCTTTTTCGTACAGTCAAAACCGGTCATCCACAGGTTTCCGCCCGGTGTGTGTCCAGCCTTCTTTTCAGCAGACACACACCGGAACTCACCCGAGATGACCGGTTTGGAAATATCCCTTTTTTCTATTATATCGAACCTTCTCTGGAATGACAAGCCACAAATTCATGCAGAATGGCTTCGACACGTTCCAGCATCTCCTCTTCCGTGCAGAGTTCTTCCGGTTTCATGGATTCCAGGTAATCGTAGAATGCCATAAGAATGCTCGGTTCCCGGATGCTGAGGTAAATCAGCCGCTCTGTCCGCGTCTGGAACAGAAGATAGCCCTCGTTTGCATTGACCGAAATATTCAGCGCATGCTCTGCTCTCTCTTTCGTTTCCCGGATCATACGAAGATTTGCGCGATCCCGCAGCGCCAGAAAGCGGCGGATCAGGGCGATACGCTCGTCAAAGTCCAGCGGAGAATAGCATTCTTTTGGATACTCATCCACGCGCCCCGTTTCCAGGAAACTTTTGATGCCATCCTCTGAGAAAAACATCGTCGTTTTTTTCATCCAGTACCTGTGTCTGCATCACCTTTGCGTACTGCGCAACCGCCTGTATCATCTGATCTCGCTCCGGCATTTCTTTTACAAGATGGTGTTTCAGCATTTCCGGTGTCAGAAGTCCGGAAAGACACGGCATTCTCTGGAAGAAATACCGCGGGGAATCTGATGCGATAAAGCGACGAATCAGTGTTTCCGTATAGCCAAGCTGGGACTGTACCGTGTCAAGACGTTCAAACAACGGCTCCGACTGTTTTAAATAGCCTTCAAACATCTCGCGCATCATCCGCAGTGTCGTCTCCTCCCGGAACAGAATTGCATTCTGGTAATCGGCACTAAAAGCAAGCGCACAGTGCTCCGTCAGGATGAGGTACGGGAAAAGGCGGAACTCATTCAGCCGCGCCGCCACATTGTCGTAATAGTACCGCGCACGGTAATCGCATCCACAGGCACAGATCGGCAGAATTTTCTGCAGACAGCTCAGATTGTAATTTTTCCGCATCGAAACCAGCTTCTCGTTGTTGTTCATGCAGAACAGATGTTGAATCGTCAAATTCGGGTTCTGTTCCCCGAATACCTGCAGAAGTTCCATGGCAAAATCGAAGTCCGGCTGGACCAGAACGGAAATTTTTCCGTCTTCTTTTACAGCTTCGCCGGAAAACAACTGTAAAATTGCATGCCGCACATGCACTGTGCCCCGAAAGGGAATCTCTCCGCTATCCCCCCCCCGTTCAATTCCAGTTTTGCAATCTCCGCCTCATGGAAGATATATTCCTTTTTTCCCCTCGCGGCGGCTGAACGTTTCAATCAGTTCTCCGACTGATTTGCGTCGGTAATAAACTTCCGCACCCATCTGGGCAATGTAAAACGCATCCATGAAATCTATTTTTTCCTGCGGCGTCAGCTGCATGAACTGCGCCATCTTCCGCACAACATCCTCTCCGGACGGATTTCGTTTTCCATTGATGATCTTATACATGAAAGAACGATCGAGTCCGCAGAACTGTGAAAGCGGGTAAACCCCGACATCTTTCATGGTGATATATTCGGATAATAAATCTGAAAAAACTGACATAGAGCCTCCTGTATCTCGATATTTTGCGTCGATTCTTTTCCAATATAGGTAAAAGTTTACCATGTTCAGAGAGACTTGGCAATTCTTCCGTTCGGCTTTGCATATCGTTTTTCTTTTTTTTACAGGATTTTCACACTGTTATGGAAAAACCGACGGAAAATTCCGCCGGTTTTTCTCTCTTTCGATCTGTTTAATCTTTTTTTATCCCAAATACAGTCAATGCCTGACGTGGTGAAATACCGAGTCCACCGACACTAATCAGCGTATCCTCTGCCTCCAGCAGAAGATTTTCCTTCTGGAATCTGACGATCATGCGGCCACCACTCAAACCGTCCATCCGCCGAATCTCCATCTCGAGCGTATTTAGCGTACGCCATGCAGCAGAACCAGCATAAATATGGCCATCCGCTTCACTATAGGCAAAATTCCGGCGCATGGAGAGGACAAATTCCTTTTCTTTCCCGCCTTCTTGTACTTTCCAGTACATCTTATCGCAGCCAAAAGCGAATCGCATCTCCTGAATCGGACTTGTCTCCAGCGAAAACAGGCCGCTTCCGCCGATCAGAATTTCTGCGGAATCCGGCAGCTGCTGGTTCCCCATCAGCGGAGCAGATACATAAACATGCTTGCTTACCTTCTCTTCCATAAACGGATTTCTCGTTCCTCTGCGCGGCGGCAGAGCCAGATCTGCGGTACGCGCTTTTACTGCATCGGCAAGTGGGGACGGCGGCAGCTCTCCTGCCTCTTTCTTCACATACGGGATCAGTTCCTCCTGCAGTGCACTCAGCTCCTCCTGCGTCTGTTCTGTTGCTGTTGTCAGGATCACAATCAGATCAAGATCCGGGAACACAACGCCGAACTGACCGTACGCACCATCTGCGCGGAAGGAACCCGGATAACGGCACATCCAGCACTGATAGCCGTAGCCCTGCGCCCAGTCTTTTACGTGGCCTTCCGAATCGCCCTCCGTCTCAATCTGCTTGCGGCAGGCGCGTTCAAACCAGTCTTTTCGAAGCAGCTGTTTTCCTTCCCACTCGCCCTGTTTGGACAGAAAATACGTGAATTTTGCCATATCCTCCGTCACCATCTTCATACCGCCTCCACCGAGCTCCGTTCCGTCTCCGAGCAACGCACAGGTAAGGGATGTGATGCCAAGCGGCTCCAGCAGACGGGATTTCAGAAACTCTGTGACGTTCTGTCCCGTTTTTTTTCCTCAGAACGGCAGCCAGCATGTTGGTTCCGGCTGTATTGTATTTATAAAACGTTCCCGGCTCATGGAGCACCGGATGATGAAGAAAGGTAGAAATCCAGTTTTCGGAATTGTCCATAATCTCCGTCTCGTGGCCGCACCCCATAATCAGCAGGTGATGCAGCGTGATTTTTTTGAGATTTTCGGATGGATTTTCCGGCAGCAGGTCCGGAAAGATATCGACAATTTTCTCATCCAGCGATAAGATTCCCTCCTGCTCGGCAAAACCAATCGCCGTTGCTGTCAACGATTTGCTGAACGAATACAGTGGATGACGGAATTTTTCATCATACGGCTTCCACCAGCCCTTCGCTGCACACTGTCCATGGCGGATCACCATAAAGCTATGCAGCTCAATCTGGCTTTCTTCCATCCGGTCGAGAAAATTCAAAATTCCTTTGGAGCTGATTCCAGCTGATTCCGGTGTCACATCTTTAAAGTATCCCATTTTGCTTTTCCCCTTTCTCGCAGCCCTTATGCATCAATTTCGTAAAGTTCGACAGAAAGATCGCCCTTCCAGCTTACACGGTCGTACGGTGTCTCCGGATAAACCACTGTGGAAATAGCATCTACGCCGTCCTCAGCAAACAGTTCCAGAATAGAAACATCAAAAACAAGCTCCAGATTCCATGCTCCGTCTTTCTTTCTCGCTGCGGTGCTGATGGAATATTTTTCCGTCATGAAGTGCTCACTGAATTCTTTGTAGCCCGCCATGGTACGGTCAACCGTGATTTTGGTGTCAGTTACATAAATCTTCAATTTCTGTCCTACTGAGTTTTTCAGGCAAATTTTCGCATCTCCTTTTCCGGAAACCTTCAGTCCAAAGGTCTCTGTGCGGATCGTTGTATGATTCTCGATCGGATAGCTGCTGTGGCGAAATTTTTCCCAGTCCGGCCGGAGCAGCCACGAGGGTCAGCGCACCATCTACTTCTGTCAGGGACAGCTTTCTCGCCAGGGTTGCCTGGCCACAGTACTCTTCTGTCGGAGTCTGTGCTGCATACTGCCAGTTCATACCCCATCCCATCAGCAGAACATCTTTCGCATTCTGGAATGTAACGGCTGCATAGTTGTCGAAGCCTTCATCCAGCCATCTTGGCTCATCGGATGGATAGGTGCAGAGGAATTTTTCTCCATCGAAATCACCCAGGAAATACTGCATTTTGCAGTGGTCGTCCTCGGAGGCTTTTGTCATGCTGACAACAAGAACCCATACATTTTTCCCCTTATACTCAATCGGGAACAGATCCGGGCATTCCCACACCCCTTCACATGATTTCCTTCCGGTCCGAATTCTCCTGTTTTCTCCCAGTTTTTCATATCCTGGGATGCGTAGAAGAAGACACGGTCCTGCGCTGCAAGAACAAGACTCCAGCATCTTCTGACCGGATTCCAGAACGCTTTCGGGTCACGGAAATCGGAAATTCCCGGGTTTTTGATGACCGGATTCAGATATGACTTTTCAAAATGCCGGCCCTTATCATTGCTGTATGCAATACTCTGCTGTTCCAAACCGTCCTTGTGATGGCTGGTATAAATAGCAATGATCGGCGGGTTTTCATTGGTACCATACTCAGAAGAATTCTGCGTATCATACACAGCACTTCCCGAAAAGATAAATCCCAGTTCATCCGGATAAAGTGCGATCGGCTGATGCTCCCAGTGAATCAGGTCGCGTGATGTTGCATGGCCCCAGTGCATCGGTCCCCAGCTGGTATCATACGGGTACTTCTGATAAAAGAAGTGGTACACGCCATCTACATAAACCATGCCATTCGGATCATTCATCCAGCCTTTTTCCGGCGAAAAATGGATTTTCGGTCTATAATCTCTTTTTTCATCATTTTTGTAAAACCTCCCAAAATAAACATATCCCCTATTTTTTCAATGGTGTACATTTTCACTTCCAGATCTCCGTCTGTGGAAACCACCTGATACGGAGCATCCGGGTAAACGCATACGGAAGCGGTCTCCAGACCACCATCTGCATAAATCTCCAGATAGGAAACGTCAAAAATAATCTCCATGTTGACATTTCCGCGCATGTAACGTTTTGTTGTAGATACCAGCAGATCCTCTTTTTTGAAGAGCTTCGGATCTACATCATCAAAGTAACTAAGGTCGCCGCTCTTAGAGCGGTCCACCGTGATGCTGTCCACCGTTACCTCGATGACTACTTCCTCACCTCTGCTGTTTTTCAGCGCAATTCTTCCGAAATTGCCCTGCACGAGAAGTCCAAAGCTCTCGGTCAGCAGCGGCTTCTGATTTCCGATCGGGAAGGCACCCGCACGGTACTCATCGATCCCGAACGGTTTTGTTTTCAGGCGGTAGCCCTCCTCGGTCTCACAAAGTGAAAGTTCTCTTGGCAGTGTCATCAGACCGGAATACTCACCGGTCGGAACAAAGTTCGCGTAGAGCGGATTAACGCCCCATCCAAGGTAAACCGGACGGTCGTAGTTTCCATACGTTACACCGGCATAATTGTCGAATCCGAAATCAATCCACAGCGGCTCGTCTGTGATCTCGGTGCACTGGAAGGTATCTCCGTCAAAATCACCGACGAAATACTGTATATTGGCACGGCCTTCGGTTCCCGGATGTATCATGCTGACTATCAGAATCCATTTGAATCCGTCAAATTCATTTCCTGTTTTAGCACGGATCAGATCGGTGCATTCCCATACAGTCGGCACTTTATTGACACCGACACCGAACTCGCCTGTTTTCTTCCAGTTTTTCAAATCCTGGGATGCGTAAAACTCTGCGTGGTCGCCGGATGCCAGAACAAGGCTCCAGCAGTCCTTTTTGTCATTCCAGAAGACGCGTGGATCACGGAAATCCGGTGTGCCCGGGTTTTCGATCACCGGGTTGCCATAATATTTTTCAAAATGCTTTCCCTGATCCAGGCTGTATGCAATACACTGCTGCTCCAGGCCCGTTTCCATATTGTGCGCCGTGTAGACAGCCACCATCGGTTTCTCACCGTATTTCGCAAATCCGCTGGTGTTATTTTCATCGTATGCCATACTTCCGGAGTACATCGTTCCGATCTCATCCGGGTACAGGGCGACCGGCAGATGCTCCCAGTGAATCAGGTCTTTCGATACTGCATGACCCCAGTGCATCGGTCCCCATACAACGTCATTTGGGTTATGCTGATAATACAGATGCCAGATACCATCGATATAAATCAGTCCGTTCGGATCGTTGTTCCAGTTTTTCTCCGGTGTAAAATGAATGTTCGGTCTAAAATCTCTTTTTCCCTGTTTACTCATAGGATCCCTCTTTTCCTGTTCTCTCTTTTCCTATTTTATCTTTTTCCATTTGGAACTTCAACAAAAAGAAATAAGAACGAAATAATCTTCTTTTTAAATATGGCCATGTTATATGGGATACAACATGGCCACATTTGGAATTTCTTTAGTTATAGAACATTAATTGCAAATCGTTTACGTTACTGTTTTTTCGTAATCGCTTTTCGCCCGATTTTTAGTTTGCTGCAGAAGCTGCTCGATCTACTGCGCCCTGGTAAATCTCAACCAGTTCGCTCAAACCAGCGCCCTCAAGCTCTGTCTTATAGGACTCCCAGCTTGCATCATCAACGCCGCCGGTTACCCATGTAGTGATGTAACGGTCAACGATATCGGAGACGGTCGGCTGAATCTGTGCCAGACGCTGAATCTCTTCCTGGGTCATCAGAACACGCGGAATGGTGTCATACTCTTCCATGATGTCATCTTTACCGTTTTCTTTCTGCATCTCGAGAAGTTTTACAGCATCGAAGGTGTAGCCGCAAACGGTGTCATAGTACTCGTTCTGAACGATCATAGAACCACGGCAGGTTGTGGAGTTTACACGAGCCTCACCAAAGTTCTTATATTCCGGATTCAGAGGTTTGTAGTTTCCGTTTTCATCGAGCGGTGTACGAAGAACGCCGTCTTCGTCTTTCTCATAGTTGTATCCGATTGCGCCCCAGTTAGATGTAACAGAGATTTCCGGATCGCCTACCATGTAATCTACAAATCTTGCAACAACGTGCGGGAATTTGCAGGTCGTTGTGATTGCTGTATCGGAAGAATCCTGCAGCTCAGAGTAGTTGCACTCGAAACCGGTCATACCGTCTTCGCCCTGCAGTCTCGGAACTGCTACGTACTGATCATGTACTTCCTGGTTTGTAATTTCCTGATCGCCCCAAACACCGAAGGAACCGATCTTTGCAACATTCTCTTTGATCAGAGAAGATTTGAATGACATACTTTCATCTGCCTCGAAGGAACCGTTCCAGATCAGTCCTTCTTCATACAGCATGTTGAAAAATTCTGCTGTTTTCTTGAATGCTTCGTCTGTTGCAGTGAACGTAACTTTTCCGTCAACCATTCTTAAGTGATCCGCATAGGAGTTTCCTCCGCAGTAGGAGTCAGCGCATCCGAATGCACCTGTGAAACGATAGAACAGGTTGTAGGAACCAAAGGTATCGGTTGCGCCGAACCAGGTTGCCATCGGGATTTCATCGTCTTCGCCGTTTCCGTTCAGATCGCCGCCGTCGCGGATTGCTTTCAGGCAGTCTACCCACTCGTCTACGGTTGTCGGCACTTCTTTGCCTACTTTATCCAGCCATGTTTTGTTGATCACGAATGGTCCAGGTGTTAATACAAGACCTTTCATTTCCTCTACGTACGGGAATCCATATTTATGGCCGTTCGGAGCGGTGATCTCAAGCTGATACTGCTCATTGTCATCGAGGAATGCTTTCAGGTTCGGCATATACTCTTCGATCAGGCCTTCGGTCGGAAGGAATACATCCTGGTCTGCGTACTGAACTACGGTGTTTCCGGATTTACCATCGCCGAAGTTCCAGAATACATCCGGAAGATCCTGTCCGGAAGAAAGCATCAGATTGATTTTCTCTGTTGCGCTCTCCTGCGGGATCGGCTGCCAGTCAAACTCTACTCCTGTGTCCTCGAACCATTTCTGGCACATAGCCAGGTCGCCTACTTCTACAGTTCTGTCTGCAGAGTTTACGATCAGAGCGGAAATTTTTTCCGTATTTCTCTTCGAATTTTGCCGGATCTTTGATGATCGGAAGGGTACCGTCGAGCTGGATGATTCCCTCATCTACTGCTTCCTGCTCTTCTGCTGTGAGACCTGTGTCACCTGCTTCTGTACCGGATGCAGAGGTGGTGTCTCCTCCTGTGCTTCCTGCACCGGAGCTGCTTGAGCTGCCGGAGCTGTTTCCACAGCCTGCGAGCATGCTGGTTACCATAAGGCTTGCCAGTAATACGGATACGATTTTTTTCTTCATATTGTTCCTCCTTTTATTTTGCTGCCTTTTCCGGCAGTGAAATACGTTAGTATTTTTGTATTCCTACACATAAACCATGTCTGCTATATCCATGAATTCTGCAACAATAAATTTTCTGTTCTGCATCAGCCCTTGACTGCACCGATCGTAACACCTTTTGCGAAGTATTTCTGCATGGAAAGGATATACGCACAGAAGCGGGAATGCGGAAACAACTACGACACAGTATTTTAACTGCTCAGCCAGTTTCTGTTTTGTTACCATCTCAGAAGCACTACTTCCCATCTGGTTGGACTGGTTCATCAGTACCAAGTTTCGAAGAACGACCTGAAGAGGCATCTTGCTGTCATCCTGCAGGAACATCAGTGCGTTGAAGAACTGGTTCCACATTGCGGTTGCATAGAACAGACACATAACTGCGATGATCGTTTTCGACAGCGGAATTGCAATTTTGAAGAAGAATCCAAAATCGCTGCAGCCGTCGATTTTTGCTGCTTCGAGAAGCTCGACCGGAATACCACTTTCAAAGAAGGAGCGGCATACGATCAGGTTGTAAGCGGACACTGCTACCGGAAGGACCATAGCCCATGTTGTGTTGTAGATGTGCAGCTGCTGTACGGTTAAGTACATCGGAATCATACCGCCGCTGAAGAACATCGTGAAGGTGAACAGGAACATAATCGGTTTTCTTCCTACCATATCGTATCTGGAAAGTGCATAGCCGGCCGGAATGGTGCAGACCAGGGAAATCAGCGTTCCTAATACGGTATATTTGATGGTGTTTGCATAGCCGGTCCAGAGCGGCTGGTATTTCAGTGTGGTTTCATATCCGTTGGTGTACCACGCTTCCGGATAGAGAAGAATTTTACCGGAGCTTACAACAACCGGGTCTGTAACAGATGCCAGAAGCACGTAATACAGAGGATATACAATTGCAATACAGACAAGGATCATGATGACGGTATTGATCACGGTAAAGACCTTGTCTCCCGTACTCATTTTTACTTTTTTCTTTTTCACAGTGTTATTATTTGCCAATTTTTCAAGCCCCCTGACTCTTAGAAAATACTGATATCGCTGGTCTTCTTTGCAACTGCGTTTGTGATAACCAGAATAATGAAGTTTACAACGGAGTTAAATAAGCCAACGGCTGTCGCAAAACTGTACTGTGCGGTCTGGAGACCTACTTTGTATACGTATGTCGAAATGATCTCACTGACGGTTGTGTTGGTACCGTTCTGCATCAGATAAGCTTTCTCATATCCCACGTTCATAATGTTACCTACCTGAAGGATCAGCATCAGGATGATGGTCGGCATAATCAGAGGTAAATCAATGTAAAGGATCTTCTGAAATCTGGAAGCACCATCCATCGTTGCTGCTTCGTAATATTCCGGGCTGATTGCGGTCAGTGCTGCGATGAAGATGATGGCGTTGAATCCCATCGTCTGCCAGATGTTACTTCCGATGAAGAGTTTGCGGAAGTACTCCGGAAGGCTGGTGAACATGATTGCTTTTCCGCCGGCTCCCATAACTGCGTGGTTTACAAGACCGTTTGCGGAAAACAGTACGGAAATCAGGCTGACTACAACTACGTTTGACATAAAGTACGGTGCGTAGGAGATGGTCTGGATGATTCGTCTCGGTCCGCTTCTCTGTACCTGGTTCAGTAAGAGTGCGAAGATAACCGGAATCGGGAATCCGATGATCAGGCTCTCCAGACTGATGACGATCGTGTTCTTGATTGCCGTCATGGCAATACTGGTACTGAAGAACATCTTGAAATACTTGAAGATCGGATCTGCCCACGGACTTCCCATGATTCCCATGCGGCCTTTAAAATCTTTAAAGGCGATGATCAGGCCGTACATTGGATAGTAAGCAAAAACGATCAGCCAGATCAGTGCAGGAATCAGCAGGATGTACAGCTGCCAGCACGAGAGCGCTTTTTTCAATTTTCCACTTTCTGCCGTTTTCGGCGATGACGTTTTTTTGCTTCATAGTTCCCTCCTTATTTCTCTAAAAGCTTTACCAACCGCTTTTCGTTCCACATTTGCATCGTTTCCGTTTTGGCACTTTGCCTTGTGGAACCTGTTCCATACCTGTATCATAGTACGCAGTTCGCCCAATGTCAACAAATCATCAATATTTTTTGCGTCATTTTCAATATTTTCACAATTTTTTCATTTTGTGTTTTTGTGCAATATGCATCCTGTTTTTCATAAAATTCACACTTATCTTCTTTCTTCTCCCATTCTCCTGTTCCACATGTTCCGCTGTTCCATGCTTTTCCTGTTCCATATGTTCCACTTTTCCGTTTTTCACTATTTTTTCGACAATTGCAACTGTTTCAGCAGCGATTTCATATCCTTTTGCTCAGTCTTTCTGCCCTTTTGCCGTATATAAGTTGGTTTTATTTCATTTTTATTTTATACATGAAAAAGAGACACCCTTTCTTTTCAGATCGAGTGTCTCTGATATCTGTTCTTCTTCTGTTCTATCGCAATCCCGGAAAATGATGCAAAATTCGGTAATTCCCTGTTTTGTTATCTTCAGGTACTTTCTCCTTTTCGGAAGGTCACATCCACAATCTGCTCCATCTCCTCAATCTTCTTTCCGTCAATCATGCGGATGATTGTGTCCACGCTCCGCTTTGCGATTTCCGGCACATTCTGACAGACCGTCGTCAGCTCCGGTGTCAAAAAGCGGGTAAAATCCAGGCCGTCGTAGCCAACCACCTTCAGTTTTTTCGGAATCTTAATCCCTTTTTTCTGCAGCATCTTCATGCACGCTGCCGCTGTGACATCGGCTGTAAAGAGTCCATCAATTCCATCAAAATGGCTGATGTATTTTTTTCCAGATCGTCGGGCCGCTCTGAAAATTCAGAATCTTGCTTCCGGCATCAATCGCTGTAATTTTACATTTATGCTGTTTGCAGACTTCCGCAAACCGTCGGTAACGATCCATGGAGCAACCACGCTCTGTTGCACTCGATGCAAAATAGAGCACATTCTTACATCCTGCGCTCAAAAGCGCCTGCGCCGCAAGCTCACCGCCGCGCTTATGGTCGGAATGTATACACGGAATCCCTTCGGTGACGTAGCGGTCAATCATGACAATCGGACGGTGAATTTCCGCCAGGCTGACAGAAGACGGGATATCCGCACAGCAGATAATGCCGTCCATGACATTTCGCTGCAGCATTTCCACAAATTCCTCGATGCGGTTCGGATTGTCCCCAACCTCGCAGAGCATGCACTTGTAGCCATTGGTGTACAGATTATTCTCGACATGTTTCACCAGAGATGCCATAAACGGATGTGAAAGATTCTTAACAACAATTCCGATAAAACCGGACTTGTTGCGGAACAGGTTCTGGGCAAGCTCATTTGGTTTATAGTTCAGTTCCTCCACTGCCTGCATGATCTTCTGTTTTGTTTCATCGGAAATATACCCGCTCCCATTGAGTGCACGGGATACCGTTCCGATTCCTACTCCCGCTTTGATCGCGACATCTCTAATACTTGCCATAGTTTCTCCTAACTCCTATTCTGACACTGGGCTGTTTTCTCTGACTCGTTCCGGCTTTTCCCCCGCTGCCAGTCTGTGGAGCCCGTTCCACAATGCTTGATTACTTTTATTTTAAAGCACCGCAATCTACAAATCAAGTTAAAGCTGAAAATTTAAGTACAAAAACAAGCGACTGTTTGGATCATTTCCCTTTTTCTGGTGAAACCATCCAAACAGCCTCCTGTGTTTTTGTCACTTTTGTCTTATTTTCCAAAAACGCTCATTCATGCGGGCATGCTTTGCGATTTTTCTGGAATTTCATATGTCCCTGAACATTCAGAAACGCTTAATCGTTTTCCAACGAGATATCACCATCCTTTGTCATCAGTGTGATTCTGCCCGCTGGCTGATCCGGTACATAAGAAAAGCTCTGCTCGTCCTCCTCTTTCTGCATCAGATTCTCCATGGTATCCGGTACATCGATCTCCCCAAAATCTGTCTTTGCCGTAATTTCCAGCCGTTCCAGATCTTTTTTACCCAGTTCAAGTTCAATATCGCCGTAGGAGTTTTCCACCGACACGTCTCCGGAAAGCTTCGTATTTTGGATTTTCGCATCGCCATCCTCCAGCGTGATCGACCCATTCTCCCACGTTCCACTCTTCAGTTCCACATCACCGTAATCTGCTTTGCATTTGATATTCTGCATGTCACATCCGAAAAGTGTGATATCTCCATCCGCATTTTGCAGTCTTCCGCTTTCCGCCTGGATGCCATTCATCTGCACATCACCGAATCCCATCGTTACCTCTATTTTTTTCCAGTACCTTCTTTTCCGGTACATACAGAATCACTCCTGTTTCCGACTGTTTTACCGCCACTTAAGATTTCTTCCGTAAAGTCAATATTAATGTAAATCGTATCGGACACTGCGCTTGTCTCTTCGATGCTCAGAACACCGTCCCGCACGCGATATTCCACTGCAGTCTCTCCTTTTTTCGACGGAATCCGCCAGGCGAGATAACAGGAATCGTCACCGGACGGAAGGATGTTCAGGTCGCCGATCGTAAGGTCTGCCTGCAGTTCATCAAAATCATCAAGTTTTATCTTTTCCTGTGTGGAAATGCCGTCTTCCTTCTTCGCAGAACCGCTCATCGCATTCAGATCATACGTTTCCGCGTATGCTTTTCCGCCGCTTGCCCATCCGCTGAACATCAGCACTGCACCGGCAATACAGCAGGCACATCCTGTCAGTAATGCTGTTTTTGTCCATTTTTTCCATGATCTGCTTCCTCCTTTTTTCGTTACCTTACGTGTACACCACACGAACAGCCGTCCCATCCATTTTGCAAAGTATACGCCGAACACCGCGCACAGAATACTGATTCCCAGCATGAAAACGCCCATTCCGGTAATAAAGCAGAATCCGCCGAAGGAAACCGAGACTGCCAGAATGCCGCGCAGCAGCATCTTAATTCCGGCGGCCACGCCGACAACTGCAATCAGAAAGACGCTCATATCAAGCAGTGCCGCACAGAGGGCCGCGCAGAGCAGAACGATGAGAATGCTGATCAGAATCGGGGCTCCGATCGGGGCTGCAAACAGGGCGAGAATCGCGATCCAGACGACGTTGGCGCCTGTCGGTTTTTTTCTTCTCTTTCTGTTTTCTTCCTTTTCCATTGCCTCGCGTTCATCTACATTTTTTGTCCAGAAGATTCCGCATCAGCTCGGCGGCTGCCTGTTTCGGTGTTCCGAGTTCTTTGATCACGGCCTGCTCATTTTCCGGACCGGCATCTGCAAAATACTCGGTGAAGTATTCCATCGCATCTTCATAGTCGCTCTGCGGAAGCTTCCTCAGATACTTTTCCAATTGTTTCAGATATTCCCCACTCGTCATTCTTTTTTCCCTCCACTCGATGATGTTGTCAATGGTGTCACGATAGGACTTCCATTCGCCCTGCAGGTACGCCATCTGTGTTTTTCCTGCTTCTGTGATCGAATAATACTTCCGTTTTCTGCCCTGGTACTCTGCGGAATACGTCGTCACGTAGCCCGCCTTTTCCAGTTTTTTCAGGATCGGGTACAGTGTCGACTCTTTGATGTCTGCAACCAGTTTGATCGTCTGGCTGATTTCATATCCATAAGAATCTTCCCGATTCACAATCGACAGGATCATAAATTCGATCAGCAGTGCTGATACCGGAAAATACATAAAAAACCTACCTCCGTTAGTTTCTGATATGTAAAATATTT